>Ga0066903_100002741_pt1 | contig 13961 bp, 7 predicted proteins | sample PanSoiMetaGPlot1_FD_67491 | JGI IMG/M metagenome (GOLD analysis project Ga0066903, IMG submission 67491) | Tropical forest soil microbial communities from Panama analyzed to predict greenhouse gas emissions - Panama Soil - Plot 1 (version 2) | ecosystem: Environmental > Terrestrial > Soil >...
GGGCCCGCGAACGGATTCCCGGAGAATCCGAACGGAGCCCAGGGTGACGTCGCGGGCATCTGCGACTTCAGCGGTCGCGTTCTTGGCCTCATGCCGCATCCGGAGCGCCACGTCCTGCCAACGCAGCACCCGCGCTGGACCCGCGAGGGCTTGAAGAAGGAGGGTGACGGCCTGCAAGTCTTCCGGAACGCGGTCGAGTTCTTCAAGCAGTGACGATCACTTCCCGCCGACCTTGACCGGGTAGGGCAATCTCACGAGCTTGTCATCAACGCGGGCGATTGCGCGCGGGAACTGGGTGCCAAGACCCACGGTGTCCAGGAAGTTGTCCCAGGCATCGTCGGTCATCCCCTCTTCCGGTCCGCGGTCGCCGAAACTGAAATGCTCAATGGGAATGCCGCCAGAACCCGGAGCCCGTATCTCTGCCTTGGTCGCCTTGTATCTGCTGCGATTCATGTCCCATTTACCGTCCCCCGACCGCTCCCAGGCGACCGTGCCACGCGAATCAACCAGCTGAATGGTGCCCGCGACCGATGGGATCGGGACCTTCTCGCCGCTCAATCTCTCGAGAAAGCCTGAAGCGGTGCCGCGCGTGCCCGAGACAACGAGCTTCCAGCCGCCGCCTTCCGTTGCAAATCCTTCGGCGTTCAACATCTTTTGCAATTGCGTTCGGATGCTCGCGTCGCGCTTGTTGTCGCCGGTATTGCTCACCACCTCAATCGCGACACCTTGTCGGAAGACGATATCCGCGGGGGCCGGCAGGTGAAGTGACTTGACCGTCTCATCGACCGGCGTCGCCGCCACGCCCTCCACCGGCCGAGGCGGGTCTTTTCCGCCGCCCAGTGCACCCCAATATCGGCCGTCCGGGCTCGGGAGCGGTTGCGGCAAGCTCAGGTTCAACGTCGCAAGGACGACTTTGGATTCGAGGTCGATGACGTCCGTGCCGCCGGCCAACAGCAGTCGCGGGCCGAGCCACATCAAGTGGTTCCCGGGCCGGTGACCGAAGCCCGCAAACAGGCGATCGAACTTCTCCATCGCCCCGGTCTTGAGGTCCCATTTGGCCACGCTCCAGACGTTGGGGGCGTCGACCCGGCCGGGGCTAATCAACTCGACCGCTGCCAGCTCCAAACCGTCGCGGGAGACCGCGAAGCCGGTCCAAGGTCGGTTAAACGGGTTTCCGTGCTCACTCCGACCAAGCGGCTTGCCGGTCGCGGTCTCGAAAAAATCGAGGTGCTTGTCGGATTGAAATGCGACCCACTTCCGCGTCGGCGAAAATGCGCACGCACCCACGTAACCATGGAACTCGGTTATCGCCTTCGGGACCGGGATCTCCCAGATCGTCGCCTTGCCTCCGCCCATGGTGATGAGGCGATCATTCGCCGTCCAGATCAACGCATGGACCGGGGTTTCCGGTCCATACGGAAGGAAGCCAAGCAGGCGTTTTCCGGACTTGTCCCACACGTCGACCCGCGCCGGTGTTCCAGGGTCGCGTACCGCGAGCCGCGAACCGTCCGCGGTCTGATCGGCGACGATCGATCCGTTCCCTGCCGGCGGCGGGATCTGCCCGGGCGGCAGCATCGACGGCCAGAGTTGGATGGGCTCTTCGCTTTTGCCGTCTTTCATGTCCACGCGCTGCCACTGAAGCGCGTAGTGTTCGCGCGGCGTCTCCACGCGATTCACAATCACGGCGGACAGAATCGATTTGCCGGCCTGCGGCATGAGGAACTCGGCGCCGCCGGAAGCGGTGTACGAATCGACGAGCAAGGGCGGCTCGCCCGCGGCATCGATCGGCACCGCCCAACCGGACGGGGCGCTCGGTTTGATCAGCGCGGTGCGATCGGCCTGGTCCGGGTCCGGTCGTGCGCCGAGCTCCTCAGACAACTTCTTTTCTCCCGCGGCTAGCTGGTCCGCGTCGATCCGCCGCACTGCGACGCGCTTTGCCGTCGCGTCGTATGTCAGCAATCGATCCGATTCGAAGCAGCTCACGGCGTGAAAGGGGGCCGAGAACGCAGGCGCGTTGAGACGGGTGTCGGTGACGAACGACTGCTTGCCGTCGCTGTGTACGGCCAGGAATGGGCTCGGCCCGGTCGCCAGAATCGCACCGGGAAACGGGCCGCCGGTCACTTGCGTCTGCGTTACCAGCTTGCCGTCGGCTAAAGAGAACGTGGTCCACTGGTACTGCGTCGGCATCTTGGATCGCCGCTCCGGAGCGATCTGGGAATGGACCGCGAGTTCCTTGCCGTCCGGCGAGAACGCGAGCGTGACACAGTCGCCCGGCAGCGAAAAGCTTCCCGCGAGCTTACCGTCCGACAGCTGAATCAGATCGACCGAGCGGCCTTCGCCGACGGCCAGGTAGTTCCGTCCGGGACTGACGGCCAAGGAATCCTTGTGGCCGAAGCCGTTCCGCCACCGATTACCGCTGCGCGGAATCTCAAGGCCGAGCCCCGCCATGTCCGGCTGCTTGACGTCACAAGCGGTCGCGAAAAAGCCCGCGCCCGCGGGCGCCGACACGACAATCAACTGGTCCTCGTCGCGACCGAACTCCATCCACGACAGATGCTGCGAGATGGGGATCTCGGCCACCGGCTTCTCGGTCCCCAGCCGGTAAATCAACGCTTTGGTGGTCGTCACCGCCTTGCGGCCGGTGCCGGTGGTCGTCGAAACCCGTGTGGCCAGCGTCTTCCCGTCCGGCCCGAGGGCCACGAAGAAGCCGCCGTCCGCACGAGTGGCGCCCTGGGCTTCCTGGATCGCCTTCGCCGTGAGGCTTTTCTGAGCGGTGCGCATGTCGTAGACGGAAATCACCGGCGGCTTGTCGGTGCCGGCGACGACCGGCACGAGATCGGCGACGAACGGGCTGTACCCCGAAGCGAACAGCGGCTCTCCTTCGATGGGGATCGACAGGTCGTCCTTGGGACTGAGGTTCGCCTTGGGCGGATCCGCTTTAGCCTTCCAGGCCGGCTCGACGAGCGCGACTTGCTGTTGGCCCTGCGAAGGATAGTCATCTTTGACGGGCCTCTGGGTGCTCTGGACCGCGGCGATCCCGATCCAAATGAGCGCTCCGAGGACCACAACTCCTCCGGCGATGCCGCCAATGAGCGGATAGTTGGGCCCGGACTTCTTGCGTTTCTTCTTTTTCTTCTTGGGCGGAGGCGGAGCGTTCTCTTCAAATTCGAGGCGAGTCCCCTTCCTCTTGAGCCCGGCGCCGCACGCGGGACACCTTGGATTCGGGCCGGACGAGAGCATGACCTTCGTAGTGCATGCCGGACAGGTGGCGCGCGATTTCATGGCGTAGGCCTCGATGCCGTTACGAGGGTCGGCAGCCAGTTGTCGGGGCCGAGCAGTATGATCGATGAGCGGATTGCTTTTGAGATGTATATGACTTGGGCAAGGACGGGTCCGCGTAACCGAATCCGCGTTACGTAAAGACTTTTGCTCGCAAGCCGCTAGATCGACCCTGCCGCCGTAGAAGGGTTCTGCGAATGACCCCCGCCGAAATCGGCTACCTCAATGTCCTCATCGACTTCGCCCTTGCCGAAGACCTGGACGACGAAGGCGACGTCACCAGCCGGGCGACCATTCCTGAGGAGCTTCCGGGCCGGGCCGCGTTCATCGCCCGATCCGCCGGGGTATTGGCGGGAATCAATGCGGCCGAACGCGTGCTCAAGCGCGTCGATCCGAAGGTCGCGTTCGGCCCCCTCAGGGAGGACGGATACGGGCTCTCCAAGGGAGAGACGTTCGCGCTCGTCGAAGGTCCTATCCGGTCAATCCTGCTCGCCGAGCGGACAGCCCTGAACTTCCTCCAGCGCCTATCCGGCATTGCGACGCTGACGCGCGAGTATGTCAACGCCGTAGCCGGACTACCGGTGAAGATCCTCGACACGCGCAAGACAGCACCCGGCTGGCGACTCCTGGAAAAGTATGCGGTGCGCATGGGCGGGGGCACCAATCACCGCATCGGCCTTTACGACATGGTCCTGATCAAGGACAACCATCTGGCCGCGATCCGGAACGCGGAGGGCAGGACCGCGAACGAGATCAAAACGGCGATTGCGCTGGCTCGCGAACGCTTCCCGAATTTGCGAGTCGAGGTCGAAGTGGAGTCGCTTGAGCAACTCGACCGGGCGCTCGCCGCGCGGCCGGACGTCGTGCTTCTCGACAATATGTCCACAGACCAGATGTGCGACGCGGTCGCCCGGCGCAACTCGACGGCTCCGAAAATACTGCTGGAGGCGTCCGGCGGCGTCAACCTGCAAACGGTCCGGTCAATCGCCGAGACTGGCGTCGATCGAATTAGTGTCGGTGCCCTGACGCATTCCGCAAAGGCACTGGATATTGCCCTCGATTACGTTGTCTGATTGCGCTTGGGCAGCAACCGCACCACCCGGTTTCCCCGCGCGCTGATAGTCTCCAGTCGTCCGCACGATTCACTTCCCATGCCGACCGTCGTGCTCGCTCCGGTGGACTCTGGGTGTCGGAAGATCAGGGGGATCACTGGCGCGAGGTGTCAGCCCACCTGCCACCGATACATGCGGTGCGGTTCGCATAGACTCATGGCGAGCGTCGCGGCGTAAGTGGCACGATGTTGATCAACATCGTGCGGCTTATGCCGCGACGCTCGCCGTCCCTTCTCCGAACTGCCGCGGGCCCCTATCATCGCTCTACCCGCCACGACGCTCATCCCGCGAGGTCTCTCATGTACCCCCGCCTCCGGCCAGTCTGGCCGACTCTGCTCCTTGCCGCCATCGTCGCCGTCACGAGCCGCGACGGGACCGTCACCGCCCAGCCGAAGGTGACACCTATTACGCCGCCGCCGCAGGCGCCGACGATCAATGCTCCGTTTCCGCTCGGTGTGCAGCGCGGGCAAACGCTCGAAGTCACTCTCAACGGCACCAACCTCGCCGATCCGACTGCGCTTTGGACCAGCTTTCCGGCCAAGGTCTCATTCCCGACCGACATGAACAACGGCAAGGACGCGGCCAAGCTGCGCGTGAAAATGGAAGTCCCCGCCGATGCACCGATCGGCTTCCATTCGATTCGCCTGGCGACGAAGCAGGGGATTTCGAACACGCGCATGTTCTGCGTGGACGAACTCCCGCAGATTGACGAAACCGCGGACAACCACACGAAGGAAAAAGCGCAGGCCGTGCCGGTCCCGGGCGTGGTCGTCGGGCGGACGGACGCTGAGGTGAGCGACTACTTCAAGGTGACCGCGAAGCCCGGACAGCGGCTGACATTCGAGGTCATCGGCCGCCGGCTCGGGTCGCAACTTGATCCGGTGATCAAGCTCTATGACGGCAAGACCGGCCGCGAGCTTCCGGGACACTACAGCGACGACGAGCCCGGCCTGCAGAGCGATGCCCGGCTGACCCGCGTCTTCCCGAGCGGCGGCGAGCTAGTCATCGAGCTGCGCGACACGCGCCATCTTGGCGGACCGGATTACTACTACCGACTGCGCATCGCCGAATGTCCGGACGTGATGTGCGCCATTCCTGTGGCCGTCAAACGTGGTGCCAAGGCAACCATCAACTTTTCGGGCAAACATGCCGAGGGTGTCGCTCCGGTTGAGGTGACCATGCCCGCCGACCGAGCCGCGATCAACGTCGTGCCAAAGGGGCAGGGGATCGCGGGCTGGCCTGTGCCGGTGTACGCGTCCGACATCGACGAGCTAGTCGAACAGGAGCCGAACAACGAGCCGGCGAAGGCGAATCGGCTGCCGGTCCCGTCAGGGATTACCGCTCGATTCCTTGAGAAAGGGGACGTGGATCACTTCGTGTTCGCGGCCAAGAAGGGGGCCAAATATGCGATCGTCGCGGAGACCTACGAGATCCTCTCCCCCGCGGAGGTGTACCTGATCGTCAAGGACGCGAAGGGAGCGGAGTTGGCCAAGAGCAACCCCGCCAATTCGCCGGCCCGGATCGACTTCACAGCGCCCGCCGACGGCGACTTTATCATTTACGCCGAGCACCTCAATTACTTGTTCGGGCCGACCGAAGTCTATCACCTGTCGCTGCAGGAAGCGGGGCCCGAGTTCGACGTCCAACTGCAGCTCGACCGCGTGTCGCTTGCTCCGGGCGAGACGACGCTGATCCCGGTGTTGCCGCCGACCCGCAAGGACTTCACCGGCCCAATCGAGTTGAGCGTCGCGGGCCATCCGGGATTCTCGGGCACGGTCTCGATCCCGAACGCGCCGGCCCCGCCGCCGAACCAGCCCGCGCCACCGATTGCCTACCTGCCGGTGACGTGCAAGGCGGATGTCGCGGTCGGCGCGTACGACCTGCGGGTGATGGCAAAGGCAAACATCGGCGGCAAAGACGTCATCAAGCCGGCCACGGCGACGGACGCAGTCAAGGCGGGACTCAGCGGCCTGCCGTTCCCGCCGCGCGAGATGTTGACGTCGATCGGCGTCGGCGTGACGGACAAGCCGCTCTTCTCACTCTCCGCGAAGCTGGCCAGTCCGGACGTGCTGCGTGGCGTGGCGGCGAACGTCACGGTCACGGCCAAGCGCGCGGACGGGTTCGCGGAGGAGATCCAGCTCGCGCCGATCGTATTGCCGCCCAACGTGACCGTCGCGGTCAAGCCGATCCCGAAGGGGGCGAACGAGGTGCAGTTCCCGCTGACGGCCGCGGCCAACGCGGGCCTTGGCGCCATTCCACTCAACTTCCGCGGCGCCGCCAAGTCCGGCGGCAAGGACTTTGCCTTCCTCTCGTCGTCGCTTACCGCCAATGTCATTTTGCCGCTCGAGGTGAAGGCGGAGCCATCGCCGCTGGAACTCAAGATCGGCCAGAAAGCGAAGCTGAAGGTGACGATCACGCGGAAGGGGGACTACAAGGGGCCGGTGGACGTCGAGGTGAAGAATCTGCCGGCCAATGTGACCGCGCCGAAGGTCACGGTGCCGCCTGACAAGACGACGGCGGAGGTCGAACTCACCGCGGCCGCCAATGCGGCGGCGGGTGACAAGGCGGATGTGCAAGTCGTCGCGACCGCGACCGGGGCCGCCAATCAGCAGGCAACGGCCCCGAACGTGCTACTGAAGGTCATCAAGTAGGAGGATCGGGATAGTAGTCCTCACGCTCTGCGTGAGGACGGCCGTCGCTCGGCAGCGGGCCACGGGGTCGCGCCAGTCCTCACGCGGAGCGTGAGGACTACTATCCCGATCCGCCCGGACCACCGAGACACTCCCATGAACCTCTTCGACCGCTTCTCCGCCGCCCTGCCGCTGGATCACTTCTTGTCCAAGTACGGCACCTCAGCGCACCGCGGCCGATGGAAAGAAACGTTCGACGCGGTCCGCCTCACCGACGATCAAAGGAAACTGCTCGGCACGTTCCGCCGCGAAATGAACATCATGGTCCTGGCCGGCGCCTGGTGCGGCGACTGCTCCGGCCAGTGCCCAATCTTCGACCGCTTCGCGGAGGCGGCCACGGTTATCAAGGTCCGCTACCTCGACAACGCAGATCACGCCGATGTGCAGAAGGAACTGTCCATTAACGGCGGCAAGCGGGTGCCTGTGATCGTGTTTTTCAGCGAGGACGGGTACGAGGTCATGCGCTACGGCGAGCGGACAATTAGTAAGTACCGCCAAATGATTCGTGATCTCGCAGGAGACAGTTGTCCGACTGGCATCGGCGCCGATCCACTCTTGCCTCAAGTAACCCAGGATTGGCTCGACGAGTTCGAGCGGGTGCAGTGGCTGTTGCGACTCTCCGCCCGGTTGCGACAGAAGCACGGTGACTAGGACAGGTTTTTGTCCGCAGTGAACTAAAACTCACCTAGGAACTCTGCACGCCGGACCATGGCACGAGAGGCAACGTCGGCCGGACATATGTTGGATTGTTATTGGGACTCGGAAAGTGAGCGCGCTTGGGAAGGATCTTTCTCGTTTGGTCGTCGCCTTACCCATGGCGGTGGCGGACTAACCACTCGCTCCCCTTACGCGCACTCGGCCAGGCCCCCATGAGCAGAAGAATCTCGGCCACGATCACCCCGGCCGCGACGATGGGAACTCGCACCGCCGGCGACACCCAGTAACCGCCGTCCATCCAAGCGCATACGGCTCCCTGACATGCCGCGGCGACTCCGATTGCCGCTGCCTGAATCGCGAAGAACAAGATGGCGAACAGAAACTTCACCATGACGGGAGTCCTTATCGGACTAAGCGTGAGGGGCTAACAGAGCAAACAATCTGCACGTTCCGCGCCAGCATATCGGGGCTTGTCTCCAGCTGGTCTCAGCCCTTGACCAAACCCATTCTGCCCAGATTTCCCCGCCTTGGTCCGCTTTCTGGCACCGAATAACCCCTCCAGGAATGGCATACCCTTTGCTTTGCTACTTCTTACGTGATTTTGATTTGCATCGCCCAAACCGCTTCCGGCTGCGCCTCAAGGCCGTTTCGCCGGGAGTTGAAACAGACAAGGAGTCCGTCACGACGTGTTTCGAGTCGCCCGCTTAGTTGATCATCGCGGCTCCGCCCCTCCGAGGGTCCGCAATTGGTCGAGCTGTGCATCCACGTCGCGAACATCTTCTACCTGGCATCGTTCCTGGTGCGGGACATCTTCTGGCTGCGCATTTTGACCTGCGTCGGCCTAGTCCTGGGCGTCATCTTCTTCACCTGCCAGTCGACCCCGATGTACGGGCCGACGGTCTGGCACGTGGTGTTTCTCGGCATCAATGCGCTGCAGATCTGGCGGCTGATCATCGAACGGCGCAAGCGGATGCTCACAGCCGAGCAACAACAGATCGCGGAGGCAGCGTTCCGCGACCTGACCCGCGACCAACTGCTGACGTTGCTCACCCGCGCCATGTGCGACAAGCCGGAACGTGTGCGCGATCTGCGCCGCGTCACGCAAAAGCCGCTCAACGACGATGAGCGCCTGGTCCGCGACCTGGCCTTCAGCCATCTGTCCCGCAAGGACCTGCTCAACCTGCTGACGCGACGGCTCTGGCAGTTCCTGCAGCGGTTTAATCCAGCCCGGTGGGGTCACACGACCATGGCTGCGGCTCTGCCATCGCCGCAACACGAGCCGGCGCTGGAAACCCAGACTGCGATCCCCGCCTCGCCGGTCCGCGGACCGGGGCCGGGCGATTCGCCGACCCGCGCAGTCGAGCCAACGCCGACCGCGAGCGCATGACCGCAAGATCCTGCAACGACGAAACCTGGTAATCGGAGTCCCCGATGAACCGCGCCCATCGATACTTTCGGATTCGCCATTCCGCAGCGGTGACCTTGCTCGCGGTCTTCGGCGTGTCGGCGCTCTACCTGTCCGGTGTTACGCGCTCGGACGCGACGGATACACCCGTACGCACCGATGGCCCGCGCGACTTCGGCAAGCCCGCCGATCTGCCGCTGCCGAGCACGCTTTCTGTCCCGCAGTACGAAGAGAAGCTCTTCAACTTTCTCAACGCCCGCCAGTACGCGAAGCTCGCTTGGGCGCACGACAAGGGCGTCCGCGACACCGGCCCATTCATTGACGGCAAATACTACGGCACTCATCCGGCCGTCCGCGTCTACTACTCGCCGGGGGTGATGAAGTGGCTCGTCGGTGGCCGGGTTGGCAAGATCCCGGACGGGGAGATGATCATCAAGGAGCAGTTCGCTGCTCCTGCGGCCCGCCATCAGGGGAAAACCGAAGACCAGCTTTGGGAATCGCTCGAGGCATGGACGGTCATGGTCAAGGACTCCTCGGGCTCGCATGACGGATGGTTCTGGAGCAACCCGGCCAAGGGGCAGTGCGTCGTCGATAACCACCAGTATCCGTTCGACCACCCGGTCTCCGGATTCGGGCAATACTGCATCCGCTGCCACGCGTCCACGCACTCGCCCGGCACGGAGCCCGCGAGCGACGCCAACGAATTCACATTCATCTCACTCCGCAACATCGCCGGCTTCCCGGGCGACCCGATCATCTTCCGCGTCGATGACTCCTGGCGCAAGGAGGAGAAGAGGGAGCAGACTGCCGACAAACCGCGCGACTCCCACCCGACCTGCACGCGGCCGAAGCCACCGGAGCGGCCAGTCCGGCAGCCCAACGCGGGCTTCCTCAACTTCTTCGACAATATCAAGCCGGTGGAGCTGACAAAGGCCGCCCACCTGCAGCCGGTGACTCACGACAACGTCGTCGCGAGCCGCGACAAGAACCAGGAGTTTCTGACGTCAAACCAGTGCATGAGCTGCCACGCAGGACTGGTCGCGCCGTTCGGCCCGTCGATGTTTGTCCCGGCTGGGAAGTCCACGGACTACGGAGCGCCGGGCTGGGATGTCTCGCCGCACGGGGAATGGCGATGGACCCCGATGGGCCTGGCCGGCCGCGATCCGGTCTTCTTCGCCCAACTCGAGACCGAGATTCGCCTGCTCAAGGAGCAATTCAAGTCGGATCCGGCCGCGGCCCGCGAGTACGCGGACACGCTGGCCAGCACTTGCCTCCGTTGCCACGGCGCGATGGGCAAAAAGCAATTCGATCTTGACCACGCGAGCGACAAAGCCAAGTTCTCCCTCGACCACGTGCACGCGGCCACCGGTCATGCGGACGCGAAGTACGGCGCGCTGGCTCGCGACGGCGTGAGCTGTACCGTCTGCCATCGCATGCAGCCGCGGCCACAGCCCGAATCCGACACTCGGCCGTACCTGCAGTTCTTCCTCGAGTCGTCGATCACCGGCAACTTCCACCTCGGCCCGAAAGGGGAAGTCTACGGCCCGTTCAAGGACGAGGAACTGAGCCCGTACGTCATGGAGCACGGGACCGGCCTCAAGCCGAAGTACAACGCGTACCTCAAATCGTCGCAGCTTTGCGGCACCTGCCACACCGTCGCATTGCCGGCCGTCGAGAAGCTCCTCGAAGCCGACCACAAGGTGGACGAAGTAGGCAAGGGCCAGACCGTAGAGTTGTTCAAGAAGTTCCACCATCACGTCGAGCAGGCGACGTATCTCGAATGGCTCAACAGCGAGTACGAGAACGAGTTGAACCCGAAAAACCCGAAGGCCAAGTCGTGCCAGGACTGCCACATGTCGCCGGGCCTGAAGGACGAGCGGCACGGAATCGACATCGCTCAGCTGAAGACGCGGATCGCGGCCGTCCAGGACACAACCTACCCGGACGCGGAGAACCTTGCACCACACGAAAAGCTCAACATCCGTCTGCGCGAGACCGGCTACCGCCGGCACAACTTCTCCGGGCTGAACGTCTTCCTCGTTGAGATGTTCAACCAGTTCGACGACGTGCTCGGCGTGCGCAAGACCGACTTCATGACCGGCTCGACCAAGGATCTGGAGAACGCGGTGCAGAACTTCCTCCGCACCGCCCGGTCCGAAACCGCGACTGTGGAAGTGATCGCCGAGCACGAAGGGACGACGCGCCTCACCGCCCGCGTCCTGGTCAAGAACAAGGCCGGTCACCGCTTCCCAAGCGGCGTCGGCTTCCGCCGGGCGTTCCTGGAACTGGCCGTCCTCGAACCGGCTGAATCGGGAGGGGGACCGGAACGCGTGGTCTGGTCGTCCGGCCGGACTAACGAACTGGGGGTACTGCTCGGCGCGGACGGTAAGCCGCTCGCGACCGAGTCGTTCGCCCGCGATGCGGACGGCAAGCAGCAGTTCCAGCCGCACCACGAGGTGATTACGTCGCCGGACCAGGTGCAGGTCTATGAGACGCTGCTCAAGGACGCGACGGGGAACTTCACGACCAGCTTCGTCCGCGGGTGCGACACGGTAAAGGACAACCGACTGCTGCCGCGGGGCTGGAAGAGGGACGGCCCCGGCCCAGCCCTCACGGGTCGGTTCCTGCAAGCCACCTATCCGGACTCCGCGACCGCCGCCGACCCGCGTTACGCGGACGGCAGCGGCTCGGACGAGGTCACCTACAACATCGAGTTACCCACTGGCGTCGACGCATCTCGCGTCCGCGTGCGCGCGACCCTCTACTACCAGGCAATGCCGCCTTACTTCCTCCGCAACCTTTTCACGACCGCTCCGGACGGTCCCGCGACTCAGCGATTGCATCACCTGGGAAGCCACTTGAATCTGAAGGGCACTCCGATCGAGGATTGGAAGCTGAAGGTGGCGTCGGCGGAGGGGGAGGTGAAGTAGGGTTTTGCGACTGTTGCCCCGGGAAGAACAATAAAACGAGCGGGCCGCGCCTTTCAGCGCGGCCCGCGAGTTTCAGGTCACTACTCAATCATCACTTCGGCGGACCAGGCGGAACGCCCGGGGCACCCGGCGGCGGGCCACCCGGACCACCACCCGGTACACTCGGCACGCCCGGCGTGCCCGGGGCGCCTTCCTTCTGCGGCGGCTTGTCGATCCCGAACTGCAGCGATTCGAAGAACCGCTTCTCGTCTTCGGCCGAGATACCGATGTCCTTTCGGACCGACAGCACCACCGCCGACTCCTCGTTGTTGTAAATGATCCACGTGCTAAAAGGCGTATCCCCCTTGATGATGTCGCAGGCGACCCCGGGTCTCTCACCCATCATCTTCTTCTTGATGTTCAGCGGCTTCTCGCCGAACTGACCTTCCTTCACCGCCTTCTCGAGCGACCGATATCCCTTCTCGATGTCGACGGCCGGGTCGAGCTTGGCAGAAATCAACGCGAGAGTGAAGTACGCCCCGCCCGGTGCTTCCTCGGGATAGTACAGGAAGACGTTGTCCTTCCTCACACCGTTCGGCTCGCCCGGGAACCAGATGAGGATCCGCAGGGCCGGGTTATGCATATGCACGCCCTTGCCGAACCTCGGTGCCTCGAATGATCCGCCAGCAACGGCGGTCGCGGTCTTGAAGTACTCCTCCGCGTCCTCGGTCTTGATGGACGGCCCACCGACTGACAGCGCGAAACGAGCCCCGTTGACCACCCAGAGGCGGAAGAGCTGCGCGGGAGCGCCTGGATCGCGGTCCGGCTTGGCGCGGAACTCCTTCCCCTTGCTCCCGTTCAGAGTCGGGGCATCCGAAATGCTCCCGTCTTGTGAGAGGCTGTGGACGCTCAAGAACCGCTCGATTTCACCCGCCGCGATGGACCCGTCCGGGTCGGACGCGGGCAGGCCCGGCCGACTCCGGGCGTAGGCACCGAGGGTCAGCTTCTTCGCCGTCCACTGGGCCGTGAAGTGCTTCTCTTCATTCCGGTCGGTGACCGAGTCGATCCGGCCGGGGGGCATTCCGACGCTATATGAGGCCCCGAACACTCTCAGGCCCAGTGGCTGCCAATCCTTCGGCATATACGACGGCGGGGGCGGCGGTGCGGCCGGCTCGAATTTGCCGGTGCGCAACCGAGTCGTCAACTCCCGCTTCGGAGCGAACTCGTCGATCCCCGCGGTGCTGTCGCCGGCCTTGTAGGTCACCATGGCCTTGAACAACTCGTCCGGGATGGTCGTCTTGATGAACCGGACCGTCCCGTCGCACATGATCGCATACGCGCCGAACTCGCCGTCCTCCTGCATCACCCGGAACGGCTTGAAGCTGTCCGTCCGGGAGACGCTCTGGACAGTCGCGCCACCGCCGCGGATCCACGGCCGGGCGATGTTCGGCTGCACCTGGATCATGAAGATGGTTTTGTCCAGCCCGTCCGTGATGGCGTTCACGGCCGTCTGGCGCTCGTAGCCGAAGATGCCGAGGCGCTTGGCATACTCCGGCTTGTCGGGTAGTTCGGCCGCGTCGTCGCCGATCCCGGACAAGCCGACAAAGTGGGTGGCCCCGAGATCCCGGCCGACGATGCTGGTCAGCTCGGCCCGCCACGATCGCGACTCCTGGGATGGGTCGAGGAACTCCGGTATCCAGGAGCGACCGTGACGCAGATTGTTCGGCGAATTCCAGGCGCTGTTCTTGTCGATCTCGCGGTACAGCCGGTCGTAGCCGAGCCCAGGCAAGAGCTCGACCATCCAGCTCACTCGCTGCTCCGGCGCGAACGGCAAGCCCATGCGGGCGGCGGCAGAGGGCCGGGAGAGGGCCGCGCGTGGGAATGTGCCGCTGGCCTGCAATCGCCGAAC
>Ga0066903_100002742_pt1 | contig 13961 bp, 6 predicted proteins | sample PanSoiMetaGPlot1_FD_67491 | JGI IMG/M metagenome (GOLD analysis project Ga0066903, IMG submission 67491) | Tropical forest soil microbial communities from Panama analyzed to predict greenhouse gas emissions - Panama Soil - Plot 1 (version 2) | ecosystem: Environmental > Terrestrial > Soil >...
CTGTCCCTGTTGCCCCTGCTGTCCCTGTTGCCCCTGCTGACCCTTCTGTCCTTGCTGTCCTTGTTGTCCCTTCCGATTTTCATCCAGTCGCCGTCGCAGCGAATCCAGGTCATCGGCGAGCTGCCGCGTTCTATCGAGGGCTTCCTCGGCACTGCTGGCGGACTTGCCCGCGCCCTGCTCGGCCGACTGCAAACGCTCGGACAGGTTGTTAAGACTGCGCTCGATGGCTTGCTCGTTGGCGCGCGCACCTTCGAGATTGTTCCCGTTCAGAGACTGCTTGCCTTCGCGAATGCGCTCCGCGAGCCGATCGCGCTTCAGCCCTTCGGCCAGGTCGCTCAACTGCCGGCCCGTCCGCTGCTGTCCGCCGCCCAGCGCCCGCGCAGATTGTTCCAGATCCTGCTGCAAACCGTTGACGGCATCAGCCAGGGCATCTTTGCGCTCGCCCAGTTGGTCGCGACTGCGTTTCGAGTTCGCATCCTGTCCGCCACGGCGCGCGAGGTTCTCGACATCTTTGGCGATCTCCCGCTGGCGCGCAGCCGCCTGGGCCGCGCGCTGGCGTAACTCACTAATCTGTTGCTGATTGCCCGCGGATCCTGTTTGTCCGCCCGTCTGCCCATTCGCCTGCTGCAGCCGCCTTTGCGCCTCGCGCAAACGGTCGAGCGCGCGCTCATTCTGCGCGATTGACTCGCTCGAGTTACCGCGCGCTCCGGCCTGCGCCTTCTGCATTTCATCGGCGGTTTGATTCAGTTGGCGGCTCAACTCCGCCATCTGGCTGTCGCGACGCTCGCGCGAGAGCCGCTCGAGTTCGCGCGCGGCGCGCCTGGTCTCATCAATCATTTCCTGTTGCTGGCGTTGGTTGCCTCCGCCCGCACCGCTCTGATTGCGCGGCCCCTGCTGGCGACGCCTTTGCTCTTCCAGGGCTTGTTCCTGCCGGCGCGCCAGCTCCTCGAGTTTGCGCTCAGCTTCCGATTTCTCTTGCTGAGCCTGTTGGCGCTGCTGTCGCTGGACCGTTTCGTACTGGTTCTTCATCTTGTCGAGTTCCAGTTCGAACAGGCCCGCCAACTCCTGCTGCTGGCGTTCGCTGCTCTGGCCGCCACCGCCGTTCGCGTTTTGATTCCCGAAAGCCACCTGCACCTGGCGAAAGATAGCGTCGGCCGCCAGCAACCTTTGCAAGGCCCTTTGTTCGGCCGGCAAGGCGTCGCGCCCCGTTTCCTTGCGCAGCGGCGGCGGCGCTCCTTCCATCTCTTTCGCGGCCTGTTTCAGATGGCCGGCCATCTCAGCCAATTCTTTTTGCCCTTCCACTTCATCGGGCAGCCGGCGTCCCATGCGGTCCAGAAACTCGAGAGTATCCGTGCGCAGCTTCTCCTGTCCGGCCGCCACCGCCTCGTATCCGTCCTGCCGTTCCTGGGGCGTGTATTTATCTCCTTCCCGAATCAGCTTGTGCGTGGCCGCGATCAAATCCTTCTGCCGCCGCGATAGAGCATTCTGATCCTGATCGCCGCCCTGACCGCCGCCGCCACCGCCGCCACCTTGTTGCTGCGACTGGCGGTACTCCATTTCGAAAGGCTTCACTTCGATGAAGTAGATATCGCTGGTCGTCTCGCTGCCGGCATCACGCGCCTTGCCGTAGTAAGAGATGAAGTCGCCGGGCTTCAAATTGAATTCTTCCAGAAAGAAAGTGTGCGTACCGGTCAGCGTCCGCGCCGATTCGCGCGTCAGTTCCTGCAAATTCACCTTCTTCTCCTCGCCACCGTTGACCGAGAAGTAGAGGTCCATTCCGACCACGCCGTAATCGTCTTCCGCGCGCGCCTGAGTGAATACTTCCTCGAGATTGGTCGCCTTGCGGTCGCGGCCCGGGCGCTCAAAAGTAATTGTGGGCGGCTGATCTTCGAGCACGCTGATGTCGTACTCATTCGAGCCGCGATATGCTTCGCCGTCCAGGCTGACGAGCTCGATGTAGTAACTGGTGTCGCCGGAGACGCTGATCTCGCCGACAAAGTCAGGTCCCGTGGCCCGCATCTCAATCTTCTTGCCGTCGGCGAGCACAATGCGGGCCGCTCGCACCTTGCCCGATAAACGCGCGGTCACGCTGGCCACCGTTCCCTTCAGCGCGGCGATGTCGCCGCCATCTGCGGTCGTCTTGGCGGGCAGGTGGCTGAATCCGGGAAAGTTCAGGGTTACATCCAGTTGCTTGACGAAAGGCAAATCGACCACGGTGAGCTTGTAGACCTCTGAGCGCACACCGTTACTTTCAACGAAGTATTCGATCGAATCCTGAATATTGAAAATTGCGTAGCGGTAATCGGTCTTGGCTCTGGCCGGTTCCATCGCCTGGCCCTGCCAATCATTTTTCGATCCCAGCGGTCGCGTGTAAACCGAGACGATTTGCGCGTCAAAGTTCACGAGCGTCGCCAGGATGTCCTGATCCGAGCTTTTAGGGACGCGCGCACTGCCGGGCTTGACCCTGATGCTCATGGCGTTGGTGCCCGCGGCGAGGGTCCGCGGCATAATCAATTGGGCCACGCCTTCAGAGATTTCATGCGGCCCCCATTTCAAGACGCCCGCCAGAATGAGGATACTGGCCAGCATCGCAGCGCCGTAGCCGAACAGACGCGATCGCCTGACGACCTCTCCCAGGCTCAGCATGCCGGCTAGTTGATTGGCGTCGGCGTCGAGTCTTTCGAGAATGACTTTTGAGATATGCGGATCCCGGTTGGCTGACGAGTACTCGATGGCTGTCACCAGACGGTTCTCAGCGGCGGGGGTATGTTCCTCAATCAAACGCGCCAGCCGGGCATCCGAAATACGCTTCCACAGTGGGCGCACCAGTGCCAAATAGATGGTCGAGAGAAAAATGACGAGCGCGCCCAAACGGAGTGACAGCAGCGCGGTTTCGTTGTGGCGGTAGCGATGGGCGGTCCAGCCGGTCAACAGGAGAATTGCCGCGCCGGCGCTCAGCACAATCGCAACGCCGCGCAAAACGAGCAGCAACCGGCGGCGCGCCCGCAGTCGCCCCAACAGATCTCGCAGGTTGTTTCTGCCGGAGTAGATCAAGGTTTTAAAAGGATACTCTTGCTGTTACCTTCAGCCAAATATTTTCCAGGATGCGATTGTAAAGTTTTTGCCCCAATGGGCCCTCGCGATCAAGCGGCAAAGCCGCTCGCACTTTCACTCTTGCGATGACTGCCACCTTTCAGCCAACAATCTTCGCCATCTTTATCCGCTGCGCGAGCAGTGATTCCGTTAACAGAATCAGCAGCGCCAAAAACAATAAAGGCCACCAGACCCGCTGGCGATTTTCGATCTCTTCATTCGTGAAATTGCGATTCGCTTCGCGGGTCTGGGAGTTGCCTGCGCCTCCGGTAACTCCCGCCATAAAGGCCGCAAAATCCAGCTTCGTGAAATCACCCTCGGCGCCGTCCAAATCGACCGCAGCGAAGTCGGGCCGCGCGCCGTATCGCAAACGATAGAATCCGGGCTGCCGGCCCGTTACCAGCAAATCGCCCTCAGCAGTCAAACGGTTTTCACTCCAGCGGCTGCCGTCCGGCGCATCAACCGCCGGCGGGCCGCCACTTGCCTCTTTGGCCACCGTAAAAGTCTGACCCAGGGCATGCCACGAATCCTCTTCCCGCTGACCCATATATCGGGCCATCTGATGTACGAAAGGCAGGTAGAGTGGCGTCAGCGCGAGGTCATTCCAGCCGGGTCCCAACGAAGAGGTGAACATTAGCACGCGACCCTTGCCCCAGCTGGACTCGAGCAGAGCCGGGCTGCCGTCTTCAAATCGCGCCAACACCGTCGCGTTCGCGCGTGGCTCAGAGCGCAGGTAACCAAACACCCGCGCCGCCGCCAGGCGTCCACTCTCACGAAAGACTTCAAAGATCGGATGATCGAATTTGACGTCGGTGATGGCCACGCTGTCGCCGGCCTTGTTCTGAACGGCGTCGGCCAATGTTGCCGGGGCCAAATCTCGAAATGATTCGTTGAAACTGTTCGGCTCAGTGTGTGGTCCCGTGGAAATTATTAGCCGACCTCCGCCCTCGACAAACTTTCTGAGGCTGCCGCTTAAACCCGCAGAGACCGGACCCGCATCGTTAAGAATCACCAAAGCATTTTCGGCCACCGCGCCGGGATCGACCGCGCCGGCGGATTTGACCGTAAAGCTGAAGGGCAGCTCTTCATTCAGGGCGAGCGCGCTCTGAAGATAAAAGCTGTCGCTGCGGCCACGGGTGGCGCTTTCGATAATTAACGCTTTAGCCGGGGCTGCACGGCGAATGGTGAAATAGAATTTGTTGTCCGGAGCAAAATCGCCCGCGGCGATTTCGATAGCGCAGCGATTGGCGCCGTCGGCCAGGTTGAACCCGGTGAACTCGACAATCTTCACGTCACGCGCATTCAGGCTGATCTCGCGTTTCTCCACCGTCTGATCGTTAATCTGGAACGCCACCGCCAGGTGATCACGCGGCGAGTCGCTGTAATTGCTGACCTGCACGGCCAGATTTTCCAAATACTTTTGGCCAAACACGAGTCCGTGGGCGTCGACTTTCGTCACCGCTACGTTGGGCGGCGGATAATTGCCGCCGACGTCGTAGGTAAGAAGCTGAGTATCTGCTCCCAGTCTGAACGAGGCATTTACGCTGTTCCAACCGGAGGCCTGAAAATCCGAAATCAGCACAATCCGTTTCGGCCCGCCCGTTTTCACTTCCCCGAATAAAGATTCAGCGCCGCGCAGCGCCTGTTCGTAATCGGTGCCTTCCCAACCGGCGTTTAGGGTTTTCAGCGCCGATCTCAGGCGCGACTTGTCCGCGGTGAACCGGTTAATCACCTCGTAACGATGGCCGAAAGTGAGCAAGGCCAATCGCTCATCATTGCGCGCTTCGTCGATAAACGAGGTGGCCCTTTGCAAAGCGGCAGCGAACAACTGCTCCCGGCGCATGCTCAGGGATGAATCGATCAGGATTACCGTTGCGCCGGCACTGCTCTCTTTGGCCGCGCTGCGTCTGGTGAAGAATGGGCGCGTGAAAGCGAGCACGATTAGCAGCACTGCCAGACAACGCAGAATCAGCAATAGGAGATTGCGCAGGGTGCGGCGCCGAATCGTGCGTTGCGGGACCTGGCGAACGAATGTAAGCGCGGGAAATTCGATCTTGCGCGCGCGGGTGCGGCGCACCAGATGAACCAGCACTGGCGCCCCCACGGCCGCAATGCCTAGCCAGAAAAGTGGACTAAGAAACCACATGGGAATTTAGATCACAGGAACGGTAGACCGGTGGACGTGGTGGACGTGGTGGACACAGTGGACCTGGTGGACATATCTGTCCACAATGTCCACCCAGTCCACCACGTCACCTCCACCTTCTCCTCATTCCACCCTTCTCGACAAAAACGAAAACAGCGCGTAATCCAACGGCTGGTCGGTCGTGATCAACTCGTAGTCGACTCGATTCGCTGCCGCGCAACGGCGCATCGCCTCGATGTGCTCGCGCATGCGCGCGCGATACCCACCCATGACCACATCGGGCAACACCGGCATCTGCTCGGCGGTCTCAGAATCTTCGAGCAGCAAAATCGGATCGTCAAAGTCAAAATCAACCTCGTTTCGATCGAGGATGTGAAACGCCATCAGATCATGCCCGCGAAAACGTAAATGCTGAAACGCAGATTGCAAGCGTTCTGATTGATCGTAGAAATCAGAAATAAGCACCACGATGCCGCGCCGCGTCAGGATTTCCGCCAGTTCGTGCAGCGACTCCGCCAGGCGCGTCTCGCCACCGGCCTCAAGCAACGAAAGCTGGCCAAAGATCGTACGCATGTGGCCCGTGCGGCTGCGCGCGGGAACGTGCGTCTTGACATGCTCGTCAAATGCGACCAGGCCCACCGCGTCCTGCTGCCGGTTCAAGAGATAGGCGAGCGACGCGGCCAGAAACTTTGCGTATTGCAGCTTGCTAATCCGTTTTGCCTGCGAGTAGCGCATCGACGCGCTCGTGTCAATCAACAGATGGCACTGGGTGTTGGTGTCGGCGCGATACTTCTTGATGAAGTAACGGTCCGTCCGCGCCAGCAGGCGCCAGTCCAGATAGCGCAGGTCGTCACCGGCGTTGTATTGACGATATTCGGTGAACTCGGTCGAGAAGCCGGTAAAGGGCGAACGATGAAGTCCCGACATGAACCCTTCGACGACCGCCCGTGCCAACAACTCGAGTGAACCAATTCGGGCGAGGATCTCCGGATCGAGAAAACGCGCCGGCCCGGGAGCAGTGGGCACACTGGACGCGGGTTGGTTTTTGCCGGTGGTTGTCTTTTTGTTCCACCACATGGCTTGAAATGACGAATAGGACGAATGGGACCTATGCGACGTATGGGTCCTATCGGTCCCATCAGTCCTATCGGTCCCTTAGTCCTATTTCACAATCCGCTCTTGGGCTCCGGCACCGTTTCGATCAACCGCTTAATCACCTGATCGGAATCAACCTTTTCGGCCTCAGCCTGGAAATTCAAAAGCACGCGGTGGCGCAGCACCGCCGGCGCGACGGCGCGGACGTCTTCACACGAAACGTTGTAACGCCCACGCAGGATCGCACGCGCCTTGCCGCCCAAAATCAAAAACTGCGACGCGCGCAAAGACGCGCCCCAGGTGACCCACTTATTCACAAACTCAGGAGCCGCAGGCGTTCCCGGCCGGCTGGCGTTCACCAGACGCACGGCGTAACGCGCGACGGTGTCCGCGGCCGGCACCTGCTTCACCAAACGTTGAAAGGCGGTAATCTCATCGGCCGACATCACGGTTACGAAATGGTAGTCCTGCGGCGAAGTGGTTTGCTTCACCACCGACACCTCGTCCTCTTCCGGCAGGTAGCCGATCTTTACATTGAACATGAAACGATCGAGCTGAGCTTCCGGCAGTGGATAAGTGCCTTCCATCTCGATCGGGTTCTGGGTAGCCAGCACAAAAAACGGACGCGGCAAATCGTAACTGAGGCCCTGGACAGTGACCCGCCCTTCCTGCATCGCCTCGAGCAAGGCCGCCTGGGTCTTTGGCGGCGTGCGATTGATTTCGTCGGCCAGCACGATATTGGCGAACACCGGGCCGCGGATGAACTGCATGGCGCGGCGGCCCGTGGCCCGATCCTCCTCGATGATTTCGGTGCCCGTAATGTCAGCGGGCATCAAATCCGGTGTGAACTGGATGCGCTTGAACGAGAGATCGAGCACACTGGCAACGGTCCGCACCAGAAGGGTCTTCGCCAGTCCGGGCACGCCCGTGATAATCGAGTGGCCGCCGACGAAAAGTGAAAGCAGGACCTGCTCGACCACATCATCCTGGCCGATAATCGCCTTTCTGATTTCCCGCAGCAGGGACTCGCGCGCATAACTGAGCTTGTCCAATAATTGTTCGTCGTTGACTACGGATTCTTCAATCGCCATTTGGTTTCCTCAAGAAAGAAATTCAGTACTCAAACGATCGTGGACTGGGTGGACTGGGTGGGCATCGTGGACACCTATGTCCACTACGTCGATCTGGTCCGTCTTGTCCATCAGGTCCATTGCGCCCTCCTTACTGCCCCACGATCCTCAACAATAGCTCCTGTGCTTTTTCATAACTGGGCGCGGCCTCCAGCGCGCGCAGCACGGCATGCTTGGCTTCCGACTGTTTGCCTAAAAGGTGATAAGCCGACGCCACATTGTAGTTCGCCTCGGCCACGTTCGGCGGATCCAAAGCCAGGACCACCTGGAATTCACGCAGCGCCTGCGCATACTGTTTCTCATCCAAACTCAGTTCGCCGGCCTGGGCGTGGGCGGCATAGTCGAACGGGCTTACAAAGAAACTCAAACGCAAGGCTTCGAGCGCGCCCGCGCGATCACCCAACTTCAGCCGCAGACTCACCAACTGCTTGAAGGCCTTCAGATCGTTTTCATCGTAGCGGACCATAGCGGAGAGCGCTGCGGCAGCCTGCTGATGTTCACCTTTCTTTTCGAAGATCTCGGCCAGCGCTTCGTAAGCATTTCCGTCGGCGGTGTAGTAAGGAAACAATTCGATCGCCCGTTTGAAGTGCCGGACGGCATTTTCATTATCGCCGTCGGCGCGCAACAGATGGCCCGCGCGCAGATGCAGCGCGAAGGTGTCCTGCTCCGCCACCATTTTCATCACATCTTCTTTACTCAAAGATCCGGCGAGATTAAATTCGGTCCTGAGAGCGTCCTGCAGCGGGCGCGTCTTCGTGCCCAGATACTCCCGGAACGCTTTGTCGAAATCGCTCTGACTAAGCTTCAGTACCTGACTGAGAATGTCCGGCGTTTGCGCCTTCTCCTTATAGCGAGTCAGCATCCGCAGAATCGCGTCAAACCCGTAGCGATCGGCGATGAATTCGCAGACTTGCGACGCCTGGAAATAGGCCAGACCCAAATCTTCCGGACTGTGCGGATGCTGGAACGCTCCTTCCAGGTCCTCGATCTTGTGCCAGCGACCCTCTGCGAAGGCCCGCAGAAAGAGTGGGTTCCAATCATCGCCCCATCCCGGCCGCGCGCGCCGCTCTTCATAAACCGACAAGCCTTCCGAAAACCAGCGGGGAATCCGATAGTCGGTCATCTGCAGAGTGATCACGTGGGTGTACTCGTGCCAGAGCGTGCTGCCCCAGTTGAACTCGCCCGTGGGTCGCGCTGACGGCGAGTCCGCGGCGATGACCTGGCCGAAACAAACACCGAGGGCGCCCAATCCGGGCAAGCCGAGCGTGCGCACGGCAAAGTCTTCATGATTCGGAAACAGTTCGACGACGATTGGGCCCTGGGGCGTGAAATGATATTTCGCCGTCAGCCTGGCCGCGGCCTCTGCGAGCAGGTCAGCCGCGTAGGGACTAACCACGTCGCTCTCTTTTTCCTCGGCTTTGATTACGAACTGGTCTTGTCGGGTTTCGCGATAGTCTTTCATCGCGTCGAGCAAGTCGAGAGTGTTCTTGGCCCAGAGATTAAAGGGATCGCCCTGAAATGCTTTCTCGACTTCCGCGCGTCCGGTATCCATCTGACCCAGACGCAGCAACGCCATCCCCAGATTCAGATGCGCCACCCAGAGACGCGGCGAAATCTCTACCGCGCGCCGGGCGAACGTCGCCGCCTGGGCGGTGCGCCGGGTAATGGTCGCGTAGTCAGACAACACGCCATAAATCATTCCGTAGTGCGGATTGATGGCCAGGGCCGCGGCTACTTCCGGTTCGAAGTCGCGGTCCTGCAGGTAAAGCATCGCCGCGCGTAACGCGTGCGCATCGAGCGAGCGCGGATTGAGCTTAAAGGCTTTCTCAAGGTCGGGAGTCGCCTCGCTGAATTCTCTTGACTGCAAGGCGAGGCCGGCGCGGTAGGTAAGCGCTTCGACCAGATTCGGATTGATTTGTAAGGCGCGCGCTAGTGCGGCGGCGGCCTCCTCTCCGCCTTCAATCCGTTTATTCAGGGCCAGATCGAGATAGGCCCGGGCGCTGTTGGGATTGATTTGCAAAGCCTCCTGCAGAAACTGAGCCGCATCGCCGTACTGATATTTCTGGGTGAAAAGCTCGCCCGCCTCGAGCTGTGCTTCGAGATAGGTGGCGTCGGCGGCGATGGCCTCGCGATAGACGTCATTGGCGTCCTGAAACTTTTCCAGATGCATGAGAGCCCGCGCCACCACCGTAAGTTCCGGAGCCGTATCCGGTTGCTTCTCCTTATAATATGCAACCAGCGAATCAAATATCTGGCGCGCGCGATCTTCCTGGCCGGTTTCTTCCAGTACTTCGGCGCGCCGCAGATCGCTCGACAATTTTTGCGCGGGCGCCTTTCCTCCGTCTGTCGCGGCGCGTTCGAATTCAGTGATGGCTTCGGCGTAACGTCCCGTGGCATTGAGCGTTTCCGCCAATTCGTGACGGACGCCGGCGGCGGACGGTGATTTGAGGAGAAACTTTCTGGCGGAAGCTTCGGCCTCGACGTAGCGCCCGGTTTCCAGGTAGGCGCGCAACAGACTCTTTTCCGCCAGGGCATCTTCAGCGTTAGCCGCGAGCCGCGCCAGGAGGAGTTTGACCGCGCCTTCGTAATCGCCTTTTTTCAGTTCAGCAGCGCCGGGAAGATCTTCGGGCGACTGGGCGGAGGTGTTTGAGGTGAGTGCACAAACACCGACGAGGCTGATGAGGCTAACTACACCACAGCAAAGGCGCATCCACAGCCGCGCGCCACGCCGCGTTTGCCGGCCGCTTAAAGCGCCGTCAGTCGCGAGATGTTTATAGTTCGGATTTAGCACAAGCACTCAAGTAATCACATAAAGTTTGGAATAAAGTCGGAATCAACTCTCATTCACACCGGGCTTCAGCCCCGGTGGCGGCATCGAAGATTTGGCGGAAACCGTTTCAACGGTTTGCTCCTTTCCGGCGAATCCGAAAGTCCAATTTGGTCTTGGAAACCGTTAAAACGGTTTCTGGTACCTGCTCACGCCATTTCACCGGGCTGAAGCCCGGTGTGAATGAGAAACTTCCCTCTAACTAATCCGTCGGCGACACTGTGCCCTGCTTGATCGCGCGATTCACTTTTGCCAATTCAATGAATAGCCGTTCCAGTTCCGCCTCATATTCCGTTTCCGGCATATTGCGCTTGCGGGCAATCAATTGAGCGATCTCACCCTCGAGCCGCGCGCGATCCTTAAGCAGTCTGACCGTCAAAACGTTGGCCGTGGCCTGCTCCACACTCAACGAGTCCAGATACGTCGCCCGCGCCAGCAGCCCATCTCCACCTTCCATTTTCTGATGGCCGATGCCGTCTCCGTTGTCTTCCAGCAGAGCGTGTTCAGTCGCCAGCCGTCCGGCGCGCGTGTAAAACTCCGCCGTCAGACGGTTGGCATAGTTAAAGGCCTCGAGCACCGAGATGTGACCATCCTGATCTGTGTCCGCATCGGTCGCGGCGAGGGCGGCCAGAAAGTACTCGGTAAACCGCGTGGCGTTGTTTTCCTGGCCGCTGCGCGTAGCGGTAACCACGATCCGTCCCCTGGCCGACAGTGGTTTGATGAACTCGCCGCTGGCGCTGCTCATGTCGAAGATCACAATGCGATGCGTGGGCAGGGCCGAGAGCAGGGCGTTGTATTCGCCGGCGGAAAGATCAGGCCCTACCAGATTGAATTTTGCTTCCTTGTCGAACGATCCGTGCCCAATAAAGAAAACGAAAAGGAGATTCTCCGGGCTGAGCTCGGTTCGCAGCATGGCGAAAACCTTTTTGACTTCTTCTGCTGTAGCTGGAGCCGTATTAGCGTCCGCCGGTTTTTCTGCCAGCATCTTCACCCGGTCGGCGGCGAATCCGAACTTGCCGATGAGCGCCTCGTGCAGCGAGGCGGTCCATTGCGCAAATTGTTTGGCATAGGCCGGCTCGCCGCTCGCGCCGTCGATGATGAGTGCGTACTTGTTGCGATCGGGAGCTGCCGCGCGTGAAGTCTGTTGAGATAGGCCTTTCGATCGGGCGAACACGGTGGTCGCCATCAGCACGAGCGCCAAACCGATGACGCTTAATCCAGCGATATTGTATGGTCTGACTCTCATGGGTACTCTCTGTGATCCGCTGTTGATTCTCGGTGTCTCGGTGGTGAATGCCTTTTGCGGTTATCACCACAGAGACGCAGAGGGTGCACAGAGGATCACTGAGAACATCTGTTAGATATCGGCCTTCCGCTGCCAGCTCACTAAGCCAACCCTTCCCGCTTACGGAGAAACCATTCCGCGCTCAGCAATCCCACGATCAGAAAAAAGTTTATCGGCATGTCCCACAAATCTTTGGTGACTCGTTCCGAATACGGCGTCTTGCGATAAGTCAGATCGTCAAGCAGCGATTGCAGGTCGCCCAGCGTGTAGTACTTGCCCCCGGTTTCCGCCGCAATCCGCTTTAGCAGATCGCTGTTCTGGGCAGCGCTGTAGTATTCGCGATTGAGATCGCTGATTAAGAGATTGGATTTGGCGCCCACTGGTCCGAGGCTCGCACTGTTGGCGATCAGCTCCACGCCATGCTGGCCCAATTCGTCGGCTTTGAATTCGCCGCTGTAGACGTTTGCGTCGTTGATGGTGGTGAATTTCAAAGGCACGTCGAGCGTTTTCCCGGAGGGTTTCGTGACCCGCACCGTGGCGTGCGCATCGTTTACGGCGTTGTAATGCTTGTCGCGGATGTCGGCCACCACGCGCACGGTATCATCCATTACATACACATCCTTCTCCGCGCCCACTTCGACCTGATTCGGCGTGCCGCTGACCAGATAGCGCAGCATTTGGCGCCAGAAGGTTTCGTGCGCAGTGCTTTTTGAATCCATTCTCATGCGCCATCGCCAGGTGTCGGTCGCCGTGAACGCGAGCGACTGACCGCGCCCGTAGCGTTGTTGGGCCAGCAAAGGTACAACCGCCGCCGGCGCGCTCGCTCGTTTTCCTTCCAGCAAAACCGTCGCTCCGGGTTTCACATTTTTCAACCCCTCAGAGATCGAAATTGGCGGCAAATCATTCCAGGTTTTCTGACTGGCGGCGCGATCTTCACTAAGGCGCGTAATCGGATGCGCCTGCCCGGCGCCGGTGAGCTGCGCCTTGTAATTAGGAGCAAACGAATCAGCCTCGTCCACGGCGCGCCCCTCAAGCGTCAGCGGCAGCAAGTCTGCCAGGGGCGTTCCCTTATACTTCCCGGCGTCGAAAGCCAGCCGGCCACCCAGGGCCAGCAACCCGCCACCGCGTCGCGAGACAAACGCCTCAATGTTGCGCAACTGCTCGGCCGTAAAGAAACTGGCTTCGACGCTGCCCAGGACCAGTCCGTGATAGGCAAAAAGTTCCTCTTCGGTTTTGGGAAACCCGTTCACCAGTTCCTGTTCCGCACCAACTCCCTGCCGGTAGAACTTGTTTTCTCCGGTGCGCTGGAGTGACACCAGGGTCACGTTCTTTTCGTTGAGAGAGAGGGACTCGCGAATCTTGCCCAATTCCCAGCGTGGCTCGCCTTCCACGTGCAGGATTCGCAGTGGGCCCTGGATCACTTCCACCAGGGCATCCTGCTTGTTATTTTCAATCGTAACCTCGCCGTCAAGCGGCGTAATCTCGACTGTGTAGCGGCGGAACCCGGGGCTCGAAGGAATAATTTCCAGGTTCACAGCTTGCGTGTCATTACCGCGCAGGTTGAACTCTTCCGTTTTAATCGCCCTTCCGTCTTCGCGCACGCTCATCAGGACTTTGGTGGCGCCATAGCCGCTGAGACTGGCAAAGGCTTCGATATTGACTCTTGATCCGACCAGCACGCGCCGCGGCAGATTGATCCGTGTCAGCTCAGCATCCAGCGGCCGTGAGGTGTCGCCGACACCGATCGTATAGACCGGCACATCTCGCGCACGCAGTTCCCGCAAGGTGGCGCTAAGATCACGGGGAACATTCGCCGCCCCATCAGTCGCGAGGACAATCGCCGACAGCGGCATCCCCGAGGATCTTCTGGCGATCTCATCGAGCGCACCGATGACGTCGCTGGTCCGGCCTTCGCCATAAAGCTTGTTGCCGTCCTCGACGCCCACCAGATCTCCGGAGAAGCCGTAAAGGTTGGTCTTGAATTTGTCCTCGAGACGGTTGATGAAGGAGTTTTGCCCGGAGCTTTGCGGGCTCAACAGCATCTGCTTCGCATATTCCAAACGCGTCGCCCGCCCCGGCGTGTCCTGCAGTTTCATGCTGAGCGAATCGTCAATCGCCAGCGCGACGTAACTGCTGCGTGGTACGGCCGAGGAAACTACGACCACCGGCCTCAACAGCATGAAGATCACCAGCACGATCAGGACGGTGCGCAGCGTGGCGAGGATGAAAGTCGTCCGCCGGGCGACGCGCAGACGCGGCCTGACGTAAACAAAGTAGATAAAAACAGCGAGCAGGAGGAACAGCAGGATCAGCAGTACGGGCCGCGGACGCACATCGAAACCGAACTGACCGTTAGTGAAAACGGCCCGTTCATGTCCGAACAGT
>Ga0066903_100002743_pt1 | contig 13958 bp, 11 predicted proteins | sample PanSoiMetaGPlot1_FD_67491 | JGI IMG/M metagenome (GOLD analysis project Ga0066903, IMG submission 67491) | Tropical forest soil microbial communities from Panama analyzed to predict greenhouse gas emissions - Panama Soil - Plot 1 (version 2) | ecosystem: Environmental > Terrestrial > Soil >...
TGCATTGGCCAGACTCCGGCATTGTCAGCGTCAAAGGCGACGGTCATCTTCGAACCTGGCGGAACCATGAGTGTATCACGCAGTGCGCCGGACACCTTTTCACCGTCAATTTCCACAATTTGGAAATCGTGCCCGTGCAAATGCATCGGGTGTCCCATACTGGTTGAGTTAGTGAAGGCAATCCCGACGCGTTCACCGCTTTTCATGTTGAGTGAGTTGTTATTGGGATAAGCTGCACCGTTGATCGTCCAGACGTAGGTCGCCATGTTTCCGCCAAGTGCCGCAGGGAGAATGCGGTCAATGGAATGGTTGGATAGGGGACTGAGAGCCCGGAGTCTCTTTTCCTGGGTATTCTCGAGCGACGCCGTTGAGATAGAAGCTGTGCGCGAGAACTTAGGTACGGATGCGCCTTTTGTACTCAAAACGACGCCACCCAAGAGTTTCGTTCCTTCACCTTGCGCGAGGATCGGAAACGCGCCGCCCTCTTTGGGAATTGTTACTTTTAGGTCAAGGCGTTGCGCTACGCCGAGCTGGAAAAAATTGCCCTTGATCGGCTTTACCCCCTTGCCATCTACTGCCAGGAGCTCGGCTTCCAAACCGCCAGTGTCGACATAAAAATTCTGATTAGACGACGCGGCGATGAGCCGGAGCAAGACCGATTCCCCAGCGTTAACAGAAATGATTTCCGGATCTTCAAGCGTGCGACGATTCGCAATGAGGGCATCATATTTTACGTCAATTTCTGCCTCGGGACCCCGCACTATTGTTCGAACCAGCCTTTGCTTTTGATCGTCCCATTTCTGGGCGACGACTTTGCTTGGTGCAGAGCCGCCCATATTTCCGGACATCTTCCCCGAAGCTGTGCTTTCCATTTTTTTCCCTGGAGAACTTTCTTTCATGCCAGTCGACTGCATTCCGCCTTTTAAGCCTTTCAAAATTTGATCAGGAGGCGTGAACGAAAAGTCTGAGAGCATAACGACAACCTGCCGATCTGCTTTTGCCCGTTCCTCCGGCGTCCAAATAGTCAGTGGCGCCGAGTTATACACCTGCTCCTGAAGGCCGTAATGCGAATGCATCCAGTAAGTGCCACTTTGTTTGAGTGGGAAGTCATAACGAAACGATTTGCCGGGCGGGATCGGATTCTGTGTGACGAAGGGAACGCCGTCCATAAGGTTCGGTAAAATGAGTCCATGCCAATGAATGCTCGTTGGCACCTTCAACTGGTTCACGACTTCGACGTGAAATCCGTCGGCCTTCTCTGGAGAATATCCCTGCGTGCCATTGGCTTGCTCGATTGCGATAACGGATAGGTCTTTGCCCATGATTTTTAGCGGAACCTCTTTTACAAAGAGACGCACGGGTTCGGAACTGCTGCCGAATGCCTCCCCGATCAGAAGACATACGGCTATTGGCAGAAGCATTTTGCCAATAGACTTTTTCATACAAGCAACCCAATTGCGGCCCCTTTCGCACGTGTTTTGTCAGGTATAGATCGTCACGTCGAGCCTGGAATTGCGCGACGTTGCACAGGCGACGATAAAATCACATTCGCTTGATCGGCATCCCCAATCACTTTAAGAAAACGAATTGAATGGAAGTTCCACCGACAGATTCATTTGGACCGAACGAATAAACTCGGGAATAAGACGCTGACCTATGAAAACGAAAAGTGTTGGAGGATACACGTTCTTTTTCACGTGTGTTCTGATTTCGGCACACGCTGCGCATCTGCTCTGTGCGAACATGCGTAGCTTTATCGAATCCGTTCGAAGGAAAGCGCCCGTTGTCTATGTTGGTTCTGTGCAAGAAGTGCGCGAGTTACAACGAACAAAGTTCGACATCAGGGCAAAGGCATTTGTGGACATCAAAGCTGTGACACGAACTCCCGGGAGCAATCCTCAGCAGGCTACCATCGAATATTCAAGCTATGACGAGAAAACGCCGATGCTGGCGGGCGGACCTCAATATCAATTGCGACCCGGTGTTTCCGTAATCGTTTTTGCCAACTCCTTCGACGCTAGCATCCCGCCTGGATATCTCGTGCAAGGCAGCCGCCAGGAGTTGCTCAAGCGGGTTGAAGAGTTACGCGACACGCTCAGCAAAATGTCTCCGGACCAACTCAAGGTGAATGAGATTACGGAGGACGACCGCCGTGTGCAGATGAGCTTGTACGAAAAGCTTTCTGCCTCCCTTCGTGCAGCCAAATAATCGTCTTCAAGCCAATGCCACAGGAAGAAACAAAACTTCGCGACGGAAGAATCGTGCGCAGCGAAAGCCCGCTAAATCTGGAGATGCCGTTTTCGATGGCAGACGCCTTTATTACGCCGACGAAATCGTTCTACGTTCGAACACATTTTCCAATCCCGGCGATCGATCGCAGTGCGTGGTGGTTGTACGTAGAGGGGGAAGTGGGAAAGCCATTCTCGATTAATTACGAGGAACTCATGACGATTGAGTCGATGACGGCTCCGGTGACTTTGGAATGTGCAGGCAACAACAGGAATTTTCTCGAGCCAAAGGTCAAAGGGGTTCAATGGCACCTCGGCGCGATAGGCAACGCAGAGTGGACGGGAGTGCCACTTTCGGTCTTGCTCGATAGAGCGACTCTCAAGCCAAATGCGCGCGAAGTAGTTCTGGAAGGAGCCGACGTCGGCGTGCTTGAAGACCCCAAGAGTCCGCCGGGCGGATTGAAGTTCGCGCGCAGCATTCCTCTGGCAAAAGCACGCCGCGACGTTCTGCTCGCCTACAAAATGAATGGCGAGGACCTATCGCCGGAACACGGTTTTCCGCTACGCGCGATCGTGCCCGGTTGGTACGCGATGGCATCGGTCAAATGGCTCCAGCGCATCATCGTCACCGACCGTCCATTTACCGGATATTATCAAACCATTGACTACGCGTACTGGAAGAAAATTGATTACGGGTACTGGCAGAGGGGAGAGGAGATCGCTGAATTAACGCCGTTAGGCGAAATGCAAGTCAAAGCAGAGATTGCACGTCCTGCGGAAGGCGAGACGGTGCTTGCGAATACGAACGTCCGTGTTTCCGGAGCTGCTTGGGCGTGTGATGCGGAAATTATGAAAGTCGAACTGAGCACAGACGGCGGCGCGACATGGAACGATGCAAAATTACTTGGTGAACCGAACTCCAACGCATGGCGATTGTGGGAATTCAACTGGCAGACACCTTCGCAATCGGGCAAACAAACTCTTGTCGCTCGCGCTACCGATTCGCTCGGACGAACCCAACCGGTGCATCGTGATCCCGATCGCGGCACTTACATGATCAATCATCTGCTTCTGATCGAGGTTGACGTGAAGTAAACTGTAGCGGCGCTCCGTGAGCGCCGAAATCGGATCAACGGCGGTCACAGACCGCCGCTATAGCACAAACGGTTGAACTCCAGTGTCGGTTCAGGTTAAATCTCTCCGATGTCACTAGTTTTTAAAACAATTCAGACTGAAGGAATCGCAGAGCTTTCTTATCTCGTCGGAGACGATGACGAAGGAGTGGCGGCGGTCTTTGATCCCAGAGCTGATTGCGACGTTTACATTGAAGCGGCGCGGGACGCTGGCGTCGTTATCACACACATTTTTGAAACCCATATTCATGCCGATCTGGTGAGCGGATCGCGCGAACTATGCGCGCAATTGGAAACGGCAAAGATTTACGCCAGCGGCGAGGGCGGCGCACAGTATGGTTTCGACCCCGAAAAGATCAAGGATGGCGACCGATTTACCTTTGGCGAAGTGATCGTCACGGCGCGCCATACCCCGGGGCATACGCCGGAGCACATGTCGTATTTGCTGTCCGAGGCAGGCCATCCTGAAGAGCCATGGGCGGTGCTCACGGGTGATTCGCTTTTTGTTTCTTCTGCGGGACGCCCTGACTTGTTAGGCGAGAAATTTACCAGGCAACTCGCCGAACAACAATTTCACACGTTGCACGATTTCTACCTGAACCTCCCTGATTACGTGATGATTTATCCCAATCACGGGGCCGGCTCGCCCTGTGGCGCCGACATCGGCGCCCGGTTGAGCAGCACGATCGGTTACGAACGGAAATTTAACAACTTTTTGCAATTCAAAGATGCAAAAAGCTTCACTGATTTCGCAATCAAAACGGCGCCGCCGGTGCCGCGGTACTATCCGGTGATGAAGAAGGTGAATGCGGAAGGTCCCAAGGTGCTTGGAAGTCTCCCACGCGTTCAGGGTCTTTCTGCCAATGCTTTTAAAAAGGCGATCGAGAGCAAGGCTGGCGTTCTTGTTGATGTGCGCAACATGCTCGCGTTCGGCGGCGGGCACATTGCTGGCGCACTTAACATTGCCGGCACCCCGATTCTCTCTATCTGGGCGGGCTGGCTGCTCGATCCAGAAAAGCCGATTCTTCTCGTGCTCGAGGAGGACGACGATCTGGAAAAAATTCTCCGCTTATTCGTTCGCACTGGATACACAAAATTCGCGGGTTACTTGATCGGCGGAATGAAAGCGTGGCACGCAGCAGGGTTTCCGCTGGAAAGAATCGGGCAGATGAGCGTGCACGAACTAAATGAACGCAAAGGGTCGTTGCAGGTTCTCGATGTACGTTCGCCCGGCGAATGGAAGACGGGGCGTGTTCCTGGTGCCCAGCACATTTTTGTTCCGGAACTTGGCAAACGTTTGGAAGAACTCGATCACAACAAACCGACGGCGGTTTATTGCGGTAGCGGTTATCGCGCCAGCATCGCTACGAGCATCTTGAAGCAGCAGGGCTTCAATGATCTTTGGAACGTTCCCGGTAGTTGGGAAGCATGGAAAAAGGCGAAGCTGCCAGTTGAGGGAGCCGACGGCGAATGAGCGCCGCGCTCAAATAGCAGTCAGGACGAACGTCAATCAGCGCGAAATGTGGGCAGCGAGCTGCGGCGAGCTCATTGCCGCGAGTGTTTGCGCCGGTTGCACCCGCATCACTTTCTTTGCCGGAGCGCCTCTTGTTTTTGGCGACACCAATTTCCCCGACTTGGCTTGCGCCCGAAAATCCTGTCGCAACTTCCCGTCGCTGTAAAAATGGAACAGGAGCTCGTCTCCAACCTCATCGAGACGTTTGGGCAAAAGCGACTCCGGTGTATTAAGTAATTCGGTTAGGCTCCGACGTAGCTGCGGACGCGGCACATCGTCAAAGAGGGTGGCGATTTGATCGAATTTTGCCTGAGGTTGCGCGCGGGCTCTGGAAGGAACCGCTATCGCTGGCAGCGGCGCTTGCAGCACTTGCAATGCGTCGATGATTCCCGGTCCAAACAAACTCGTATTCCAGTTTGGAATTGTCCGAAAGCCGAACGTCATGACGATGTGCTTGAAGATTTCGGGGATCCGCTCCCTGCCATAAAGGCTAATGAGTCTTTCGCGCCCGTGATATGCGAGCCAAAGCGCGGCGACGCCAGCAGCAGTAGCTACAGCGAACGAGGTCCCGTCGCCGCGCGCTACTTCTGTCAGCGGTTGGCCTTTTTTCGCGATCGCATGCCAGACCGATTCGCCCGGCGCGGTGATGTCCACTTCCGGTCCGCGCGACGAACCGCTCCAGGGTTGATCATTTGCGTTGCTGGCCGCGACTGCGAGTGCTTCCGGATAATGCGCGGGCCAGACCACAGCGTGAAGCACATCGTTGGCGCCGAAAATATTTCCGGCGGCGCAGCAAACAATAACGCCCTTGCTCACCGCGTAGTGCAACGCCCGCTCGAGATAATCGAGAGGCAAACCTCCCATGCTAATGGAAATAACATGACAACCTGCATCCGTGGCACGAATGATTGCGTCCGCCAAACGGGCGCGATCCCAAATCACAACACTTGGCGCCACGCGATATGGAATCAAACGAGCGCGCGGCGCCACGCCGCTGACGTATTGCGGTTGGTTGCGCGGGCCTTCGTCGCTAAAAATAATACTGGATGTGCCGGTGCCGTGTCCGGGATTTCCAATGAAACCTGCGCTGAAGATCGAACCAAATGCCGAGTCCAGATCGTCGGTTGCGTCAGCGTCGTTCTTCCAGAAATCCCAGCCGAATTGCGGCAGCAGACGCCGTTCCGCCGGATTATTCGACCAATTCTCGATATGCTTCGTATAGCCGGTATCAGGGTGGCCGATTAATATACCTTCCCCGCGTGATGGTTGGTTATCGTTGTCCGCCTGCGCCCAAGCTTCTTTTGCATGGATATTGCTCAGACTCCATTCGGGCGCTGCGCTGCCGGGTAGGGGCGTCCCGCCGAAGAAGCTCTTAGCTCCGCGGGCTGGTCCTTCGTCCGGCGTGACATTTTCGAGGGGCACAATCAGATTCGGCTCAGCATGGGCGATCCCTGGTTCTTTCTGCAGCCGGTACGCCAATTCCCACGCTTCGCGAACCGACAATTGAGGGTGCTCCGTCGTCAGTTCGAAAGTGAACGCATCAATCGGCAATGGGGTTGCCGTCCAATCGGTGCCGAGCAGCTTAAGCATCGCGGCCTCTACTACATCTGCTGGCGTCGTTACCTCAGACTTTGTCGTAACAATGAAGCTCCGAAAGCTCGTGCCCAGGTCGTCCGTCGGAAGGGTGTCTTTTAACACTAATTCGTCGAGAACAAGATCAAGTTGGCTTCGAATCAATCGCCGTCGCGTTTCCGGCGGGAAAATGCGCGCAATAGGAAACTGACGAACCAACGCCGCGTCCGCCGTAGCCACTATCGCAGCACGAACTGTTTTGTTTTTTAGATTTCGGTCAACGAAGTCCGGCAAAAGTTCACGGATGGTCTTTTGGATCGGCCGCAGCAACGTGTTGATTAGAGCCAGGCGCTTTGAAATGGAGTCATCGGGCATACGAGTCCCCTCATAGCCGGTTCGAAGTTGACGAGGCGCTGAAGTCGCCCTGCCGCCAACATAGCGCCCGCGTGATTCCGGCAAATCACAGCGTCAATTCCGAACATAACGGCGCAAACTGCAGACGGCTAAAAAAAGTGTCCGGTTAACAAATTTTTGTAAAGCCTGAAATTGACTTTGAGTTCGTTGCATGTCGATCTTGGCATGGAAGCGGAAACTTTTCTCATGGCAAACGCAGAAACCGTAATGACCAAGGCGGCATTTGGCCAAACCATGCGCGCCGATGTCTGGTGGCTTCAACCGCTATTGGTCTTTCTCGGCTTGTCGACTTTCATCGTCTACTCCACGTGGGCGGCGTTTCAGGGTCAGAATTATTTCGTTGGTAATTACCTCTCGCCCTTCTATTCGCCGGAACTGTTTGGCGACTCGCCCCACAGTTGGTTTGGACCGAAGCCGGCGTGGTGGCCGGCCTGGCTCATCTTTTCCCCAGCGCTGCTAATTCTTTGGGCGCCGGGCGGCTTCCGGCTGACTTGTTATTACTATCGCGGTGCTTACTACAAAGCGTTCTGGGCTGATCCGCCGGCCTGTACGGTGGGCGAGCCGCGTAAGAGCTACTGGGGCGAACGTTCGTTCCCGCTCATCATGCAAAATGTGCATCGTTATTTTCTCTATCTTGCACTGGTGATTATTTTGATTCTTGCGTACGACGTTTGGAAAGCGCTTTGGTTTGTCGATCCGGCGACAGGGAAATCCTCATTCGGACTCGGCGTCGGCACGATTGTGCTCGCGATCAATGTATATCTGTTGAGCGGCTACACCTTTGGGTGCCACTCACTGCGACATTTGATTGGCGGATTTCGCGATCAACTTGCAAAGTCGCCGGCCTGTTATCGCGCCTACGCCTGCGTAAGCTGTTTAAACCGGCGCCATATGCTTTGGGCATGGATGAGTCTTTTCTGGGTCGGTTTCAGCGACCTTTATGTGCGACTCTGTGCGATGGGCGTCTGGCATGATGTGCGGTTACTGTAGCCGCAGTTCGTTGCTGTTAATATGCCGGACTACGACACTTTCGAGCATGACGTCTTGATCATCGGTTCTGGCGGGGCGGGACTGCGTGCGGCAATCGAAGCGTCCGCGGCTGGTGTTTCTGTCGGGATGGTTTGCAAATGTCTTCTCGGCAAGGCGCACACGGTAATGGCGGAAGGCGGCATCGCAGCCGCGCTGGCCAATGTCGATGATCGTGACAACTGGAAGGTGCATTTCGCAGACACGATGCGCGGCGGGCAATACGTGAACAATTGGCGAATGGCCGAGTTGCACGCGAAGGAAGCGCCAGCCCGGGTGCGCGAGCTCGAAGCATGGGGCGCGGTGTTCGATCGCACGAAGGATGGTCGCATTCTGCAAAGGAACTTCGGCGGCCACAAATACCCACGCCTAGCGCATGTAGGCGACCGTACCGGTCTCGAGATGATCCGAACTCTGCAAGATCACGGCATACATCGGGGAATCGACGTGCACATGGAGCTTTGCATCATCGCGTTGCTGAAAGATGGCGCGCGAGTGGTTGGAGCATTTGGTTACGATCGCGAGCGCGGACATTTTAAGATTTTTCGCGCGAAGGCAGTGGTGCTCGCGACTGGCGGGATAGGTAAAGCTTACAAGATCACCAGCAACAGTTGGGATTGTACCGGTGACGGACACTCACTCGCGTATCATGCCGGGGCGGCGTTGATCGACATGGAATATGTGCAGTTCCATCCCACGGGCATGGTTTGGCCACCGAGCGTGGCGGGAATGCTCGTGACCGAAGGCGTCCGCGGCGAAGGCGGCATTCTCACCAATGCCGACGGCAAACGTTTCATGTTCGATTTTATCCCGGACAATTACAAAGCCCAGACGGCTGATGACGAGGAAGAAGGCTGGCGGTATACGCAGGGCGACAAGAACGCCCGGCGTCCGCCGGAATTATTGACTCGCGATCATGTTGCGCGGTGCATTGTGCGCGAGATCAAAGAAGGGCGGGGGACACCTCATGGCGGCGTGTATCTCGATATCTCGTGGATCAAGAAAAGGCTCTCAAACGCCGAAGAGCATATCAAACGCAAGCTCCCGAGTATGCATCACCAATTCAAAGCGCTGGGCGACATTGACATCACTAAGGAGCCAATGGAAGTCGGACCGACCACCCACTACATCATGGGCGGCGTGCACGTGGACGCAGACACTCAGATGTCCGATGTGCCGGGATTGTTCGCTGCAGGCGAATGCGCCGCCGGAATCAATGGCGCGAACCGGCTCGGCGGCAATTCGCTTTCCGACCTTTTAGTCTTCGGGAAACGAGCCGGAGAATTTGCAGCGAAGTTTGCGAAGGAGAATTCACACGGCAAAATCGACAACGAGCATGTCGACATGTATGCGCGCGAAGCTCTGAAACCGTTCGAGAACAGTCGCGGTGAAAATCCGTACTCCGTTCAGCGCGATTTGCAGGATGTGATGCAGCACAATGTCGGCATTATGCGTGACGAGAGCGAAATGCGTTCGGCGCTCGATCACTTGAGAACCTGTTGGGAACGGGCCGCGCACGTCGGCGTCACAGGCAACCGCGATTTTAATCCAGGCTGGCACACAGCGCTGGATCTGAAAAATTTGCTTACGGTTTCCGAAGCAATCACGCGGGCCGCGCTGGAGCGGAAAGAAAGCCGGGGAGCACAGTTCCGCGATGATTATCCCGAGAAGGACGAGCGCTTCGCGAAGGTAAATACTGTGATTCGCAGGGGTCAGCACGGTGCCATGCAAGTGCGATTGGAACCGTTGCCAGAAATGCCGGACTATTTGAAGCAAGTGACTGAAGAAAACAAATGAGTGCGCAGCAACAGGCCACCTTCAGAATCTGGCGCGGGAATGCGACTGCTGGCGAGTTCCGCGATTACGTCACTGGTGTTTCCGAGGGAATGGTCGTGCTCGATGCGGTCAATCACATTCAGGCAACGCAAGCGAACGATTTGGCTTACCGCTGGAATTGCAAAGCCGGCAAGTGCGGATCGTGTTCGGCAGAGATCAACGGGACGCCAAAGTTAATGTGCATGACACGCCTGAGCGATTTGCCGCTTGAAAAGCCAGTGACAGTTCAACCGATAAAAGCATTCCCGCTAATCAAGGATCTGCTGACGAACGTCTCTTGGAATTTTCGAGTGAAGAAAAGAATCAAACCGTTTAAGCCTCGGCCACCGGATGCCCCCGATGGTACATGGCGCATGCAGCAGGCGGACATCGATCGTGTGCAGGAATTCCGCAAATGCATCGAATGTTTCCTGTGCCAGGATGTTTGCCACGTGCTGCGCGATCACCAGATGCACGACAAATTTATCGGGCCGCGCTTTCTAATTCATGTCGCTGCTCTGGAGATGCACCCACTCGACACGGAGGATCGGATTGAGGAACTGCGGAATGCTTACGGGATCGGTTACTGCAACATCACAAAATGTTGCACGAAGGTTTGTCCCGAAAGCATTCAAATCACGGACAATGGAATCATTCCGCTGAAAGAACGCGTCGTGGATAAATTTTTTGATCCACTTGGGTGGTTCTGGCGATCTTTGAAACGAAAGAGTGATTCGGGAAACGTGAATCGAGAAACGTGAATTGGAGATCGTGGGTTGCTTTGCCGATGTAACGATTTAACGATGTAACGAATCACGGCGCGAAGGCATGCCCGAACTGAAACAACTTCACAAAGACGCGATTCCCGCCGCGCTGGAGAAGGCTGAGCGCTACCGCTTGCTCAACGAACCCGGTGAAGCGGAGAGCATTTGCCTCGACATTCTTGCAGTCGATCCCGAAAACCAGCGAGCAATCATTACGCTCTTGCTCGCATTCACCGATCGGTTCGAAAAAACGTACGGTGTCAGCGAGACTCAAACGAAAGAATTGCTGGGCCGCGTGAAATCGGAATATGAGCGGACCTATTATTCCGGAATCATTGCCGAACGCCGTGCGAAAACAAAACTGCGACAGCACACGCCGGGTTCCCGGTTTCAGGCTTACGATCTTTTGCGCGAAGCGATGGACTGGTTCGAAAAGGCTGAACCGCTGAGCCCGCCTGGTCACGACGATGCTATTCTGCGGTGGAACACCTGCGCCCGTATTATTGAGCGAAACAAACTTGTAGCTCGTGAAGAAGAAGAACGAGTCGAATTTCCTCTCGAGTAAATTTGTAGGGCAACCGCTTCGGTTGCCTAACACATTGGCAGGCGAGAGCGCGCGCCCTACAATTCACGTTAGAAATGGACGATGACTTCGCCCGGTTTGAGCATGAGGGCTGGCAAGGCGTGGCGGACAAATATGATTCCGTGTGGTCGCCGCTAACGCGGCAATTTACTCCCTCGCTTTTGGAAGACGCGAGCGTGTCTGCCGGGATGTTGGTTTTAGATGTGGCCTGTGGCCCGGGCTACGTGTCGGCCGCAGCGAAAAAATTGGGCGCGGTTCCCACAGGAACTGATTTCACCGAAAAAATGCTTGCGATTGCGAAGCGAATGTTTCCGGGAATTCGATTCACACAAGGCGACGCACACTGTCTGCCATTTGAGGACGATAGTTTCGATCGTGTGCTTATGAACTTCGGCTTGTTGCATATCTCACATCCAGAAAAAGCATGCGCAGAAGCGTGCCGCGTTTTGAAACCGGGAGGCAAGTTTGGTTTTACTGTTTGGGCCGGGCCAGAGCAAAACCCGGGTGCAAGGATCGTTAACGATGCGATTGAAGCTTATGCGGATTTGAATGTCGGCTTGCCTGAAGGTCCGCCGAAATATTTGTACGGCGGACGCGAGGAATGCCGGCAAGTGCTGGAAAAAGTTGGATTCGACGGCGCTTCGATGAGCTATGAAACGCGCGCGGTTGAGTGGCATCATCCGCATGCCGGTTACTACTTCGAAGCGGAACGGGACGCCGGCGTTCGCACCGCGGGCATCTTGGCGCGGCAATCGCCAGAAACATTGGAAGCGATTCGGGTCGCCATTGAGAACGGAATCAAACAATACGCGCGAGAAGACAAATTCGTTTTACCGATGTCAGCGCATGTGATTGTCGTGTCGAAACCAGGCTGTTAGCTAAGTGTAGCCGCCGCCCTGGGGGCGGCGCGCACGCTTCGCATAGCGAAACGGCTACAGAATTGGCGCGCAGGCGCACCACGGAACGGTCACAACGGGATTACACTATCGCGCCGCCGCAGCTCGATCCCGCGCCGGCGGTGCAACCAAAACAGTGATCGCCAGTCATAATCTCGCGATCCTCGAGTGAATCGGGATTGACGTCCCATAAAAAAATCGGCCGTCCATTGTTCCATTGCATCCCGAGCTGCTGATTGAAATCGCAGTCATAAACTTCACCACGCCACCCGACACTGATCGTATTCCGGCACATGAGACCTTCAATGGTCGCTGGATTGAATGCGTCGATCAGAAGTTGCATGTACTCATCGAGCCGATTGCTTCGGCGCAGGTAAGCGGCGAACCGGCCGATTGGAAGATTCGTAAGCGTGTAAAGCCGGTTGAACACAATTCCGAAATGGCTTTGCAGTTCCCGTTTGTAATCGGCCTCAAGCTCGTCCTGCGGTGATGGCAAAAATGCGCCCACCGGATTGTAGACCAGATGCAATGGCAGCTCTGGGCGAACGCCGTAGCCTAACGAGTTCAGCAGTTGCAACGCCGCGATGCTGCCTTCGAATACGCCGTCCCCGCGTTGCGCATTCACATTTTGCGCTGAGTAACACGGCATCGAAGCGATGATTTCTATCTGGTTGTCAGCGAAGAACTCAACGAGATCGTGATAGCCCTCCTCAAGCAAAATGGTGAGATTGCACCGGTCGATCACGTGACGTGACGGCTGCAGCTCTTTCACCCGCTGGATGAAATAGCGAAAATCGGGAATCATTTCGGGCGCGCCGCCAGTGAGGTCAACCGTTAGAATCTCTGTGTTCGCCAACCAATTGATGATCCGGTCAACTGTTTCGCGCGTCATGATTTCTTTGCGCTTCGGCCCGGCGTTCACATGGCAATGCACGCAGGTGAGATTGCAAAGTTTGCCAACGTTGATTTGAAGAATTTCAGCGCGGCCACGCCGCAGCTGTAAACCTTCGGCGGCAAGCCGATCGAGAAATCGAATCTGATTAATTAGCGGCTTTCCCAAAACCAGCCTTTACAAGGTCTTCATATCCAGCTTTGAGGGGCCGGACGTTGTAGCCAAGTTTCTCCAAAATCTTGGCAGCTTTGAGAGCACGTACTCCCCTGACGCAGTGCGTATACACGATCTTATCTTTTGGAAGTTGCTGTTCTAAGGTGCTCGTATCGACGTCTTTTTTTAACGAGCTAAGGGGCAGTGAAATCGCTCCTTCAACATGCCCCTCCTTCCATTCTCCCGGCTCGCGTACATCGACGAGAAGCGCTTTATGTGTTGCGACGTTTTCTTGAACGGTAGGAAGTGGATCGTCGCTCAGATCGGCAGCGTGAACCTGACTGTAAATGAATGCAATTACGCTGGATATCATCAGGACTTTCAAGAATTGGACGGTCATGATGCGTTTTACGCCAGCCCCGTAGCGGTTTTGGACGGAACCTTTCTTGGTTTCGGCTCCGAGCATGTGAACTTAGCCATTTGTCGGCGGCTCTTTTAGAGTTCCGACATTTACGTGAAAACTTCTTTATCATGTTCGCTGTAAGCTAGAAGCTAATCTTTATGATTCGGCCGTTTGTTCCTACCAGCCATCCGGCTTTGGGAGTGGCAAAAGCTACCGCCCAGAAGCCGCTCACACCGGGCAATGTGAACCAGGTGTTTCCCTCGTCCGGAGTCCACGCAGCGGTTCCGGTCGAAAACGTCGGCGGGTCATTGGCGGTGATCACCACGGCGCGGCCGAGATTGTTTCCGCCCCCGCGACCAGTTCGTCCGACATAGCTCAGGCAGAAAATCGCGCCGGTTACCGGAGGGGGACTGGTGAGCGTCCATGTCACACCGCCATCGCTGGAAACCGCAGTGCGCGCGTTATTGGGATCAGCAGGATCCAAATCGCCGCCGCCGACGATTCCGCGGTGCGGATCGCGAAAATCGATAGTGAATGCGCCCGCGCTGGGTCCGCTAAACAACGGA
>Ga0066903_100002744_pt1 | contig 13957 bp, 15 predicted proteins | sample PanSoiMetaGPlot1_FD_67491 | JGI IMG/M metagenome (GOLD analysis project Ga0066903, IMG submission 67491) | Tropical forest soil microbial communities from Panama analyzed to predict greenhouse gas emissions - Panama Soil - Plot 1 (version 2) | ecosystem: Environmental > Terrestrial > Soil >...
AGGGCAAGCCCGACACGATGGTGGCGGCGATCAACCGCACGCTGAAAGACGAGATGGCGCGCAACCCGCGGATCGTCGTCTTCGGCGAGGACGTGGCCGACTGCAGCCGCGAGTCGGCGATGGATCAGGTGTCGGGCAAGGGCGGCGTCTTCAAGGTCACCCACGGCCTGCAGCGCGCGTTCGGCAGCACGCGCGTGTTCAACTCGCCGCTCGCCGAAGCCAACATCGTCGGACGCGCCGTCGGCATGGCGGTGCGCGGCATCAAGCCCGTCGTCGAGATCCAGTTCTTCGACTACATCTGGCCGGCGATGATGCAGATGCGCGACGAGATGTCGATGATGCGCTACCGGTCCAACAACGTGTGGTCCTGCCCGATGGTGATCCGGACGGCGATCGGCGGCTACCTGCGGGGCGGCGCGCCGTACCATTCACAGTCGGGCGAGAGCATCTTCGCGCACTGCCCGGGCATCCGCATCGCGTTTCCGTCGAACGCGAGCGACGCGGCGGGCCTGCTGCGAACGGCGATCCGGTGCGACGATCCGGTGCTGTTCCTCGAGCACAAGCATCTCTACCGGCAGACCTACAACAAGAGCGAGTACCCGGGTCCCGACTACATGATCCCGTTCGGCAAGGCCGCGATGCGGCGCGACGGGACGGACGTCGTCGTGCTGACGTGGGGCGCGCTCGTGCAGCGGACGCTGCTCGCCGCGCAGCAGGCCGAGAAGGACGGCATCAGCACGATGGTGATCGACCTGCGCACCATCATGCCGTTCGACTGGGACGCGATTGCGGCGGCGGTGAAGAAGACGAACCGCGTCATCGTCGCGCACGAGGACCAGCTGACGTGCGGATTCGGCGCCGAGATCGCCGCGCGCATCGCCGACCAGCTCTTCGAGCACCTCGACGCGCCGGTTCGCCGCGTCGCGTCGCTCGACACGCCCGTCGCGTACCATCCGGATCTCGAGGAGGAAATCCTCCCGCAGTCCGCCGACGTGTTGAAGGCGATCCAGGAGATCGTGCGATATTAGGATTGCCGTCGCCGTCTCGACGGTCGCGCTGATCGCGGCGCAGTCGCCGGCGCCGCGCGTGTTCGTCCTTCGCTCCACCGGCGGGCTGCCGGCGCACATCGCAGGCTCCTTCCAGAAACCCCTCGCATTTCAACAGAGCGACGCCGGACAGTACTTCGTGTTCGACCGCCGCGCGCACGCGGTCTACACGGTCGCCGGCGACGCGCCGAAAAAGCTGATCGAGGTCGGCGCCGAGACGGGCCGGGTCCTCGACCCGAGCGCGTTCGACATGGCGCCGTCCGACGGGAGCTTCGTCGTCGCCGACGCGCCGCTGCGCCAGCAGCGCATCCAGGCGTTCACCGCCAGCGGATCCCGTCTCGGCGGCTTCACGCTGCAGACGAAGGAGACCGCCCGTGTCACGCTGGACACGGTCGTCCTCAACGGGATCGGATCCGTGCAGTTCACCGGCGAGACCATCCTCCTCAATCAGCCCGAGACCGGTGCGCTGGTGTCGGAGCTCACGCTCTACGGGGAGCCGCGGCGCTCGTTCGGCCAGCTGCGCGCGACCGGGCAGGAAGCGGACTCGAACGTGCATCTGGCGCTCAACGCGGGACTGCCGCTGATCGATCCCACGGGAGGCTTCTATTTCGTGTTTGCCGCCGGCGTGCCGATCTTCCGCAAGTACGACGGCCGCGGCACGTTGGTCTTCGAGCGGCACATCGAGGGGCCCGAGGTGGACGCGTACCTCCAGTCGATGCCCACGCGGTGGCCGCCGCGGCAGAACGCCGACGGCGACGTGCTTCCGCTCGTTCCGCCGGCGATTCGGACGGCGGCGGTCGATCGGCAGGGACGCCTGTGGGTCGCGCTCATGCAGCCCGTCACCTACGTGTACGACGGGACGGGCGACAAGGTCCGCACGGTCCAGTTTCGCGGCGCCGACGTCCTCGCGCCCAACAGCCTGTTCTTCACGAAGGACGGGCGGGTCCTCGTCACGCCGGGCTGCTACGAGTTCCGGGTCCCGCCGCCGTAGCGGCGCACTCGAGTTCGGCGTTTCGTAGCTTCCGCCTCTTGGGCGGAACAGCGTTGTCGTGTAGCTTCCGCCTTCAGGCGGAACAAAGATCAGAGGATCTGATGGCGAAGAAAAAAGCCGTACGCCGGAAGAAGGTTGCCGCTGGCTCGATCGGGCTCTCGCCGGCCGAGGTCGGCAAGGCCCACAGCGGCGAGCTCGACCGGCTGGCGACGCAGGTCGAGGCAGACGGCGGGTCGGTGCTCGCGCGGTACAGCGAGCCGTTCGGCGGCAAGCCCGTGCTGCTGGTCGCGCTGCCGGTGGCGGCCGTCGAACCGACGCCGTATCAGCGCGATCCCTCCGACGCGCACGTCAAACGGCTGATGGGGGTCGTCGAGAAGATCGGCCTCTTCCTCGATCCCGTCATCGCGATCCGCCACGACGACAAGTACTGGACGCCGAACGGCAATCACCGCCTGCAGGCGCTGCGCAAGCTCGGCGTGAAGACGATCGTGGCGCTGCTCATCCCCGATCCTCAGGTGGCCTTCAAGATCCTCGCGCTCAACACCGAGAAGGCGCACAACCTCAAGGAGAAGTCGCTCGAGACCATCCGCATGGCGCGCGCGCTCGCGGGAAGCCGATCGACGGGAGGCGGCGAGGAACGGTCCTTCGAGTTCGAGTTCGAGCAGCCGGCCTTCCTCACGCTCGGCGCCGCGTACGAGGAGCGTCCTCGGCTGAGCGGCGGCGCCTACCAGTCGATCCTGCGGCGCGTGGACGACTTTCTCGACGAGCCGATCAGCAAAGCGCTGAAGGAGCGCGAGCGCCGCGCAAAGAAGATCCTGAAGCTGGACGATGCGGTGACGGCCGTCGTCGAGAAGCTGAAAGCGAAGGGACTGACGAGCCCGTACCTGAAGCCGTTCGTCGTCGCGCGCGTGAACTACACGCGATTCTCGAAAGCGACGTCGTTCGATTTCGACGAAACGCTCGACAAGATCATCGCGAGCGCGCAGAAGTTCAACACCGATCGCATCAGCCAGCAGGACGTGGCGAAGGCGGGCGGCGGCGGCCCGATCGACGAAGACTGACCCGGCGGCCGGGGCTCAGGGCGTCGAGTACTTCACCGTGCCGGTCAGACCCTCTGCGGGGCCGTTGACCGGCTCGAAGTGCATCGTGAACGAGCGTCGCTCGGGATGCATCTGCGTTTTCATGTTGACGCTCGCCGGCTCTGACGGCGTGACGACGATCTGCTGGGAACCCGAGAGATCCGCGTACTTCACGCGGACCGAACCCTTCGTCACCTGAAGCGTGAAGCTCACCTCGGCGATGCGGTTGCGGGACTCGGTGTCGAATTCGATCGACGAGGCCCGCCCGACGACGTCCCCCTTCACCTTGCACGTCCACTCGTCGTGGACCGAGAGCACGGTGTTGGTGCACGTCCCCGTCGCGATGTCCTTCGGCGCGCAGCTCGCCGCCATCGCCGCCGCCATCACTGCCAGTACACCCGCTGAACGCATCGCCACATCCTATCCTTAGAGCAGCTTGCCGATCGGCCCCAGATCGAGATTCAGATCCGACGGGTCGATGTCGAACTGCCGTGCGAGATCCACGATCGTTTCCTGGAGCCGCATCAGGGCCAGCCCCACATTCTCCGTGTCGTCGTCGCTCAGCGTGCCCGCGTCCATCCGGCGGATCGCCTGCCGTTCGAGCAGCTGGCGAATCAGCTCGACGAGGGTCAGCACCAGCTTCAGCACGGCGCGGCGCACTTCCTCGGGATCCGCGTTCCATCGGGGCGGCCGCGCCCCGGCCACGCCTTCGATCTGTTTGCGGATCGCCTCGATCTGCCTGGCGGCGGCAGGGGCGGCTGCCGGCTTGCGGCTGCCGGCTTGCGACTTTCGGCTGCCGGCGTGCGACTTTCGGCTGCCGGCTTGCGGCTGCCGGCGTCCAGCGTTGCGGCGGTTGCGCGTTCGCGGGCTCACAGCAGATCGGGGGTGAACGCGAAGGGCGCCCACGGACCCGTCACGCGGAGAGCGCGGCTGCCCTCGGCCAGGGTGTCGGCGGCTCGACGGTAGCGTGCGGCCGAGCGACGGTCCACGAGATGATAGAGCGCGTCGGGCGACGAGAGGGTCGCGGGTTGGTAACGCTCGCCGCTGACGAACGGCTGGAGCGCGGTACGAATGCGCTTGAACGCCGGCGGCGGCGCCGGCCGCGCGGCGCGTGCCGCACGCCGGAGGTATTCGGTCCCGGTTTCTGCCGTCGAGCCGCGGACGCCGGATCCCGGACGCCTGATGCCGGACGCCGGACCTCGGCGGCGCGCGACCCGTCGCCACGTGAACTGCACGCGATCGCGCACGGCCTCGAACGCTTCGTCGATCTCGTCTTCACGCTCCCGGAGCGCGTCCTCGATCTCGTCGAGTTCCAGCAGCGTCCCGAACCGGACCGGCAGGATCGCGGGTACCAAACCGGCGATCTGCGCCACCACCGCGTCGTGGCGCTGCAGCGCGCCGAGTTCGACCGGCGGCACGTCGGCGCGCCGTTCGACGATCGCATATGCGCCGGGCACCCGCCGCAGCGCGAGCGCGCCGGCGAGTCCGCGCCCGGGACGTTTGGCCGGGGCGCGATCGACGAGCGCGAACACGTACCACGCCATCATCCGCCTTCGCCGCTCCGCGGCTTCGGCGCGACAGGTCCGCGATCGCCGCGTGGCGGCTTCGGCGCGACAGGTCCGCGATCGCCGCGTGGTGGCTTCTGCGCGACCGGTCTGCGATCGGCGCGTGGCGGCTTCGGCGCCCCGCTCCCGCGAAGGTGGGGCAGGATGCGATCGGCCGCGCACAACAGCGCCGACAAGCGGACGTAGATCAAGTCCACGTCCGCCAGCGCAAGGATGAGATCCGCATTCAGGACCACGCCCTTTTCGAGCAGGTTGTCGATCAGATCGACGAGCGACGCTTCCTCGTCGTCGATGATGCGCCCGACCGTGCCACGGCGCCGCGTGCGGGATGTCGTGACGGTCGAGTGCGTGGGCCGCGCCGGCAGCCGGGTACGCGTCGCGGTGCTCGGCGGCAGCGGACGGGTGCGTGTGCGGCGCCTCATGCGGGTTCTTCGGAAGCCACGAAATTGTAGGCGGGCCACGGACCGCTGAGCGCGAGGTCGGCGCCGGCTGCGGTGAGCGCTTTCGTCTGCCTGCGCGCCTCCGCCTGGAACCGTGCCCGCGATCCCGACGCGACGAGAAAAGCGGCGTCCAGAATCGGGGGATTCGTCCCGGACTCGGCGCGCGTGTTGCGCGCGCGCGCGTCGCGCGAGAGTCGGCTGAGACGGTCGAACGCGCGTGCAGCGGCGGCGGCGGCGGCCGCCCGGGCGCCGGCGGCGGCATCGCGCGCCTCTTTGCGCGCGCGCAGGAAATCGGCGCCCGACTTCACCTGTTTGTCACGCGCCGTACCGGGCGCTCCCGGCCGCCGGAACACGCGCACGCCCCACTCTTCCGCGCCGGCAATGCGCCGCATCGTTCGTGCGATGGCCGCCTTGCGCGCGACCACGTCCGCGATCGCGCGTTCGGGCGACGAGAACATCGTGAACAGTTTCATCGGGATGACCGTCGCTCCGCGTGCGCGTGACGCATGTTCGACGACGGCTTCATGGGCCATGGCGGCCTGCGCCACCCAGTCGAGATCGCGGAGCCTGGGCTCGAGTGCGTCCGGCCCGTACGCGTCGAGCGGCACCGAAGCGGACACGATCCAGAGCGACGCCGCGATCCGCTGCGCCTCGGGGCGCGTGGCGCCGGGCACGCCCGGCGGCAGACGCGTCAGCGACGGCCGCGACGCGGCACGCACGACGCAATACAGATAGACGGCGGTCGTCCCGGTGGTCATGACCTCACCCGCCGCCAGCGTCCCGCCCACGCGCGCAGCGCGGCGGCCCCGTGCGGCGGCGGCATTTCGGCGGGGGCCACGATGATAGCGTAACCATCTGCCGCCGGCCGGAGGCGTCGGACCCTCGCAATCTCTGCCGTCTGCGCACGCGCGATCGCGCGGCACCGGCGGCAGCTGCCGCGGCCGGCGGCGTTCACGACGACGCCGGCGACGGTGACGCCCAGGCCGTCGAGCGCGGCGAGCAGCGCGCGTGATTCGTCGGTCGGGAGCGCGGCGGGCCTCGTCACCACGATGAAGGCCGTGCGCGCCGGATCGACGAGCGCGTCCTGCAGCGCCCGCAGCTGCTTCGAGAGCCGGACGAGCAGCGCCGCGAGCGCGCCCGCCCCGACGATCTCGCGGTACTTCAGCAGCAGCGCCATCAACGCCCGCGTCCAGTCGCGCAGCAGCGACGGCGTCTGCAGCAGGCGCAGGGCATGTCCGGTCGGCGCCGTGTCGGTCACGATGATCTCGTCTCCCCCGCCGTCGGCGATCGCGGCGGCGACGTCGGCGATCGCGATCACCTCGTCGATGCCCGGCGGCGCCAGGTCGATCAGATCGCGGAACGCCGCCAGATCGCCGCCCGCCGTTCGCGCGATGCGGGTGAACGCCGCCTCGACGGCGTCGATGTAGTCGCGCCTCAGCCGCGCCATTTCTTCGGACGCGTCGATCTCGCGCACGCGAAGATTCGCGGCGCCGCGCGCCGCGCGCGGCGTGTTGTCGAACCGCTCGCCGAACACGTCGCCGAGCGAGTGCGCGGGGTCGGTCGACAGCAGGAGCACCGGTCTGCTCTCGGCCAGTCGCAGCGCCGTGGCAGCCGCGCAGGTGGTTTTCCCGACGCCGCCCTTTCCTGCAAACAGGAGCCAGCGCATCGTCCGCGCATTCGGCAGACGCACGATCGGATCGTCTTCATCGCGCCGAAGGAACAGGCCGCCGGCGGTCGTGACGCGGCGCGCGATCGGCGTGCGGCTGGACGGCTCGCGCCACGCGGTCCGCTGCCTCGCCAGCGCCGTCAGCGCCGCCACGCCGCGCGGCTCGCGCGCGATGTCCGGACAGGTCACGATTTCACGGCCGCGGAACCGGCGTGCCACGGGACGAAGCGCGCGCGACTCGAACCGGCAGCGGGCGTCACACCAGTCGCACGGGCCCGGCGGCGGCGCGGTCACGCGATTCACGATCAGCCGCGACACCCGGATCCCGGCGTCGGCCAGCGCCGACACGGCGTCGGCGGTCTCTTCGAGCGCCATCGGTTCCGGCAGCGTGACCCACGAGATCTCCGTCGACGGATCGCGAAGCAGCGCCGCGAGCGATTCCCCCTCGGCCCGGAGATCGGCGATCAACGCATCGCCGGCATCGGCCTGGTAGGATCCGCGCAGCGCGCTGAAGACGGCGCGGTGATGGGACTGGAGGCCGTCGAGCAGCGCGGCCGCGCGCCCGAGCAGCGCCGGCGCCGCGAGCAGACGCAGCGTGTGGCCGGTCGGGGCGGTGTCGACGAACACGCGGTCGAAGCCCTGCGCGAGCCGCACCACCTCGATGAGCCCGACGACCTCGTCGATGCCTGGCAGCGAGAGCGTCAACAGCCGCGCCACGTCCTCGTCGTCCAGGTACGTGCCGCGGACCGCGATCCTGGCGAGGAGCGCTTTGCGGGGAGCGAGCCAGCGTGCGAACGCCGGCGCCGCCTCGACGTTCGCGGCGAAGAGCCCCTTCGCGCCCGCCACCTGACGCGGCGCGCGCCCCACGCGCACGCGCAGCACCGCGGACAACGACGACGCCGGATCGGTCGAGACGAGGAGGGCACGGCCGGCTCGCGAGGAGCGCGCGCACGCCAGCATCGCGGCGCAGGTGGTCTTGCCCACACCACCCTTGCCGCCGATGAACGAGACGTTCAGTGTTCGTCGCCTTCGAAGGTCGCTTCGATGCCGGTGACCTTCATGTCACGCGGAGCGACGACGGCGGCCTCGCCGCCGCGCTGGCGATCCCTGATGTCGCGGAGGCGCGCCAGGATGTCGGCCTCCAGCTCGTCGAACTCCGCCTGGCTCATCTCGCCGAGCTCGACCCGCATCTGCGCCTCGAGCAGGCGCTCGCGCAGCACGGTGTCGTCGTTCAGCTCGGTGTCGACCGCCGCGGCGATCTTGTCGAGCACGAACCGCACGCCGGAGACGATCAGCGAGTCGATGATGAGCATGCCGTCAATGCGCGCGTTCCAGCTTCAGCCGGATGTTCACGAAATTGTACGGCGGCCACGGGCCGGTGTACTTGAACGTCAGCTTGTCGTACTGCTGGCCGATCTCCTTCACCCGCGTGTCGAACGCCTGCTCCATCTCGCGCGACACGAGGAACGCGGCGTTCATGATCATGCGGTCGCCGATCGGCTTGTTCGAGCGCGACGCCACCGACACGCTGCGCAGCGCCCGGAAGATCTCGGCGACGTACCGCTCGGTCCGCGACTGGAGCGCCGCGTCGATCAGCCGGCCGTACTGCATGCGCGCGAAGTACGTCGAGCCCTTCTGCGACGAGATCTCGCTCTTGAGCCGGCGGATGTCCTCGTCGTCGTCCTCGATCTCGAGGATGATCTGGTCGCGATCCCACAACACCTTGAGCCCGAACTCGAACTTCTCCTGCATCTTGCTCAGCACGTCGCTGAACGCGTCGTACGCGGATCGCAGCAGCTCCGTGATGTCGTCGTCGGTCTTGAACACCGTGCCGAACGACATCGGAATCACGGTGTGCTTCTGCATCACGGTCTCGTTGACGCGCTGGTGCGCCAGGACGTTCTCGCGCGTCGGGTCCTGGACGACGATCGGCGTGCTCGAGACGACGGCGCAGATGTCGCGGTAGTGGATTGTGTGCACTTCGGCCGGCTCCGGGCCGAGACCGAGGGGACCGAAGCTCAGGGGCTGCTCGGATCGGATGACGCAGTAGACGTATTTGCCGGACGACTCGGCGTGGCGGCGCGGCGCCGCGGGCACCTTGACGCGCTCCAGTTTGCCGCGCGCGGCCTCCTGCCTCGCCGTCGCGCGGACGGCAGGCGCCGATCGCGCCGACGCGGTCTTCCGTGCGGCCTTGGTGGCGGCCTTCGTCGTCTTCGGCGGCTTCTTCGTGGCTGACTTGGTCATTTCACGTCCCGTCGAGCTAGTTCTGGCGTTTCGTCGCCCGCGGATGCGCACTCGATGCGTCATTGTCCTCATTCGGGGCCGGCCGATCCAGCAGCCGGCGGATTTCCGCCACGAGCGCGTCGGGCAGACACGGTTTGGTGACGAACGAATCGCAGCCGGCCTCGCGGGCGCCGTCGGCGTGCCCCGCGAGCGCATGGCCGGTCAGCGCCACGATCGGTATGTGCCGCGTCCGCGAATCGCCCTTCAGGCGCCGCGTCGCCTCCCAGCCGTCCATGCGCGGCAGCGCGAGATCCATGAGCACGATGTCGGGCTGCAGCTCGGTCGTCTTCTCGACGGCTTCGATCCCGTTGGAGGCTTCCGCGACGTCGAAGCCGGAGAACTGCAGATACGCCGCGTACATCTCGCGCGCGTCCTGGTAGTCCTCGACGACCAGGACGAGCGGCCGCTCGCGCTTCGCGGGTCCCACGCTCATCTCCGTTTCGCTTTCGCCGGCAGCCGCAGGGTGAACGTCGATCCGGTTCCCGCCGTACTCTCCAGATCGATCGTGCCGCCGAGAATGTGTGAGAGCCGCCGGCAGATCGACAGGCCGAGGCCCGTGCCGCCGTAGCCGCGCGCGGGCGACGCATCGAGCTGACGAAAGTCCTCGAAGACCTTCGCCTGATCGTCGGGGGAAATGCCCACGCCCGTGTCGCGCACCGCGATGCCCACCTGCTTCAGGCGCGTGTCGTACGACGCCGTCATCGTCACCGATCCGGCAGGCGTGAACTTGAGGGCGTTGCTCAGCAGGTTCAGCACGATCTGCTTCACCTTCTGGCGGTCGGTCCGGAGCTTCGGCACGCTGCCGCGCACCTTCGTCGTCACGGCGAGGTTCGAGCGCTTGATGATCGGCTCGAGCTCGGCCTGCACCTCCTCGAACAGCTCGCCGACGCCGAACGTCGTCGCGTTGAGCGGCATCCGCCCCGCCTCGATGCGCGTGATGTCGAGGATGTCGTTGATGAGCGCGAGCAGATGGCGCGCGTTCGAGTCGATGCGCGAGAGGCTCTTGCGCTGCGGGTCGCTCACCTGCCCCGTGACGTTGTTGAGCAGCATGTGCGTGTAGCCCAGGATCGCGTTCAGCGGCGTCCGGAACTCATGCGACATGTTGGCGAGAAACTGCGACTTCAGTGCCGACGCCTGCTCGAGCGCGATGTGCTGGCGCCTGAGCAGTTCGTTCTGCTCCGCCAGCTCAGCGGTGGCCTCCGTCACCTTCCGCTCGAGCTCGACCGACGCCTGCTTCAGCTGCTCGTACAGCCGGGCCTTTTCGATCGCCTCGGTCAGGTCGTGCAGAATCGTCACGACCCACATCAGCTCGCCCTGCTCGGACAGAATCGTGCCGGCGAGCGCCTCGACCGGCAGCGGCCGGCCCGTCACCGGATCGCCGAGCTGAATCTCACCGCGGTACCGCTGCTCGCCCGATCGCGTCAGCACGTTCGACACGAACGACGTCAGGTTCGCACCGTTCGCGCGCACGCGCCGCAGCGCGGTCTCGTCGTCGATCCCCGGCGTGTTGAACAGCCGCTCCGCGGGTGTGTTCATCAGGACGATGTCGCCCTCCTGATCCGTCACCAGGATCGGATCGGCGACCGAGTCGATGATGAGATCGAGCCGGTGGCGCTCGTCCCGCACTTCGGCCTGCGCGACGCGGAGCGTGCGGTAGCTCTCCTCGATCTCTTCCTTCGCGCGCGCGAGGTCGGTCACGTTGCGCAGGATCGACACGACGTACGTGCCCTGCCGCTCGTCCTTCGCGCGCGAACTGAGCAGCTCGAACAGCAGATCGGATCCCTCGAGCGGATCGACGAGCAGCAGTTCGCGCCGCGCCAGTTCCGTCATGCCGACGGCGCTCGTGGAGAGCGCGGCCGAGAACAGCATGTTGTTCAGCCCGGCGGCGCGCCGCCACCCTTCGCTCGCTTCCTCCGGCGCGGCGAACAGCTTCTCGGCGTGGCTGTTCGCGATGATCAACTTGCCTTCCGTGTCGGTCAGCAGGATCGGATCGGTGACCGCGTTGATGATGCTGTAGAGCAGCATCCGCTCCTGGCCGAACCGCGTCTCGGCGAGCAGCTGACGGCCGAGCAGCCGCGAGATCTGCTTGCCGAGCGTGCGGCCCATCCACGCCGCGCCGGGATCGAGCGTGGGACCCGCGCCGGCGACGAGCAGCAGCCCCTGCCCGGGTTCCTTCGCGTCGCTGCGCAGCGGAATCGCGTGGAACGCGCGCGACGCAAGCGGACCGTGCTGGTGAATCGGCAGATCTTCGATGTAGACGGGCGCGGGGCTGCTGAGCGCTTCGATGAGGGGATGCGCGGTGGCGTCGCGGCCGAGCGAGAAGTCGATGATCGCGCCGGCGGAAATGCCATGCTCGGCAACCAGCAGCACCTGGTTCGACTGTCCGTCGGCGACGAGCACCGCCGCTTCGGTGGCGGCCGTGTGCGCGATCAGCCAGTCGACGGCCCGCCGCGAGGATTCCTGCGCGTTGATGCTCGTGAGCAGGAACTCGACGAATTCGAGCTTCGCCTCCGAATCAATCGCCGGACCGGTCCCCACCGGCGCGGCCGCACGCGTCACGGTTGGTTATCCTTCGCCAGTAGTGCGGCGCCGCGGCTTCCGTCCGCCCTTCTTCGCCGCGAGCTCGGCGCGCAGCGCGGCGTTTTCGGCCACCACATCCTGGTGCGACGCGAGCTCCGCCGCCGGACGCGACACGGGTGCGACCTGGCCGACCGCTTCCGAATATTTCAGATACGTATCGATCGACGCCACGACGACGCGCGCTTCGACCGTGATCAAGTCGATGCCGACGAGCGAGACGCGCACCCAGGCGTCGATCACGATCCCCTTGTCGAGCACGCGGTCGAGAACGTCGATGAGACTGGTGCCGCCTGCGGCGCGTTCTACTGCCATGCTGTGCTCCTACCTCCGGTTGGGACCCTGACTCATTTGCGCCGCCGGGCCGATGGCCGGGCGGGCGATCGCCGCGCGCCAGCCAGCGCGTCGATGCTTTCCTGGAGCTGCCGGATTTCCGCGCGCAGGCTCGCGTGGTCCCCGGCCGAGGGGGCGCCGGGCGACAGGTCCCGGTCGTACCGCCACCAGTCGAGGCCGATTTCCTGCGCTTTGTCGAGCGAGCAGACGAGGAGCCGAATGCGTATCGTGAGGAGCTCGACTTCGGCGAGCGAGACCTTGATGTCGCCCGCGATGACGAGCCCCTTGTCCAGGACCCGGTCGAGAACGTCTACGAGACCCGTGCTGCGGTGAGCTCCTGGTAGCTCCAAAGCCATGAGTTCCGGACTATATCCCGAGCGCCCAAAAACTGGCAATTATCAGCAATAGTTGAGCTTAGCGGAGCTCTCGTTTCAACACCTTACCGGTTGCACTCATCGGTAACGCGTCGCGAAACTCGATATGTCGTGGGTATTTAAATCCCGCCATTTCCCGCCGCGCCCACGCGATCAGCTCATCGGCGTCGAGGCCGTGGCCCGGTTTCCGTACGATGAACGCCTTGACCTCTTCCCCCAGCCGTTCATCCGCGACGCCGACCACCGCCGCGAGCGACACGGCCGGATGCGTCAACAGCATCTCTTCGATCTCCCGCGGATACACGTTGAACCCGCCGCGCAGGATCATGTCTTTCTTGCGATCCACGATCGAGAGATAGCCGTCCTCGTCCACCTGGCCGATGTCGCCGGTGCGGAACCAGCCGCCGCGCTTGGCGTCGGCGGTCGCGTCGGGATTGTTGTAGTAGCCCTTCATCACGTTCGGGCCGCGCACGACGACTTCGCCGCGTTCGCCCGCGGCGACGGCGCAGTCGTGCTCGTCGACGCACTGGACCTCGACGCCGAACACCGGCAGACCCACCGTGCCGGGCTTCGTCGGCCGCTGCAGCTGGTTGAACGCGACGACGGGCGCCGTCTCCGAGAGGCCGTAGCCCTCGAGGATGCGCACGCTGAAGACGCGCTCGAACTCGCGCAGCACGGCGAGCGGCATCGGCGCGCCGCCCGACGCGCACAGCTTGAGCGACGCGGCGTCGGCGCTCAGATCCTTTCCCGACGCCTTCGCATGCTGCAGCAGCGTCCAGTACATGGTCGGCACCGCCACCCAGAGGCCGATGCGCTCGCGCGCGAACGCGTCGAGGACGCCGGCGGCGTCGAACCGCGGATAGAGGACCAGCCGGAAGCCGCCGTAGAACCCGGCGTTCATCTGCGTCGTTTGCGCAGTGGAGTGAAACAACGGGAGCGTGATGAGCGTGCTGTGCGGGCCCGGCTCGCCGTCGAACGCGGGAAGGAACATGTCGTGGGACGTGATGGCGTTGCCGACCATGTTGGCGTGCGTCAGCTCGGCGCCCTTGGGATGTCCGGTCGTGCCCGACGTGTAGAGGATGACCGCGGTGTCGCCCGGTTCGCGCCGCGGCGGATGGAACGACGCGTCGTCACGCATCAGCCACGGCAGATCGCGCGGCATGAGGATGACGCGGACATCGCCCGCGTCGGCCGCAGCGGCCGTGCACGTCTCGCCTATCGGCAGCTCCGGCACGCCTTCGAACGCGAGAATCGCCTTCGCGTCGCTGTCCTTGAGGTGGTACGCGATCTCGCGCGGCTTGAGCAGCACGTTGATCGGCACGACGGCGGCGCCTGCTTTGAGGATGCCGAAGTACGCAATCGGAAAGAACGGCACGTTCGGGCACGACAGCGCCACGTGATCGCCGGCGCGAATGCCCGTCGCGTGGAGGCCGGCCGCAAGCCGGGTCGCAGTCGCGTTCAGCTCGGCATAGGTCATCTGCTGCGCGCCGAAGGTGATCGCGATACGCTCCGGCGTGAGCCGCGCGGAGTGCTCGAGGACCGATGAGAGATTCAGTGTCGCCACGGCCGCGCTATTCTACGTTCCCGCCGAGACTCATGCCCC
>Ga0066903_100002745_pt1 | contig 13951 bp, 12 predicted proteins | sample PanSoiMetaGPlot1_FD_67491 | JGI IMG/M metagenome (GOLD analysis project Ga0066903, IMG submission 67491) | Tropical forest soil microbial communities from Panama analyzed to predict greenhouse gas emissions - Panama Soil - Plot 1 (version 2) | ecosystem: Environmental > Terrestrial > Soil >...
GCCGCCATCAGGATGTCGCCCTGCTGCGTGCGGGTCGGCATCCCCGTCGACGGACCGGTGCGCTGCACGTCGACGATCACCGCCGGGATCTCGGCGTAGTAGGCGAGGCCGATCAGCTCGCTCATCAGCGAGATCCCCGGGCCCGACGTGGACGTGAACGCGCGCGCGCCGTTCCACGACGCGCCGATCACCATCCCGATCGCCGCCAGCTCGTCTTCGGCCTGGAGGATGCAGAAGTTGTTCTTGCCGGTGTCGGGGTCGCGGCGATAGCTCGAACAGAATTCCTTGAACGCGTCCATCACCGACGTCGACGGCGTGATCGGATACCAGGCCGCCACCGTGGCCCCCGCGTACACGCAGCCGAGGGCGGTCGCGGTGTTGCCGTCGATCAGGATCCGGTCGTCGGTCGCGTGCATCTTCTCCAGCCGGATCGGCAGCGGGCACGGGAGATGCTCCTTGGCGTAGTCGTATCCGGCCCGCAGCGCGGCGTGATTCGAATCCCGCAGCGCCTTCTTCTTGGAAAATTTCTCATCGAGCAGCTCGTCGATGACGTGCATGTCGATGTCGAGCAGCGCCACCAGCGTGCCCAGGTAGGCGATGTTCTTCATCAGGATTCGCTCGCGCGACTCCTTGAAGATCGCATTGCACATCTGCGCCAGCGGCACGCCCAGGAAGGTGATGTCCGGGCGCGCCAGCGCCGCGTCCAGCGGCCAGCTCGAATCGTAGAGGATGTACCCGCCCGAGCGCACCTCCTTGACGTCGCGCACGTACGTCTCGGAGTTCATGGCGATGACGAGGTCGTAGTCCAGCGCGCGCGACACGTGGCCGCTCTTGTTGACGCGCACCTCGTACCAGGTCGGCAACCCCTGGATGTTCGAGGGGAACAGGTTCTTGCCCGACACCGGGATCCCCATCCTGAAGATCGCCTGCATCAGCAGGCCGTTCGCGCTCGCCGAGCCGGTGCCGTTGACGTTCGCCAGCTTGAGCGCGAAGTCGTTGACGCGCACTTCGACCGGGCTCGTCTTCGAGGCCCCCGACTTGCCTGCATGTGGGCGCCCCCCTGCAGGGCGCAGACCGTCCTCCAATGCACTCCGCTTGTCTAAGTGTTCTTGTTCCATCCCACGTTGCCGTTTTGTCCCGCGTGAGGAAGCTTGAGGTCGAACTTCTGCATGTCCCACGCCGCCGTTGGGCAGCGCTCGGCGCACAGCCCGCAGTGCACGCAGACATCCTCGTCCTTCACCATCACGCGACTCGTCTGCGGCAGCGAACCCGACACGAACAGTGCCTGCTCCTTGTTGTTGGCGGGGACCGTCAGCCGGTTACGCAGCTCGTCTTCCTCGCCGTTGGGCGCGATCGTAAGACAAGTCGTCGGACAGACGTCGATGCAGGCATCGCATTCGATGCACTTCGCGTCGGTGAAGACGGTCTGAATGTCGCAGTTGAGGCAACGTTCCACCTCGCGCGCCGTCTGCTCGGGGTCGAACCCCAGCTCGACCTCGATGGCCAGCTTGGAGAAGCGCTCGCGCAGATCGACGTGCTTCATCTTCGCGCGCTTGGCCGGGTTGTAGTCGTTGCTGTAGCTCCACTCGGCCAGCCCCATCTTCTGCGTGATGAGGTTCATCCCCTCGGGCGGCCGCTCGGTCACCGGCTTGCCGCTGCAGTGGTTGTGAATCGAGATCGCCGCCTCGTGCGCGTGCGCCACGGCCCAGATGATGTTCTTCGGCCCGAACGCCGAGTCGCCGCCGAAGTAGACCCCCGGCCGGGTCGACTGCATCGTCGCCTGGTCGACGACCGGCAGGCCCCACTTGTCGAACTCGATGCCCGCGTCGCGCTCGATCCACGGGAAGGCGTTCTCCTGGCCGATCGCCAGGATCACGTCATCGGCGGGGAGCACGATGGTGTCGATCGTCCGCGAGGTCTGGCGGCCCTTGTCGTCCTCGCGCCACTCGACGCGCTCGAACTCCATCCCCTTGAGCTTGCCGCCTTCGACGACGAAGCGCTTGGGGACGTGGTTGACGAGGATCTCGATCTGCTCTTCCTCGGCGTCTTCCAGCTCCCACGGCGACGCCTTGAAGAACTGGCGCGGCCGGCGCGCCATCACCTTCACGTCCTTTCCGCCGAGGCGCCGCGACGTCCGGCAGCAGTCCATCGCCGTGTTGCCGACGCCGATGATGAGGACGTGCTCGCCGATCTTGTCGATGTGGCCGAAGGCGACCCCGGCCAGCCAGTCGATGCCGATGTGCACGTGCGCGGCCGCCTCTTGCCGCCCGGGAAGGTCCAGCTCCTTGCCGCGCGGCGCCCCCGTGCCGACGAAGACGGCGTCGAAGGCGGGCTTGCTGTCGAGCAGGCCCTTGAGGCTGTTGACCGGGGTGCTGTAGCGAATCTCGACGCCCCGGTCGAGGATCATCGCGATCTCCTCGTCCAGGACCGCGCGCGGCAGGCGGAACGTCGGCACGTTCGTGCGCATCAGCCCGCCCGGCTCGGCGAAGCGTTCGAAGATCACGACCTCGTAGCCGAGCGGCGCCAGGTCGTTCGCCACCGCCAACGACGCCGGACCGGCGCCGATGCAGGCGATCCGCTTGCCGTTCTTCTTGGCCGGAATCGCGGGCAGCTGGCCGGTGATGTCGCCCCGCAGATCGGACGCGACGCGCTTGAGCCGGCAGATTGCGACCGGCTTCTCGTCCACCCGCGTCCGCCGGCACGCCGGCTCGCACGGACGGTCGCACGTGCGTCCGAGGATCCCCGGAAACACGTTGCTGTCGCGGTTCAGCAGGTAAGCTTCGGTGTACTTCCCCTGGGCGATCAGCCGGATGTACTCCGGCACGTTCGTGTGCGCCGGACACGCCCACTGGCAATCGACCACCTTGTGGAAGTAACTCGGGTTTTTGACGTCAGTCGGCTTCACCCGCGGGGGCTCCGGTAGGCGCAGCGCACTCTAGACCGAAGTCCCCCTTTGCGCCATGGAAAGACGCTGAAAACGGCCGGAATCCTTGAGAAGGGTCAGCCCGCGCCGGGCGCGGAGCCGACCCCCGAGCCCTGCTTTAGACCGTACGCCTCCTGCGGAGCAACAGCCGGTAGATCCCGAGCAAGACCATGGCGCCGATGATCGACGCGATGATGCCCGGCCCACTCGTCCCCGAGTGGTACCAGCCCAACGATCGCCCGACGAACCCAGCCACGAGCGAGCCCGCGATACCGAGCAGCATGGTGATGATCACACCGCCCGGATCCTTGCCCGGCATGAACAGCTTCGCCAGAGCACCCACGATCAACCCCACGATGAGTGACCACAAAATGTGCATCCTGCCCTCCCCTTCACCCTGAAGCTGCGGCGGACCCCCCGGCCCGACAAGCGCGGCCGGTGTTTTCTTGGCCCTGCCGGCAGTTGTGCGACTATATTTGCGCCTTGCGCTCACAGGAGACATCCAAGACAGCGCAGATTGCCAGGCTGTCGCGCGAGAACGCCGCGCTCAAGCGTGAGCTGGCCCGGCTACAGGTCTACCGGGCGATGGCCTACCGGGACCCACTGACCGGGGTCTGGAACCGGCGCTACTTCGAGGAGCGGCTCAACGAGGAGCTGAGCCGCTCGCAGCGGGCGGGCAGCTCCCGGCGGTTCTCCGTGATGGTCCTGGACCTCAACGACTTCAAGGCGACCAACGACCGGTACGGGCACCCCGTGGGCGACACCGTGCTCAAGGACGTCGGCGATTTCCTGGTCACGCACCTGCGCCACCACGACGTCGCCTGCCGGACCGGGGGCGACGAGTTCACCGTGCTGCTTCCCGATCTGCCGGCAGACGACTGCGGCCACCTGGTCGACCGGCTGCGCAGCGTCCTCGAGACCGCGAACGCCAAGCGCGAGATTCCGATCTCGCTCAGCATCGGCACCGCCAGCTGGCCCGAGGCCGGCGACACGGTCGACGCGCTGCTGACCCGCGCCGACGAAGCGATGTACGCTGACAAGCACCGGCACCGCGCCACGAAGAAGATTCCCGTGACCGGCCGCCGCGAGGTCGCCCGCCGCTCGGCGGCCCGCCGCTCCCGCGTCCACGTCGAGGCCTAGTCTTCTCCCTCGCCCCGCGAAGCGGGGACAGGTCGAACGCTACGCCTAGTCTTCTCCCCCGCCCCGCGAAGCGGGGAGAGGGTCGGGGAGAGGGGCCGACGCTTCATCGCGGGCCCCCCTCTCCCGCCGAGCCTTCGGCTCGTCGGCCTCTCCCCCTTCGGGGGCGAGGCGATGAGAAGCGCGGTCCGCGGCGTCGCAGCGGGCGAGGAGGATCGGATCCGCCAGGGCCTGCCCGATCGCGCGGGCCCGCGCGCGCGCCTCGCCCGCCTCGGCGCCGTCGCCCGCCACCCGCGCGACCATCAAGAGCGCCATCGCGCGCAGGCGGACGTGGCCGGCGTCGCCGGCGAACGTCGCCGCCCGGCGCGCGCTGGCCAGCGCGGCGTCGCGTTCGCCGCGCCGGAAAAGACCGTAGGCGACGCCGTTGGCGCGGCGGCTGCGCGCGAACGGGTGCGTGGCCGCGCCGTCGGGCAGCTCGAGATGCAGGGCCAGCGCGCGGTTGACGTCGCCGGCCCGGTTGAGCGCGTGCGCCACCTGCCCGACGTAGCGGGCCCGCAGGCAGTCGCCGTCGCCGGCCGCCGCGTCGCCGCCGTCGAGCTGCGCCAGCAGCGCCGGCACCGACTCGAGCGCCGCCGGAACGGTCGCGGGATCACCACGGCTCTCGAGCATCGCCGCGCAGAGCGCGACCTCGATCCGGCCGACCGGATCGTCGGACGCGACCGCAGCCGCCGGCGCGAGGTGCGTCGCCGCGTCGTCCGCGTCGTCGGCGCGCAACGCCAGCGTCACGCGCGCCAGCGACAACCAGAGCCGCCCGATCCGGCTCTCGCTGGTGGGCGGCCGATCCCACAGCTGCACCAGATCCGTCGCGAGCGGCAGCGGCAGGTCGACGAAGCGCGAATGGTACTGCCCCATGAAGCGCAGGCGCGCCGCCACCGGCTGGGGCAGGCCGAAGGTCCGGAGCAGGCGCTCGCCCCAGGCGCCGCCCGACAGGCTGGCGCGCCCGCGCAGGCGGCGCAGGGCCCGGCCCACGCTCTCGACGTCTTCCCGGTAGCCGCGGATCCCGCCCAGCCGCTCGCACACGGCGGCCAGCGAGCCGTGCTGGATGATCAGCCCGTCGACGTAACCGGCCCAATCCATGGGCGTTCCGGCGGCCGCCGTCCGTTGTCCGGGTTTCTGTCCGCGCGCCGGCATCCGATGTCCTCTAAATAGGGTGGCAGGAGAAACGTTCGTGCAAAAGACATTGATCATCGGCGACATCCACGGCTGCCACCGCGAGCTGCTGGACCTCTGCGATCGCGCCGCCATCGGCGAGGACGACCTGGTCGTCAGCGTCGGCGACCTGGTCGACCGCGGGCCGGACCCGGGCGCGGTCATCGACTTCTTTCGCGGGCGAAAGAACGCCGTCGTCATCTGCGGCAACCACGAGCGCAAGCACGTCCGCGGCGTTTTCTCGTACTCGCAGCAGGTGACGCGCGAGCAGCTCGGCCCGGGCCGCTACGCCGACGACGTGCGCTGGATGGCGTCGTTGCCGTACCACTGGGAACGCCCCGACGTGCGCGTCGTGCACTTCGGCCTCTACCCGGGCGTGCCGCTGGCCGACGTCCCCGAGGAGGTCCGCGCCGGGACGACCGCCGGCGAGGAGCGCCTGGCCAAGCGGTTCGGCGATCGCCCCTGGTGGGACTTCTACGAGGACGAGACGCCGGTCGTGTTCGGTCACGCCGTGATCGGCCCCGAGCCGCTGGTCGTGCGCGAGCGCGTCTTCGGCATCGACACGGGCGCCTGCCACGGCATGCGCCTGACCGGCCTCGTCCTGCCCGATCGCCGCCTGGTGTCGGTGCCGGCGCGCGAGGATTACTGGGCGCGCGTGCGTCAGCAGTGGCAGGGCGCCGTCCGACGCGCGCTGCCATGGTCGACGATGACCTTCGAGCAGATCGACAAGAAGCTCCGCGGGCTCGCCGACGGCGAGCTGGCAGGCCAGGGCCTGGCCGAGGTCGCGACCTGGGCCGCGGGCCTGCGGGCCGCCATTCCGGATCTGCGCGCGCGGCTGGACGCCGAGGTAGCCCGGCTGGTCGAGGCATCGGGCGCCGACTTCGGCCGCGCCGCCGCGGCTCACCCCGCCGCGTCGTGGCTGCAGCGGCGGCGGGCGGGACGTCTGTCCGACCAGCATCTGGGCTGCGGATCGCCCGCGCAGCTGACGGCACTGGCCAGGGCTCTCGGCGTTACCCTGCCGCCCCACCCGGGCTAGCGCGGCAAATGGGCCTCAGACCTCAGGCCCGAGGCCCTTCCCGTAGTGTTAAGCTACTTTACGAATCTCATGAAGGCCTAGCCTAACGGAGACATTAAATGGCCATGAGCCCCAGTCTGTTTGGACGCGCGACGCTGGCCGGTGCCCTGGCGATCCTCCTGGCGCCGGCGGCGGCCCAGGCCGCCGAGTGGTACGTCTCGCCGAGCGGGAGCGATTCGGCGGCCGGCAGCAGCGCCGCGCCGTTCGCGACCCTGTCGAAGGCGAACAGCTCCGCCGCGGCAGGCGACACGATCTGGGTGCACGGGGGGACCTACTACATCACGTCGCAGCTGAACCTGTCGAAGAGCGGCACCTCGGACACGAACCGCACGAAGATCTGGGCGGTCGCGGGTGAGACGCCGGTGCTCGACATCTCGAGATACAACACCACCAATACGGCCGCCGACGTGCCGGCGGTGCTGGTGACGGGGAGCTGGATGCACCTGCGCGGCCTCGAGATCGGCAACGCCAAGGTGGGCGCCAGCGGCGACCATTCGTACTCGCTGCTGCGCACCAAGAACGCCAGCAACAACACCTTCGAGCTCCTCAACCTCCACGGCGGGTTCGGGCCCGGGCTGTTCGTCGACACCGGCAACGGCGGCAACCTGATCCTCAACTGCGATTCGTGGAACAACTACGACGTGAACGGCAGCCAGGGCGACGGCCAGAACGGCGACGGCTTCGGCGTCCACTACCAGACCAGCGGACCGAGCACGGTGATCCGCGGCTGCCGGGCGTGGAACAACTCGGACGACGGCTACGACTTCATCTCGCAGGAGGTCCCGGTCACCATCGAGGGGAGCTTCGCCACCGGGATGGGCCGCGGCTCGGGCGGCAACGGCAACGGGTTCAAGATCGGCAGCAGCCAGACGGGCGTCCGGCACATCGTCCAGAACAACGTGGCCTGGAAGAACAAGGCGTCGGGCTTCTACGCGAACCATTCGACGGGCGGCAACACCTGGTACAACAACACGTCCTACATGAACGGCACGCAGTACAACATGCTCGCCAGCAGCTTCGATTCATCGGGAAATGTGACGGGCACGATCACGCTCACGGGCAGCAAGGTCCACATCATGCGGAACAACGTGGGCTTCCCGAACAAGAACGCCAACATGACGGGCGTCGATACGATGTTCAACACCTGGGACCTGAACATCACCGAGGCGACCACCGATTTCGCGAGCACGTCCGACACCGGCTGCACGGGACCGCGCGAGGCGGACGGCAGCATGCCGGCCGCGTGCACCTTCATGCATCTCAAGGCCGGCAGCCCGCTCATCGACAAGGGGACCAATGTCCAGCTGCCGTACGTCGGCAACGCGCCCGATCTCGGCGCGTTCGAGTACGGCGCGACGACGACCGGGACCGGCGGCTCGACGGGCGCGGGCGGCACGACCGGCGCGGGCGGGACCGGCGGCAGCACCGGTACCGGTGGCGGCGCGGCGGGACGCGGCGGCGCGGGCGGGACCGCCGCCGGCGGTCGCGGCGGCGCGGGCGGAACCGCCGGCGCAGGCGGCAGCGCGAGTACGGGTCGCGGCGGCGCGGCCGGCACCGGCACGGGCGGAACCAGCGTGGGCGGCGCGGCGGGGATGACCGGCACGGGCACCGGCGGCGCCTCGTCGGCAGGATCCGCGGGGAGCACGGGCGCGGGCGGCACCAGCACGGCCGGCAGCGCGGGCACGACCGGCGCCGGCGGCACCGACGTCGTGACCGGCACCGGGGGCGCTTCGGCGACGGGCAGCGCGGGCACCAGCGGCAGCGGCGGGACGACGGTCGTCACCGGCGCGGCCGGCAGCGGCGCGACCGGCGCCGGCGGCTCCGGCACCGGCAACAGCGGCGAGAGCGGCGCCTCGGGCGGCTGCGCCTGCGACACCGGCGGCGGCGCGCGCGGATCGGCGCTCGGCCTCGGCCTGCTCGCCCTTCTGTTGATGAGGACGCGGGCGACGTCGCGGGTCAAGACGACGGCGAGACGTCGCGCGCATCGGTCCGCCGGCGCGCGCGGCTGATACCGATTCAGGGGCTCGAGTGGAAGGCCGCGGTGCGGACCTGCTCGAGCACGAACGAGCTGCCCGGGTTCAGGTTGGGATCGACGACGCCGGCGCGCGAGCGGGTGAGCGTCATCGTCACCGTGCAGGACGACGGGCTGAACTCTCCTTCGAGCGCGAACCCGTAGGTGCCCGGATCGCCGTCGATGGCGAAGGAGACGTCCTCGACGCAGCTGCCCTGAAACGCGAGCAGCATACGGTCCGCCGTCCCTGACGGGGACCAACTGACCGACTCCGGCTGGGAACGCGGCATGTCGACGATGGACAGCGGCGACAGCTCGAACGGCGGCGGCAGCGCGCCGATGCTGTCGGGCGCGTCGGCCTCGTTGGGATTGGGGCGATCCAGGATCACCTGCACCTGCGTCTCAGCCGCGCCCGTCGGCAAGCTGGCCTCGTAGTCGCTGCCAACGGCGCCCAGCTTCCAGCGCAGCCCGCTGGCCTCGGCGTAGAGAGCGTCGCCTCCCTCGAGCTTCACGGGGTTCAGGGGATCGACGCCGTTCCCCGGGGACATCGCAACGTGAACGGTGGCCGCGCTGGCCGACGTCGCGGTGACGCGGATGCCGGCGCTGATCTGGCCCGTCCGGAGGTCCTTCGATGACGTCGCGGTGCATCCGGCGGCGAGGGCAGCGGCGGCGAGCCCACAGCCGATCATCCGCAAACCGGGGTGGGTCATCGTCATCGGCGCCATTCTATCCCCGGAACCTGTGGCGGTTTCGGTGGTCCCTCGATCGGCAGACCATGCGCCGCCGGTCGCTTCCCCAGGTTGTGATCTCCGTCCCTTGTCCCGTCGACTGGAACGCGATGACGCGCATCGACGCCGACGGGCGCACCCGCTTCTGCGAGCGCTGCGAGCGCCCGGTCTACGACAGCGCCGCGATGACGCGCGCCGAGCTGGGCGACCTGATCGCCCTGCACGAGGGGCGCCGCTTGCCGTGCGTGCGTCTGCACCGGCGGCCCGACGGCACCATCGTCACGCGGGACTGCTTCGCGCCCTTGTTCCGGGCCGGGCGTCTTCTGTGGTTGAAAGCCGGGCTCGCCGCCACCGCGTTCTGGGTATGGGTGCTGGCCCTGCACCCGCTTTCGCGCTTCCTCCGACGCGACGTCGACGCGCGGATTTCGTCCGAAGAGATCAGCGAGCCCGAGAGGCCGACCTACACCCTGCAAGGGCTGCTCACCATCTTGCCGCCGCACCCACCTTCGGAAGACGCCGCGCTCCTGTCGCGAACGCCCGGGTCCAATGGCTGGTCGTCCTTGCCGGCGGCGGATCGCGCCGCGCCCCTCCGCACGCTCGAGGCCGAGGAAGAGATCTGGAACCCCGGGAAGCGTCGATGAGGTCCCGCTCGCTCCCGCGGATCGCGATCCGGGTCCCCTGCACCGCCGACTGGAACCAGATGCGGCCGATCGAATCCGACGGGCGGGCCCGCCTGTGCGCCGCCTGCGACAAGCCCGTCTACGACGCGCGATCGATGACGCGCGCCGATCTCGGCCGGCTGATCGCGAAGCACGAGGGCGCCCTTCCCTGCCTGCGTCTTCTCCGGCGCGCCGACGGCACGCTCATGACGAAGGGATGCTTCGCGCCGGTGGTTCGCGCCGGCCGCTTCCTTTGGCTCAAAGCGGGCCTCGGGGCCGTCGCGTTCTGGTCGACGGTCTTTGCCATCTGGTCGTGGATGCTGCAGCCCGCGCGGTCCGTCATCGAGAGCGCCGCCCCCGCCAAGACGGAATCCCGGAAGCTGCCGTTCGTCTTCAAACCTGGCGCGCGGCCCGACGCGCGCCCGAGCCGCAGCGGCCCACCCAGGCCCCGGGCGAAGGCACCGGCTCCAAAGGAAGAGGTGACGGAGTTTCTCGGCGAGATGGCGCTCGACCAGTGAGGCACCATCTTCCGCCGCCTATCAGTTCTTGATCACCAGCTGGTATGGAGAACACTGAACGTTCAGATCGATGGGGCGAATCCGAACGTAGAACGCGGTCAGATCACAGTCCACATTGTCGCTCTGCTGCCAGCTGGACGCCGACGTCGTTCCGGGGCATTCGCCTCTGGCCAGAGTTCCGTCGCAGTCGGTGTAGACGTCCATGAGGTAGTTGAGCGCGCTCGGGGTGCCTCGTGCGAGGGAGAGCGCACCATGACTGTTTCCATCCGAAGAAAGTTCGAAGGTCAGCCTGTACCAGGACTCGCCTGCGCCGTTCGAAGGGAGAGCGTGCAAGAACACCTGATTCGCGCCAGGCGCGATGACCAGGTCCTGCGCAGCGGCACAGGTGCCATGCGCCTGGACGCCCCCAAACGTCGCATCGCACTGATGGCCGACTGAAGCTGGCGCTCCCTCTGGGCCCTGCGGGCCCTGGGGCCCCGCCGGGCCCTGGGGACCCGTCTCGCCCGTCAGACCGATGGTCCCTTGTGGGCCGGCGTCGCCTTGAGGTCCAGGCGGTCCCTGCGGGCCTGCTGGCCCCTGAACGTTCCAGGACAGGAGGCGCTCGAAGTGCTGGCACTGCGACGGATCGTCGACGATCCGCACGAAGCCGGCGTTGCTGCCATCCATTCTCTGGCAGGCGTAGATGATCGCCGTTGGCGAGGTGCTCAGGGCCGAATCGGCCCACGACGCTCCCGCCAGCGCCGCAGCGCCGATCGCCACGATGACCAAGGTCCGGAGAACTCGCTTTCTCATCGCAACGTCCCTCCTCTTCCAGGTGTCCCTGGCCGGGAGAGTACTGCTATTCACAAAAAGTTCACCAATTAGATCGAGAGGACGAATGGTCCGGGGCGGAACGGGCGGCCTGGCCTAGCGCGCGCGCCAGAGCGACAGCGAGAAGTCGCGCGCGCGGTCGGTCCACCAGCGCGCGCGGCTGAATCCCGCCGCGCGCAGCGAACGCTCGAGGGTGGCGCGCCGGAACTTCACGCTGATCTCGGTGCGCATCTCCTCGCCGGCCGCGAAGCGCACATTCAGGCCCAGCGCGCGCACCTTCACCTCGTGGGCGACGCGCGCGCGCAGGCGGATGTCGACCAGCTCGCGCTCGGGATCGTAGGCCGCGACGTGATCGAACAGTTCCTCGTCGAACGTCGCGCGCAGGTCGCGGTTGAGGACGCGCAACACGTTCTTGTTGAACAGCACGGTGACGCCCGCGGCGTCGTTGTACGCGGCGTCGAGTCGCCGCTTGGCCTTGACCAGGTCGGCGCCGAGCAGGAACCAATCCCCCGGGCGCAACACCTGCCGCAGGGCGGTGAAGAAACGGGCCCGCTCACCCTCGTCGAAGTTGCCGATCGTGCTGCCGAGGAACGCGACCAGGCGCGGCCCGCCCGCCGGCTCCGCCGGCAGGAAGCGGACGTGCTCGTGGAAGTCGCCCACGACGGCGCGGACGTCCACGCCCGGATAGTCGCGTCGCAGCCCCGGGACCGCGGCGGCGACGGCGGGCAGAGAAACGTCGAAGGGCGTGAAGCGGCGCAGGCTGCCGGCGTCGCGAAGCGCGTCCAGCAACAGGCGCGTCTTCTCCGAGCTACCCGACCCCAGCTCGACGAGCGTCGCGGCGCAGGTCGTGCGCGCGATGTCGCCTGCGTGCGCGCGCAGGATCTCGCGCTCGCGGCGCGTGAGGTAGTACTCGGGCTCGCGCGTGATCGCCTCGAACAGCGTCGAGCCGCGCTCGTCGTAGAACCATTTGGGCGGCAGCTGCTTCGGCGTCGCCGTCAAGCCGCGCCGCGCCTCGGCGCGCAGCAACGCGACGCGGTCGGCCTCGGTCAGCAGGATGTCGACGTCGAGCGCCGGCGGGTCGATCGTGCCGCCGCCGGGCACCGCCGTGCCGGGAAGGATCTGGCCCACGAGGGCTACGTAGCAATCGCCCCCCGCAAAGTCAAACGACGGACTACAAAAAATGGAACGGCGCGTGCGTCGTTACACTTCGATCAGGATGCGATCCGGATCCTCGACGCACTCCTTGACGCGCACGAGGAACTGGACCGCCTCGCGCCCGTCGATCAGGCGGTGGTCGTAGGAGAGCGCGACGTACATCATCGGCCGCACGACCACCGCGTCGCCGACGACGACGGGCCGTTTCTGGATCGCGTGCAGGCCCAGGATCCCGCTCTGGGGCGGGTTCAGGATCGGCGTCGACAGCAGCGATCCGTAGATGCCGCCGTTCGAGATCGTGAAGGTGCCGCCCTCCAGCTCCTTCATCGTCAGCTTGTTGTCGCGGGCGCGCGCGGCCAGGTCGCCGATCGCCGCCTCGACTTCGGCGAACGACAGGCGATCGGCATCGCGCACGACCGGCACGACCAACCCCTTGCCGCCCCCGACCGCGACGCCGATGTCGTAGTGGTCCTTGTAGATGATGTCGGCGCCGCGCACCTCGCCGTTGACGGCGGGGAAGGCCTTGAGCGCCTCGATGGCCGCCTTCACGAAGAACGACATGAAGCCGAGCTTGATGCCGTGCGCTTTGACGAAGCGGTCCTGGTAGCGCTCGCGCAGCGCGAGCACGTTGGTCATGTCGACCTCGTTGAAGGTGGTCAGGATCGCGGCGTTCTGCTGGGCCTCGACGAGGCGGCGCGCCACCGTCCGCCGCAACGGCGACATCGGCACGACGCGCTCGCGCGCGGCGTCGACCGCGGGCGGCGGGCGCGGCGCGGGCGGCGGCGGAAGCTGGGGCGCATCGGGGAGTGGCGGCGGCGGCGTGATCTCGGTGATCTCGGCGCGCGGCACCTTCGTCTGCGCCCGCGCCTCCAGCGTCCGGTCGACGTCCTGCTTCGAGATCCGCCCACCGCGACCGCTCCCCTTGACGTCGTCGGCCGATAGTCCGCTCTCCGCCATCGCGCGCCGTGCGGACGGCGCCGCCCTCACCTCGCCGCCGTTGCTCTTGCTCGGAGCCGGCGCCGCCGGGGCGGCCGGGGCGGACGCGCCCGCGCCGATCTGATCAATCTCCGCGATCACGTCGCCGACCGCGACGGTCTCCCCGCTCTGACGCAGGATCTTGCGCAGCACCCCCGCTCCCGGCGAAGGCACCTCCAGCGTCGCCTTCTCGCTCTCGACCTCGACCAGCGGCTCGTCGGCCGCCACCTCGTCACCCTCGGCGCGCTTCCAGGCGCCCAGCGTCGCCTCGCGGATCGATTCGCCCAGCGCCGGGACACGCAGTGTGAGCGCCATCGTCTAGGTTCCCTTCCCGAACGCGTCGGTCATGATGCGAGCCTGCTCCTGCGCGTGTCGCTTGCCGGATCCGGTCGCCGGGCTGGCCGACAGCGGCCGGCTGACGCACGACCAGTGGAACGATCCCGCCAGCAGTCCCTGCAGCTCGCGGTTCATGTACGCCCATGCGCCCATGTTCTTCGGCTCTTCCTGCACCCAGACGACCGGCGTTCCATCGGCGTACACCGACAGCACTTCCAGGAGGTCGTCCCTGCGAAGCGGGTAAAGCTGCTCGACGCGCACGATCGCCACGTCATCGTAGCCGCGTTCCTCGCGCGTGGCGACGAGATCGTAATAGACCTTGCCCGTGCAGAGCAGGACGCGCTTGACCTGCTTCGGATCGCGCGCGCCCTCCTTCTGACTGCCTCCCTCGCCGTCGGGGATGATGTGCCGGAAC
>Ga0066903_100002746_pt1 | contig 13948 bp, 10 predicted proteins | sample PanSoiMetaGPlot1_FD_67491 | JGI IMG/M metagenome (GOLD analysis project Ga0066903, IMG submission 67491) | Tropical forest soil microbial communities from Panama analyzed to predict greenhouse gas emissions - Panama Soil - Plot 1 (version 2) | ecosystem: Environmental > Terrestrial > Soil >...
GTCAGCACCCGCATATAGGTGTCGGGCGTGAGCGTGATCGTTCCTTCGAATGGCGCATGCATGGGTGTGACGCCGAGTGGAGTCGAAGGCAGCACCAGGCCGTCCATGCGCTCGGCGACCGCGTGTGCGATGACATTGGCGGCAAGCGTGTCGGTACCGGTCGGCAGATGCGGCCCGTGCTGTTCGATCGAGCCGGTCGGCAGCAGCACCAGCGGATTCTTCTTCAGCTGGGCCGCGATCTCCGGCTGCGTCAGATCGACGAAATAGCGGCTAGTGCCCCGCTTCCGAAGTTCGTCATTCATCGCTGCAACCTCCAACACGAACCTCGGAAGCGAAGGGGCACCAGCAACTCTATGAGTCTAGTGCGGCTCTTGAATTTGAGGTTCCTGACCGAGGGTGCCGCAATGAATGATAGGAACCTCAAATTCACCGCACTAGGCAACATGGCTGATCCTTTCGGCGACGCGCGCATGAGCCTCTTTGAGTACATCCGCGATGCGTACCGCCTGCCCGTTCTTCTCGATCGAGCGCAAGGCCGCGTAGACCACCGCGACCGCGACATTGCCGTTATGCGCGGTGAGCTCGTTCGGCTTGCCGGTGCGGCAGCTCTCGGCGAACATTTCGAGCTCGGCGCGGAACATGTCGCTTTCCGGGATGGTGAGCTCCTCCCGCCTGGCGTAGCCGTCCTTGCCACGCTGGATATAGAGCGTCGACGTCTTGTGCAGCTCGGATGGCGTGTCCCAGGTGCCGAAGTCGATCTCGAAATGCATGAGGCCTTGCGAGCCGAACACGCGCACCGCGAAGATGCCGGGCGAGGTCCAGGAGGCGCCGACATAACCGATCTTGCCATCGGCAAACCGGATCAGCGTCATCGACTGGTCGTCGACCTCGGCGCCTACCGGCGAAAGCTTCGATGCCATCGATGACGCCTCGACGATCTCCCCGCCGAGATAGTGGACCACGTCGAAGTGATGGATCGCGAGCTGCGACAGCGGCCCGCCCGGCGCGCGGTCCTTGTACCAGCGCCACATCTTGGGCGTGAGCTCGAGCGCGCGCTCGTTGGAGAAGTTCGCCTCGATGAAGCCGACGCGGCCGAGCTCGCCCGCATCGATCGCTTCGCGGATCTTGCGGATGCCCGCCATCAGGCGCGCGCTGTGGCCGACCGTGACGGTCACCCCATAGGTCTTCTCCAGCGCTTCGATCTCGAGCCCTTCCTCCAGCGTGCTGGCGATCGGCTTCTCGGTGTAGACGTGTTTGCGTGCCTTCGCCACTTCACGGGCGAGTGGCAGGTGCTGCTCATTCGGCACCGTCAGGATCACGCCCTTGATCTGCGGGTCGGCCAGCATGGTGGCGAGGTCAGGAGTCGGCGCGACCCCGAATTCCTGCTGGAACGCGGCCCGCTTGTCTTCCGAGCGGCTGTAGCCTGAGACGATCGTTAACGCGTCGGACGCCCGGGCGGCGCGGGTGAGCACCTTGGCCCAGCGGCCAAGCCCGACGATTCCGACTTTCACCTGATTTGCGCTCATGCACCACCACGCTTCGGCCGCTACTCTTGAGCCACTATTCTTAGGCGTCACAACTAGACCAGCAACCGCGAAATTGCCAGCCCGCCACGGCCTGACTACAGTCGCGGCTCCTCCGGCCGGTATTCCATGAGCAACGTCTCGCGCACTATCAAAGACCTGGTGATTGCCAACCGCATTCTCGCCAATCTGGGCATCGTTGATGCCTTTGGCGACATCAGCGTGCGGCATCCTTCTGACCACGGACGCTTCTTTCTTGCAGGGCCTGTGAGCCCGGCCTTTGTTGAAGTTCCCGACATCATCGAATTCGGGCGCGATGGCGATCCGGCTGCGAACAGCGAACGCGAGCTGCCGCGCGAGCGCTTCATCCATGCCGCGGTCTATGAGGCGCGCCGCGATGTGGAGGCGGTCCTGCATGCGGCGCCCGAGGACATCCTGCCATTCGGCATCACACGGACGCCACTGCGTTCCGTCATTGCGTCGGTGGGCGATATCGGCCAGCGCGTGCCGGTCTGGGACATCGCCAAGCGGTCCGGCAATGCGACCGATCTTGCGGTCTCAGATCTGGAGCAAGGCCGCGACCTCGCGCGCACTCTGGGCAGGGCCAGAGTTGCGCTGCTGCGCGGCGCTGGCTTCATCGTGACCGGCCGCACGCTCAACGATCTGGTGCGCCTCTCGGCCTACATCCCGCGCAACGGGCGGGCGATCATGGAGGCGACGCCGCTCGGCCGGATCAAATCCATCTCGGCCGGAGAGACGGCGGCGCGGCTTGCGATCGACCCGGAGTCGAATGCCATGCGACGCGGCTGGGAATACTGGGCGCGGCAGGCGGGCTGCGACGAATTGCTGGCGGATTAGCCGCATTGGCCGGCATCCGGGCGAGAGCTATAAGGCGGTAAATCCGGATGGAGGAAAGATTGCTCGCACGCCTGATTCCTCGCGCTTTGGTTGCCGCACAGTGTTTTGTCGCTGCGACCATCCCGGCGCATGCCGACGCTGTTTCTGATTTTTACAAGGGCAAGACACTGTCGCTCATCGCGGGCTTTCCGCCGGGCGGCGGGTACGACACCTATGTGCGGGTGCTGGCGCGCCATTTCGGCCGCTTCATTCCGGGCCAGCCGCTGGTGGTCGCCTCGAACATGCCGGGCGCCGGCTCGCTCACGGCCGCCAACCACATCTACGGCAAGGCCACTCCCGACGGGCTTACACTGGCGATGTTTGCGTCGTCCGCCGCCATGGAGCCGCTCCTGGGCAACAAGGCCGCACAGTTCGACAACACCAAGTTCAGCTGGATCGGCAGCATGTCGAATGACGTGGCCTATTGCGCCGTCTGGCAGTCGGGCGGCGCGGCGGCAAGCTTCGACGAGATGCTCACCAAGGAAACGATCTTCGGCGGCGGCGCGCCGGCCGCGATCACCTATCAGCATCCGATGGTGCTCAAGAACGTGCTGCGCGCCAATATCCGTGTCATCCAGGGCTACGCAGGGACGCGCGACATCAATCTCGCCATGCAGCGCGGCGAGGTGCACGGCACCTGCGGCCTGTTCGGCTCCTCGATCAAGTCCTCGTTTGCCGAGGACGTGAAAGTCGGGCGCCTGAAAATCGTGATCCAGATGGGCAACAAAAAGTCGGACGAGTTCGGCGCCGTGCCGAGCGTGTTCGACTATGCCAAGACCGACGAGGAGCGGGCGGTGCTGGACGTTCATTTCCGGCAGCTTCTGCTCGGCCGTCCGGTCGCGGGACCGCCCGGCATTCCGGCCGATCGTCTGAAGGCGCTGCGCGAGGCGCTCACCGCAACCATGAAGGATGCCGAGTTCCTGTCAGAGGCCAACAAGGCCGGGCTCGATATTGATCCGGCCTCGGTCGAAGAGGTCGACGCGCTGCTCAAGCGCTTCGCCGCATTCCCGCCCGAGGTGTTCCGCAAGGCGCAGGAAGCGATCGGGCGGTGAGGCCCGCCTTACAGCCTACTCACTACTCACTGCTTTCAGATCAAAACGGCACATCGCCCACCACCGCCGTGCGCTCCATGCGCCGGCGCTCGGGATAATAGTCGTTGGCGGCATAGTGCTGGGTCGAACGGTTGTCCCAGAACACGATCGTGCCCGGCGTCCAGCGCACGCGGAACTGATATTCCGGCACCTGCGCCTGCGCGAACAGCACGTTGAGAATGGCCTGGCTTTCCGCTGGCTCCATGCTGTCGATCCGCAACGTGAACTGCGGATTGACGTAAATGCACTTGCGCTGCGTGACCGGATGGGTGCGCACGACGGGATGCAGCGGATTGGGGAACATTTCCTCCATCTTGCGCAGCTTCGCCTGATCGTCGTCCGACTTGCCAAACAGCACGCGGAAATTCTTGAAGTCGTGAAGCGCGCGCAACCCGCCGATCATTCCCTTGAACACATCACTCAGGCCCTCGTAAGCCGCTTCCATGTCGGCCCACAGCGTGTCGCCGCCGACTTTCGGCATGATCTCGCAGCGCAGGATCGTGTACTTGGTGGGGTTCTTCCGGAACGTTGTGTCGCTGTGCCAGACGTCGGTGGAGAGCACCGGATTGTCCTTGTGGTTGTCGAGCACGAGGATCTCCGGAAACTGACCCTGCGGCCGCATCGGATGCACTTCGAGCTCGCCGAAATGCCGGCTGATCGCGACGTGCTGTTCAGTCGTCAGGTGCTGATCGCGGATGACGATGATCTTGTGCTCGATCAGGGCCGCTTCGAGTGCCTGGAACGTTGCGGGCTCGTGCTCCTGCTTGAGGTCGAGCCCATGGATCTCAGCGCCGAGCCGCGCGCCCAGGCGCTCGACCTGAAAGGGTGGCTTGCCGGCCGTGGTGGTCGATTTGTCGGCGGCGATGTTGATGTTCATTGGCTTCTCCCGGCTCGCTTTCGACGCCGATTATGCGGCTTCCAAACCGGCATTCCAAGGCGGGCTTTCCAGCTCGCCGCGCGGGCCATATTGCCTTGACAGGGGGTGCGACCGCCCGTTGAGTCACGTTGATGGGCAAGCTCGAGATCGACGACGTAACGATGCGCTTCGGCGACGTGGTGGCGGTCGACCGTGTCTCGCTCACGGTCGCCGAGGGCGAAACCGTTGTGCTGCTCGGTCCGAGCGGCTGCGGCAAGACGACGCTTCTGCGTTTGATCGCGGGGTTCAACCGGCCGACGGCGGGCGCCGTCCGTATTGCTGGCCGGACCGTGGCGTCACCCACCGTGATGGTTCCGCCGGAGAAGCGTTTGCTCTCGATGGTGTTCCAGAGCTACGCGGTGTGGCCGCACAAGACCGTGTTCGAAAATCTCGCCTATGGGCTGCGGCTGCGCCATCTCGACGCTGCCACGATCACCGCCAAGGTCAATGATGCGCTCGCGACCGTGCGCATGGACGATTATGGCGTACGCTATCCGGCTGAGCTCTCGGGGGGTCAGCAACAGCGTGTCGCGCTCGCGCGTGCTCTGGTGCTCGAGCCTGAGATATTGTTGTTCGACGAGCCCTTGAGCAACCTTGATGCGACGCTGCGCGAGTACATGCGGTTTGAGATCAAAACGCTGCTCGGCAAGCTCAAGATCACCTGCATCTATGTCACTCACGATCAAAGCGAGGCGATGGTGATCGCCGACCGCGTTGCGGTCATGAACCGTGGGAAGATAGAGCAGCTCGGCTCGCCCGAGGATGTCTACTATCGATCGGAGACCGATTTCGTCGCGCAGTTCATTGGACTTGCGAACGTGCTTGATGCAAGGATCGTGGGGCCGGCCGATCAGGGCTTGATCAAGGTCAGTGTCGACGGAGTCGGCGACATCCTCGCACGCGCCGGTCTCAGCGACGGGCATTCGCCGATGGCGCGGCTGTTCCTGCGGCCCGAGCACATCGAGCTTGCGGGTGCACCGCGCGCCGGCATGAATACGCTCAAAGGAAAAGTGATGCGCCGGAGCTTCGTGGGGGCGCAGACCGACTATGTGGTCGACGTCAACGGTGTCGCGTTGCGCGTCATCAGCAGCAGTCGCGACGCGCGCTATCAACCGAGCCAGGATGTGCTGCTGAGCTTTGCGCCGGCAGACTGCCTGCTGCTCGGGAGCTGAAGAACAAACAGGAGGAAACTCATGCGGGCGCTTCTTGGGATCTTGTCCGGGATCATGCTGTCGGTGTCGGCGGCGCCGCTTGCGGGAGCGCAGCCCGCACTTCCGACACTCGACCAGCTCTACCAGGCCGCCAAGGGGGAAGGGCAGGTTGTGTTCGGCGGTGCCATCAAGGAGGAGAACCAGCAGAAGCTCGCGGCGGTGTTTCAGCAGCGCTTTCCCGGCATTGCGATCAAATATACCCGACGCTCGACCGAGCCGATGGTGCAGCTGGTGGAAGCTGAGCGCCGCGCCAATCGCGTCAGCTTCGATCTCCTCAATCTGACCGAGCCTGGCGACGTGGTGCGCTGGACCAAGCAGGGCTTCCTCGCCGCAGTGCCGATGCCGGACACCGACAAGATGCTGCCCGAGACGTTCGATCCCAATGGCTATTCCGTCGCGCTGTCGGTGACGCCGATGCTTGGCATCTCCAGCACCAAGGCGCTCAAGCCGGGCGAGGCGCCGACCTCGCTGAAGGTGCTGGTGAGCGACCCGAAATGGAAGGGCAAGGTCGTGATCTCGCGGCCGACCCGCGGCGGCACCAGCAGCGGCGCGCTCATGAATGTGATCAATGCGGTGGGGCGGGACTTCATCAAGAGCGCGCGCGAACGCGACATCCTGCTCACGCTCGGGAACGAGGCGGCCATTGCCTCTGTGGTCTCCGGCGAGCGCGCGGTCAGCTGGGGCGTGAGCGGCTATCGCGCGATCGAGGCCAAGGCTGAGGGCTCGCCGATCGAGCTGATTGTCTGGGACGAGGGGTTGGCGCTGGCGCAGTTCATCGGCGTGGTGCCGGCCAAGGCGCCGCATCCGAATGCGGCGCGGCTGCTGCTGCGCTGGATGATGACGCCGGAAGGGCAGGAGCTGCTGGTCAAGAACGTCAACCAGTATTCGGCGCGCAAGGATGTCGCCGTCACGCCGCTCGCGCAGCCACCGCTCTCGGCGCTGAAGATAAATGCGTTCAGCAACGAGAGGATCGTGAACGAGGGCCACGCGCTGGCGGTTGAGTTCGACAAGGCCGTGGGGATGTAGGCGCAGACTCTTTATCTTGTGACCGTGCAAGCGCACTGACTCTCGGAGTTGGTGGTGAGGTGAGCACGGCGGTTGGGTTTCCCCTTCCCCCACGGAGCGCAGCGTAGTGGTGGGGAGGGGGTAGGGGCGGGGGGTTAAACCTTGCACGGTCGTAGTAATCATCTTCAACTCTTTCTTGTTCGGCTCGCGGCTCGCGTCGTGATGACAACAGCGCGGTGCCGATGATCGCCCCCCACCCCTTCCCCCTCCCCACCACTCGCAAGAGCTCGCGCGGGGAGGGGAGCGGAGAGGCCGTGCCCACCTCACGAACGCGATTAATCCGCACCCGCTTTGTCCGCGGTCTTGACTCCCTGCGGCAGGAGTGGCTGCGCAGCCTGATCATGCTGCTCGCCGTGCTTATGGTCGGTGGGCTCGTGCTCTATCCGCTCGGCATTCTGTTCAACATCGGGTTGCGCACCGAGAACGGCGCGCTCACCCTGGCGAACTATCGCAGCGTGCTGACCGAGCCCGGGCTGCTCTCTGCGCTGACCAATTCTCTCATCATCAGCGCGGCTACGACCGTGCTCTCGCTTATCCTCGCGCTGCCGATGGCGTGGGCAGTGGCACGCACCGCCATGCCGGGCCGGCAGCTCATCCGCGTCGCGGTGCTGATCGCCTTCGTCATCCCGAACTTCATCTCGGTGATCGCCTGGATTCTGCTGCTTGGCCCCAATGCCGGGCTGATTAATGTCTTACTGCGCGACACTTTCGGCATCGCGGGCGTGTTCAACATCTACAGCACGAGCGGCCTCATCCTGGTGCTGACCTTCAGCTTCTACCCGCTCATCTTCTTTGCCGTCACGGCAGCGCTCGACAACATGGATCCCGCCTACGAAGAGGCGGCGCAAATGGCGGGCGCCTCTGCCTGGCGTGCTTCGCTCGGCGTCACCATGCCGCTGGTGCTGCCAGCGATCGTCTCGGCCTCGGTCTTTGTGTTTCTCGAGGCGATGGGCGCCTTCGGGGCGCCAGCCGCGATCGGACACGGCGCGCGCTTCCACACGCTGACCACCAAGATCTACGAGCTGTTCAGCTATCCGCCGCGCTTCGAGCTCGCCGCAGCCGCCGCTGCTCCGATCATCGGCTTCACGGTGCTCGGGCTCCTCTTGCAGCGCGTCGTGCTGCGCGGCCGGCGCTTCACGATCATCAGCGGCAAGCGCGGCGCAGCCCGTGCGGTCGATCTCGGCAAGGGGCGCTGGCTCCTCTTCGGCTGGTGCGTGCTGGTCGTCTTTGTCAGCGTCGTGCTGCCGCTCATCATCCTGTTGCGCACCTCGCTGATGGCGCGCTGGGGCTTGGCCTTCTCCTGGGAGAACCTCACGCTGCGCAATTACGCGTCGTTCGCGAGCGCCTCGACCATCGTGCCGGCTGCATTCTTCAACAGCGCACTGATCTCGGCCGTGGTCGCCAGCGCCTGCGTCGTGCTGGGGATGATCGTAGTCTGGATCGTCGAGCGCACGGCGCTGCCGGGCCGCGGTCTTCTAACGTTCGCCTCGACGGTCACTTTTGCATTCCCGGGCGTGGCGCTTGCGGTTGGCTTCGTGCTTGGCTTCAGTGCGGAGCCGCTCGCGCTGTTCGGTACCATCTGGCTGTTCTTCATCGCCTTCACGGCGCATCGCTTTCCGTTCGCATTCATGTTCCTGCGCAACAGCCTCAAGCAATTGTCCTCCGAGATGGAGGAAGCCGGGCGCGTCTGCGGCGCATCGTGGACTCGGGCGCTGATCGATATCTCGGCGCCGCTCATCAAATCGGGCCTGCTGGCGGCCTGGATGGTGGTGTTTGCGGTGACGCTGCGGGAGCTGAGCATGGCGATCCTGCTCTACGTGCCAGGCACCGAGACGCTGCCGATCGCGATCTACAGCTTCATCGACAACGGCACCTTCGAGATCGCGGCCGCGCTGTCGGTCGTGCTGATTCTTCTCAGCATCGCCGCCATGCTGGCGCTGCGCTGGCTGACCGGCAAGGCGCACATGGAGCTGTAGGACTCAGCTCATTCGCTGGTCCAGCGCGCTTCGAGCGCATCCAGCTCCTTCAGTCCCATCAGCTCGTTGAGCTCGCCGAACGGCACCAGCAGGTCGGGCCGCTGCGCCAGTGTATCGGCTGTGATGGTCGGCGCAAACGCCTCGAGCGCGTTGATCATGCCGCGCAGTGCGGCGCTGGTGAGCATGCGCGCGTAGGAGACGGTAGCGACGCCAAGCGCTTCGAGCTGCTTAGGTGTCAGCAGCGGTGTGGTGCCGCGCTCGATCAGTCCGAAGCCCATGTTGACCGCCAGCGGCTTGCGCACGTTCTTCGCGACTGTTGCGATGTCATCGACCGAGAGCAGCGCGTCGGCGAATACGATGTCGGCGCCGGCTTCGGCGTAGAGATTGAGCCGGTCGATGACTTCGTTGATGCCGTCGGTTGCTGCCGCATCGGTGCGGGCGCGGATCATGAAGTCAGCATTGTGACGTGTATCCACTGCCGCCTTGACCTTGTCGGCCATCTCGCGCGCTGAAATCACGGCCTTGCCGGCGAGATGGCCGCAGCGCTTGGGCCAGACCTGGTCCTCGATCGAGATCGCGGCCAGCCCCGCGCGCTCGAAGGCGCGGGTGACAAAGTGGACGTTGAGCGCATTGCCATAACCGGTGTCGGCGTCGGCGAGGAGGGGCATGCCCGTGCAGGCGGCGAGCTGCTCGCAGGCGCGCAGGTTCTGGTCGAAGGTGAGAATGCCGCGGTCGGCAAACCCGAGCAGGCTTTCAGAAAGGCCCGCGCCACTGATCGCTGCGGCCTTGTAGCCGAAGCGCTCCACCAGCCGCGCGCTGTAGCCGTTGAACACGCCCGGAAGAACCAGGATCTCCTTGGCTTCGACCAGCGTTCGGAAGGCACGACGATCGGTCATGGTGTATCGCCTAAGGTGGCGAGGCCGATCAGCGTGCGTGCGTCGCTGTCCTCGAGCGCCTGAACAGTCTCGATGATCCGCGCGATCCGTTCGGGCGGCAGAACCGCGCCCGCGAGCGTCTCGAACTTGCGACGGAGCTGCTGCGGCGACAGCGGATTGCCAGGGCTGCCCGGACGTTCCAGCACCTCGCGCGCAACGCGGCGGCCATCACTCGTGATGATCTCGACATGCGCGCAATGGCGGGTCGCATCGCCGCCCACATCGTATTCCGTATCGATGAAGATTGCGATCTTCTCGATGATCTCGAGCGCCGCCGGATCGGCGAGGCGATCCTCGCGGAACTGCTCCTGCATGGCGTTGCGGTCGAGGATCATCATGGCGGACGTGAAGTAGAGATTCATCTGCGCGGCAGTGACGCCTTGCGGTTCGTAGGGCCAGGCGCAGTGCCGATATGCCATGGTGCTGCAATAGATGGCGACCTCGTCGATATCGGCCGCGACCAGAGCATTCTCGGCCATCAGGCGATCGATCGCGAACAGCACCGACTGCACGCTGGCCGCGGTGGCGTAGGGCTTGAAGCCGACGCTTAGGATCTCCCAGCGCTGGCCGAGGCCGTCGGTGAGATAGGAGAGCTCTTCCTCGCCGCTGTAGGTGCTGAGAAAGCCGCCATAGGGCGCTTCCAGCACATTCGGAATGCCGGTGAAGCCGCGCGCGGCGAGCTGCGCGCTGGTCACGCCTGCTTGTGCGGCGCGTCCGCAGTGCAGGCGCTTCGACATCGCGCCTTCCTGCGCTGCCATTAGTCCCGCGCCGAACGACCCCGCAATGCCGATCGCGTGGCGCGCGGGCTCAGGCGCAAGCCGCATGAGATTGGCGGCGGTCGCGGCCGCCACGAATGGCCCGCAGGCGCCCTGGAAATGATGGCCGCGCATGAACAGCTTGCCGGTCGCCGCCAGTCCGACCCGCAGCCCGACCTCGTAGCCGGCGGCGAGCGCGGCGATGAGCTCGCGCCCTGACACCACTGGAAGAGTATCGGCGAGCGCGAGCGCAGTCGGCAATGCGAGCGACCCGGCGTGCAGGTGCGCGGCGGCGTGGATGTCGTCCATCTCGAAGCCATGGCCCGCTGTGGCGCCGATCAGCACCGCCTGCGACACGCTGGTCTTGAGCGGCGTGCCGAGCACGCGTGCCCGCGCATGGCCGCCTTCCTCGTTGGCGAGGTCGATCAGCATTCTGGTCCATGGCAGCGTGACACCGAACAGGCAACAGCCAATGGCATCGAGAATGCATTGCTTGAGTCGGCCGATCACCGGCTCCGGCAGGTCATTGTAGGAAAGCGCAGCGGCGAATTCCGCAAGCGTGCGAGTGGCGCTGGTGTCGGTAGCAAGCATGGTTTGCCTTTCAGATCGTGATGTTCGATCGTGCCACAAGCGCCAGCTGCGCGGTACGGTCTTGCGAGCCCGGCTCAGGCGAAAGGAGATGTCCCGATCGGGCTTGGTGCCGCGAGATGCCAAAAAAGAGGACAGATGCGGCGCTCCGAAAAACGGGTCCCATTCGAACTGGCTTTTCGCAGTTCCGCAGGGGTGATCAGGAGGCCACACCTCTCTTGCGATTGCAGCCACTCACCCAATCGAACGATAGGCGACAATCCTGGAACATCGTATCGACGCGGCGGTGCGTGGAGGGGCTGCAATGCAATGGTTTCGTGGTACCGGTGCTGTATCGAGCGTCGTCGCGACCAGTCTCGTTGCGCTGAGTGTTATGACGACCGGCAGCTCGGCGGCAGATTTGCCGCCCGTCAGGGCTCCGGTCCTCAAGGCTCCGGCAGCGCTGTGGAGCTGGAGTGGACTTTACATCGGCGGCCATGTCGGCGCTTCGTTGAGTCTCACCGACATCGCGGATCCTTTCGGTGCCCCAATTTACGGCGACAATGTAAGAAGTCCTGGTTTCATCGGCGGCGGGCAGATCGGCTTCAATCACCAGGTCGGGTCAGTGGTGTTTGGCGTTGAGGCGGATGTGAGCGGGGTCAGCTCCGACGGCACCAATACCTGCTTTGCGTTTTCCGGAGACTCCATCAGCAGCACTTGCCGGGTCCGTGCGGATCTGTACACGACCCTGACCGGCCGCATCGGATACGCAGTCGACCGCTCCCTGCTCTACGTCAAGGGTGGCGCGGCCTGGACCCGCGGCACGGTCGACATGTTCGCCAACAAGAACAGCCAGAACATTTCCGCTGTGTTCACCAGTTCGAACAGCTTTGTCACGCCGGGCTGGACCGTGGGCGCTGGCGTCGAATATGCGTTGGCGTCGGCCTGGTCGGTGAAACTTGAATACGACTATCTGAGCTTTCGAGACCAGGACGTCGCGACGCCTTATGCCCCGGGAAATCCGTTCGGCGTTACTGCCGCCACAACCACGATTTCGCAGCATGCCCATCAGTTCAAGCTCGGCTTGAACTATCGCCTCGCAGACGGAGTGAATTGGCCGGGGAGCGCCGGCGCAATGCCGTTCAGGGCGCCGCCGATCTACTCGCCATCGGGTTGGACGATGGAAGCTGGCGCGCGCTATGTCTATGGCTGGGGCCGGTTTCAAAAAGATCTTGGCACCGGGCTTGCCGATGGAAGCGGGGTCCCCAATGGCATGATGACCTCCCGGATCACCTACCACGACATGCAGACGAACACGTCGGAGGTGTTTGGCCGGATCAACACTCCTTGGAATGTTTTCGTCAAGGGATTTGCCGGTGTGGGCGTAACCGGCCACGGACATAACAACGACGAGGACAGCTTTTTCCATGTGAACGGCGTTGACGTCCCGTATACGAACTCGTTCTCGGATAAGGTCCGAGGCCACCTCAACTACGTGGTCGCCGATGTCGGCTACGATTTCATGAAGGGATCGAGCTATAAAGTCGGGGCCTTTGTTGGCTATTCATTCCTCGACCAGCAGCTCAATCGCTTCAATTGCGTTCAGATCGCCAATAAGGAAGGAGGCAGCTGCACGGCGCCTGACGAGACGCCCACGCCGCCCAATGTTGTGCGTTTCCAGGAGATCGACAAGTGGCACGCAATGCGTGTCGGCGTAGCCGGTGAAATGATGCTGACTGACCGGGTGAAGCTCGGTGGCGAGGTTGCGTATCTGCCCTTCGTGCATTTCCAGGGGCTGGACAATCACTTTCGCAATCCGATCGTGCAGTTTCCGGCCACGTCGAACGGCGGACATGGTGTTCAGGCGGAGGCGTTGTTGTCTTACTACGTCACCGATCGTCTCTCATTTGGTATCGGCGGACGATATTGGGGAGTGTGGACGACCGACGGCCAATTCAAATTTGCGGAAGTCGGATCTCCCGCCGGCCCGGCGCGATTCTACCGCGCAGCCTTCGAGCAGGCGGGTGTATTCGTGCAGACGGCCTATCTGTTCGGTGGCGATGATACGCGCACGACCCAGATCTACTACAAGGCTCCGTCCGCGGGCGCGCGCAACGATTGGGGCGGATTCTATGCGGGCATTGTCGGCGGAGGTGATTGGGGTCGCAGCAAGCACATCGCCAACGGCAGCGGCAGCAATCTCAACAACGCCACCGACCTGACATCGACGTTTCATGTGAATGGAGGTCTGCTCGGAGCGAGTGCCGGCTACAATGCGCAGTTTGCCGGCATGTGGTTATTCGGTTTGGAAGGAGACATGTCGTGGTCGAATGCCAGCGGCACGGCATTTTTGGCACCCCCCTTCAACACGGAGCGCCAGGCCGGGACCAAAGAGTCATGGCTTGCAACGGCACGTGTTCGTCTCGGCGTTGTGCCGGTCGACCGTTGGCTTGCATACGTCACCGGCGGCGTTGCGCTCGCCGACGTCAAAGCGCAAATCATCAATCCGGGTATAACGTTTACGGAGTCACATATTCGGGGTGGTTGGACGGTCGGCGCCGGCGCCGAGGTGGCGATTGACCGCAACTGGTCGGCCAAGCTGGAATATTTGCATGTCGGCCTGACCGACACGCCATACTTCACACCTCAGCCGGACGACTCCCGCAATCGTGGCGGCGGCGTGCCGTTCAATCAAGAGATCGTGCGCGGAGGCGTGAGCTATCGGTTCAATAACTAAAGTGGGGCGGATTGGTTTTGCTCCGCCATTGAACAAATCTCCGCTCATTCCCGCGAGAAGCGGGAACCGAGGCTGAGAATTCAGCCAATGAGAATTCGGCCAAAGAGAATTCGGCCAAAGAACGACGTCTCCACCCCGCAGGGGACTAGCGGACACTAAGAGGCGATTCAAGCTCAGGATATTATTCTCACGCCTCGGTGGAGAGAATGCGACCAGTCCCGATCGGGCTTGGTGCGGTGCGCAGCTCTTCGGCGACGGTCTTGGCAAGATGAAGC
>Ga0066903_100002747_pt1 | contig 13947 bp, 12 predicted proteins | sample PanSoiMetaGPlot1_FD_67491 | JGI IMG/M metagenome (GOLD analysis project Ga0066903, IMG submission 67491) | Tropical forest soil microbial communities from Panama analyzed to predict greenhouse gas emissions - Panama Soil - Plot 1 (version 2) | ecosystem: Environmental > Terrestrial > Soil >...
AAACCTAACCTACAGACAGTTTCTAATCCTAGCGAATTATGCTGGGACCTGAAAATCTCACTTGGAAACATACTTGTGAACATTTCCCATGTTGCCAAAAAATAACCTATACTCTTGTGAGCGCGCTTTCAGGCACATAGTTGATTTCGCGTGGAGACTCTCAGCCATGCCAATGGTATGTCCCCAGTGCTACGGTTCTTATGAACAACAGCTCGATTGCCCGGCTTGCGGTGTGCGCCTGCTCTATCACGCCAAATGGGGGGCGGAGGACCAGTGGCAGCAAACGCCGTGGGGCCGCATTGTCGTTGGTTTGCTGCTGGCCCAGGGACTCGCACATGGCCTGAAATTGTTCGCCACAGGGTTGCTGGGCGGTGACGATGCCATCGGCCAGTTCTGGACCACGTCGTGGGGCATTCTGTTGCTGTTCACGTTGCAAGGAATCAGTCTATTGATCGGTGGGATCATCACCGGCGCCGGGCAGTTGCGCGGGCTATTGTACGGTAGTTTTGTCGGGCTGGTAAACGGGCTCATCTTCTTGATGATCAATCTGGGTCGCGGTGAGATCCAAAACGAAGTTGCATTTTACAGCCAGCCGATCTTGCACCTGTCCTTCGGAGCCATGGGCGGCCTGATCGGCACAGTCATCTGGAGACCATTGCCGACGTTGCGCCTGCAGGGTTCCAGCACTCCGGACAAGATACCGCTATCTTCCGGGTACATATTCTTTGCCGGTCCGATTTCCTGGAAGCGCGTCCTGGTAGGCATCTGTGTGGCCGTGGCGGGCGTGGCCTTTTCGCCGTCAATCTTTGTGTTCATCATGGAGATGTGCCATGGTTTGGTCACGATCGAATCCACCTTTCAAATCCGTCTGGTGACCTGGGAAATCTCGGCGATTGCCCTGTTGCTGGGGGCAGGTTTGGCCGGGGCCACCACTCCCAATGGCCCCAAACAGGGACTCGTGGTGGGCCTCGGGGCGGGCATCCTGCTGTTCGGCATTTCGCTGGGCAATCCCAAGGCAGCCTATCAGCCCGACGAAATCCTGGTGGGTGTGCTGGTTTGCCTGGCCCTGGCGGGGGGTTGGTTCGGCAGCCAACTCTTTCCACCATTGGCCGTCCGGTCGCGCCGCAAAAGCATTGCTGCCGGATAACCTGGTAGCGACAATTCCGCCTTTGCCGTACAATTAATCCATTCCTGGCGTCGGGCCCCCGGATTTATTCAAGTCCCGATCCCAATAGTTCCTCTGCGGGCAAAAATGTTGTAAAATTTGCATAGAAGGTAGACCAGGCGAATTTGCCCCTCCAAGGGGGCCGGTTCATGGCAAGCGAGATCGCCTCATGACTGTCACCGTTTTTCCCCCGAACGCCGTTCCACTGGCCCAGGTCTTTGGCGACCGCCATTTGCACCTGGACGGGGACATACTGGCCATGACCTTTGCTCCGGACGGCACCCTGTGGACAGTGGAAGAACCCGGCCTGTTGCGACACTGGGACCCCGCAGCCGTCAAACAACTGGAATGGCAATCGCTGAGCGACCTGGAAACGCTCTGGTGCTTCAGCAAGGATGCCCGGGTCCTGGCCTCCGGCAGCGACGACCTGTCATTCTGGGATACCTCATCCGGGCAGGTGTTAACCGCAGTGCCGCAACCATCGTGGGTGACTGCCATTGCATTTCATCCGGACCCAGCGTTTTTGGCGACGGGCCACGACGACGGCATTGTCCGCCTCTGGGATGCTGCGGGCCATCACCTGGTCCGTGAGTTTCGAGTGCACAAGAAGGCCATCAGCGCCCTGGCATTCAATGCCGACGGCAGCAATCTTGCCTCCGCCGCGGAGGATAAGAACATCGTTCTCTGGAACGTGGACGACGGCAAACGGCTGGGTACCTTGACCGGCCATACCGATCGCATTCCCGGCTTGGCCTGGCACCCGGAGGGCAGATTCCTGGTTTCCATCGGCTGGGATACGACCGCCCGCATCTGGGATGTGCAGACCCAGGAGCCGGTAATTCTGCTCAACAGCCACGCGAGCCAGGTCACCGCCCTTGCCTTCAGTAGCGACGGCAACCTCTTGGCCTGTGCCGACTCCAATCTGGATGTTCACGTCTGGAGCTTCCCTGACAGGAAAATACTGCATGTTCTCAAGGGCGCGCAGGCGGAGATTTATTGCCTGGCCTTCAGTGCCGACGGCAAGCGCCTGGCGGCCAATGGCGATCGCATGATTCATCTGTGGGATCCACGGACCGGCCTGGCTCAAGTTGGAACGGGTCCGCGGAGCGTGGCCGCCAACAGCCTGGCCCTCAGTCCCGACGGCGCTCGCCTCGTCACCAACGGCGGCGGCCTCGCCGGCAAGATCTGGAACATTTCCGCAAAGAAAACCATGGGGGCGCTGCAGGAAGAAGATGTCGTCCACGGATTGGCCATTAGTCCAAACGGTCAGTTAATCGCGGGCGCTGCAGAAGGTCACGTTCGGCTATGGGACGCCGCCGGCGGTCAACCGCGCTCGGCCCTGGAAGGTTCCGAAGAGCCGTTTACGTGCGTGGCAATCTCTCCGGATTCCGCCACCGTGGCCGCAGGCAGTTCCTTCGGCTTGGGGATCTGGCTTTTCCGAATCGCTGACGGCGAACCGATTCTGCTCATCCCTGATGCACTTGACGGCTGCACGGTGCAGGGACTGGCGTTTCATCCGGCGGGCCGGCTTTTGGCCGCGGGCGGCATCGACTGGCTGGCCACCGGCGGCTCCGACGGCGCCGTCTGCCTGTGGGATACCGTGGACCGTTGCGAAGTGGCCACCTTTCCGGGAGGCGCTACCTGCATCGCGATTCATCCCTCCGGCCAGCGGCTCGCCTCCGCTTCCCTGGAACACGCCATCTGCATCTGGGACATTCAATCACAGGAAATGGTCTCGGAATTGACCGGCCCGGAAAGTACCGTGGCCGCCCTGGCCTACAGCCCCGACGGCGCCCTCCTGGCCTGCGGCGGCGAGGACCGCATCCTCCGCATCTGGAACGAGACCCGCGAAGAGGTTGCCTCGTTTGAGTTGGATAGTCAGATCAAGGGCCTGGCTTTCTCCACCGATGGCCGATTCCTCTACACGGCCAACGCCAACACCACCTGCTATCAGTTTGAAGTGAAACGGCTACTGGAAGGTTAAGCTCCAAACATTTGCCCTATTCCACAAAATCCACCGTTACAGGCTTCGGTATGATTTCCGCCTTGTGTGCTTCCTCTAGCAGCCGGGCCACTGCAGCCCGGCCGCGCGGGCCGTAATCCAGCGTCCAGTCGTTGACGTACATGCCGACAAATCGATCCGCCAGGGCAGTGTCCATGTCGCGGGCATATTGCAGGGCGTAGGCCAGTGCGTCGGCGCGGTGTTCGAGGCCGTAGCGAATACTTTCCTTCAAATACCGGCTGATACGGCTCATCGTTTCCTTGCCAAGATCACGGCGGACGGCGTTGCCTCCCAGCGGCAATGGCAAACCCGTTTTTTCCTGCCACCACACCCCCAGATCGACCACCAGGCTCAGACCTTGATTCTGGAACGTCAACTGTCCTTCATGAATGATCAAGCCGGCGTCCACTTTCCCCGCCGCCACCGCCCCGAGAATTTGATCGAACGGTATGACCACATGTTCGAAGCCGCCCGGCAAGAGCAACCGCAGTGTCAAGAACGCCGTAGTCATGGTCCCCGGGACCGCGATCCGGACTTGTTTCAGGTCTTCGATCCGCAGTGGTTCTTTCGCCACCACCATGGGCCCGTAGCGATCACCCATGCTGCAGCCGCTGGGCAAGAGAGCGTACCTGTCCAGAAGATGGACATAGGCGTGGACGCTGATGGCCGTGACTTCCAGCTCGCCTTTCAAGGCCCGGCGATTGAGGGTCTCGATGTCTTGCAATTCGTGCCGGAATTCCAGGTCGCCGGTGTCGATCTTGCCATGCGCCAGGCCGTAGAACATGAAGGCATCGTCCGGATCGGGACTGTGGCCGACGGTGATAAGCCGGTTGGACATGGTGTTACCTCCTAAAGCCGCTGGAGCGCGGTGCTTGCGTTTGGCGTTCGGAGAGTCTCATGCGGAACGCTAAACGTAAACACAAACCGCAATTTGCGAGGAGCAATAACGATTATCCTATGGTTTTTTCACGCTGCCTTGATCTGCGGCGGGTCGGGGTACTTGATGCGGGCGTGGAACATGGCGATCAGCGACTTGCACAGGCTTTCCTCAATGCGGTGCAACTGGGTGAGGGTCAGGCTGCTTTCCTCAAACTGGCCGTCCAGAAGACGCTTCATGACAAGGTCGTGGACGAGCTTGCTCACGCTGCCGGGTGTGAAATGCTGGAGTGAGCGGCTGGAACTTTCGACGGCGTCGGCCAGCATGATGATGCCGGCTTCAGGAGTTTTGGGCTTGGGGCCCGGATAGCGGAAGGAGGCCTCCAGTTCGGCGCCGTCTTGGCCTGCGTCTTCATGGAGCCGCATGGCCTCGCGATAGAAGTATTCCACGAGCGTGGTGCCGTGGTGCTGGGCGATGAAATCCAGGATGGGCCGGGGCAGGCGGTACTGGCGGCCCAGAGCCACGCCGTCCTTGACGTGGCCGAGAATAACCAGCGTGCTCAGGGCCGGCTCAAGCGAGTCGTGCAGGTTTTGCCCGGTCTGGTTTTCGATGAAATAATGCGGCTTGAGCATCTTGCCGATGTCATGGTAATAGCTGCCCACGCGGGTGAGGAGGGGATTGGCGTCGATGGCTTCGGCTGCAGCTTCCGCCAGGGTGGCGACCGTGATGCTGTGCGTGTATGTTCCCGGAGCGCGGCGAACAAGCTCCTGCAGCAGAGGATGGGCGCCGTCCGCCAGCTCCAGAAGGCTGATGTCGGTAACAATGCCGAAACAGCGCTCCACTACGGGGAGAAGTCCGGTCATCAAAAAACCGGCCAGCGTTCCCCAGAGGAAATGACGAAATGCGTCGGCGACGATCAGGCTGCGCGATTGCCAGGACAATAGTCCGGTCGCCACGGTCATCAAAAGGAATGCGCAGCCGGCGCCGAGGCCGACCTTGACGAGCTGGGTCCGAGTGCGAATGTTCCGCAAGAGCAACACCACCGCTGCCAGTCCCCCCATGAGCTCCAAGAGAACCATCAGGTCCTTGCCCAGGGCCACGGTGACCGCCAGGCTCAGACTGAACGACATGAGCAGAGCAAATTGCGGATTGTAGACGATGGTCAACACCATGGCCGTCATGGTCAGGGGAATGAAGCACGCATGCCAGGGGGGTGCGCTGAGAAACATCGCCAGCACCAGCGTGACGAGAACGAGCGTGCACACGCCGGCAATGGTGGGCAGGCTCTGGGCCAGGCCGACCTGGAAACGGGCGACATAAAGAACGACCAGGGCAGCCAGCAGGCTGAAGATCAGGAACAGAGCGAGGCCGCGTTGCCAGTGATCCACGCCGCGCATGCTGCGTTCATACGCCAGGTGTTCTTGCTTGAGCAAACCGAGCTGCCGGCCAACAATCGGCCGGCCGCGCGGCACCAGCACCATGCCCCGCGGATAGCGCTCCACCACCGGGCGGTCGGTGAACCGGGCTTTTTCCAGGACCGAATCTTGAACGTCTTTCGGGCTGGGTTCCTGGTTGACGAGGGCAACGTGATTGACCACTTCAAAATCGACGCGCACACGCAAATCGTGAGGAAGGGTTTGACCCACGCGATAGGGGCAAGGCAGCCCCCAGCCATAGGCCACCAGGGTTACGGCCATGGTGGTCAGCCAGACCACGGCCAGGCGCGTGAGCACCGAGCGTTCCCAGAAACGAGGCAGGACCGTCTCGCTACTCCGCGAGGAGCGGCGCCGGCCATTCCATTGGCGCAGCCGCGATGGGATTTTCTTCAAGATTCGGAACATCCTTATTCCTTCTTCTTTCGGGGCTTTTCATCCTCGTAAGCCCGCACGATTTCCTGCACCAGCGGATGCCGGACGATGTCTTGCTCGGTCAAATAGACGATGGCGATGCGCTCGATATCCTTCAAGCGATTGACGGCGTCGAGCAAGCCACTGCGCATTTGCCTCGGCAAGTCCACCTGGGTGACATCGCCCGTGACAATGATCTTCGAACCGTTGCCCATGCGCGTCAGGAACATCTTCATCTGCGGAATCGTGGTGTTCTGGCCCTCATCGAGAATGATGACGGCATGGTTGAGGGTCCGCCCGCGCATGTACGCCAGGGGCACGATCTCGATGATGTCGTTCTCCATGTAACGCTTAACCTGGTCCGGCTCGAGCATGTCGTTGAGCGAGTCAAAGAGCGGCCGCAGATAGGGATTGACCTTGGCGGCAATATCGCCGGGCAAGAAGCCGAGCCGTTCGCCGGCCTCAACGGCTGGCCGCACCAGGAGGATGCGCTTGACGGCGCTCTGCCTTAGCATGTTGACGGCCATGCCGACTGCCAGGTAGGTCTTGCCCGTCCCCGCCGGGCCGATGCACATGATCAGGTCGTTGTCGCGCATGGCGTGGACATAGCGGGCCTGGCCGTCGGTGCGTGGGCGGACGTGCCGGCCCGGTTGAATGACCGCCAGGTTTTCCTCTCCCTGTCGATCGCCGCCAGTTTTGACCACGGCCAGAACTGTGCGGACATCTTCCAGGCTCAGGGTTCCTTGCTTGGCGAGCATTTGCCGCAACTGCTGGAAAACCCGCTCGGCCTGGTCCACCTGCTCCTCGGTGCCATCGATGTGTACGATGTCCCCTCGGGCCACCAGGCGGATCCCGAGCGCCTCGCGAATCATGCGCAAATGTTGATCGCGGCTGCCGAAGAGCAGGAGTGCCTCATCGCGGTCGTCCAGCGTCAAGGTCATGGAAGTCTGGGTGCTCATTTTCAACCAGTTCCACCGCTTGCGGCTTGGCGCTGAGTTACCCGATCGCTAAGCCGCAAGCGAAGAAAGAAAGAAATACGCTACAGGCGCCGGGAAGATCACGGAATCGACGACATCGAGGATGCCGCCGAAACCAGGAACCGCTTGCGAGGCATCCTTGTGGCCGCAATCGCGCTTGATCATCGATTCCGCAAGGTCGCCGAGCATGCTCACGATCCCGATGCTCAACCCGAAACCCATCTCCAAGAGCAAATCGCCATGCAATGGCGCTACCGCTGTCACGCGATCCAGGGCGATGGCGATCGCCATCGCGGCCAGCAGTCCGCCGGCTGCTCCCTCCCACGTCTTCTTCGGGCTCAGCACCGGAGCCATCTTGTGCCGGCCCAAAAAACGCCCGGTGAAATAGGCCCCAATGTCGCACACCTTGGGAACAAAGATGGCCAGGGCCAGTGCCATCGTCCCCACCAAGGGCTTGTCTACATTCAGCCAGCGCAACTGGGCGAGAAAACTCGGCAACAAGCCGAGATAGCCGGCAATGAACACGACCAGGGCCATCCGGCCCACGATGCCACCCGGCTCTCGAAAACCGGCCATCTCCACTAAAAAGACGGCCAAAACCACTCCACCAAATGTTCCCGCAAGCCACAGCCAGGGCTCGCCCCTCAACTCTGGAAGATGCGCTGGCCAGTTCGCCATTATCACCGCTGCCACGGCCAGGCAGCACAACCAGCCTTGCGGTCGCCGGGCAGGTTCGACCAGATGCACCAGCTCATAACAGGCCGCCAGACTGAGACCCAGCAGCATCACGAACAGGAACGGAAACCACGGGGCCAGATGCTGATCGATCAGCAGCATGCCGGCCGCCAGCACCACCAGGATCGAACCCATCCACAGCCGCGTTCGCAGCATCGTATGTCATCCACGAAGATCACGAAGGCACACAAAGAAAACAACCAACTTCTTTCCTTCGTGTTTCTTCGTGTCCTTCGTGGATTATTTCAATCCACCGAAGCGGCGTTCGCGGGCGGCAAAGTCGCGCAGGGCTTCGCGGAGCGTGCCCTCGTCGAAGTCCGGCCAGCATTTCGGCGTCACCCACAGCTCGGCATAGGAAATCTGCCAGAGCAAAAAATTGCTGACGCGCATCTCCCCGGCCGTGCGGATGAGCAGATCGGGCTCCGGCATGCCCCCCGTATACAGGGCGTCGCTGATCGTCATTTCATCGATGGACTCCGGATCGAGTTTGCCTTGCCGGGCTTGCTCCGCCAGGTTGCGAACGGCATCAACCATTTCCGTGCGGGCGCCATAGTTGATGGCCAGGCACAGGACCATGCCGGTGTTGCCGGCGCTGACACGAACGTTTTCGTCGATCTCTTCCAGCACCTTGGCGTCCAGCCCCTCGCGCCGGCCGATGGTGGCGAAACGGATGTTTTGCTCCATGATCTCCGCGCGCTCGGCGATCAGGTATTCGTGCAAGAGGGCCATCAGGAAATCCAGCTCAGCTTGCGGCCGTTTCCAGTTTTCCACGCTTAAGCAATACAGCGTCAATTGCTCGATGCCCAGCCGGCAGCATTCCTCGATGGTGGCGCGAACGCTTTTGACCCCGCGGCGATGCCCCTCGATGCGCGGCAAACCTTGCTGCTGCGCCCAGCGGCCGTTGCCGTCCATGATGATCGCCACATGGCGTGGCAACCGTGCCGGATCGAGGCCGGCATCGGCCAGGCGTTGCAGCGTATCAGGAGATAGGGTTGTCGCGCTCATATGTTCCAGTTGTGCCGAGTCCTCCCGGCTGGACTCGAACCAGCGACCACGGGCTTATAAGGCCCGCGCTCTGACCACTGAGCTACGGGAGGAAATGCCCGATATGCCAGCTATCATGACATCCTCCGTCATTGACAAAAAATCGTTTGTTCCCGGTCCGGGCCTACCGAAATAATGGTGACCGGCAGGCCCAGCAGCTCACTCAACCGATCAACGTACCGGCGAGCGGCGGCGGGCAAGTCGGCCAGCTTCCGTGCTTCCGACAGGTTTGTGCCCCAGCCGGGCATGGTCTCGTACACCGGCCGGCATCGCTCCAGCAAGAAGGCATCGCCGGGAAAATCATTGGTGCGCTCACCGTCCAGCTCATAGGCCGTGCAAATCTTGATCTCCTCCGGTTCGCTCAGCACATCCAGGAGCATGACGGCCAATTCGTCAGTTCCCGACAGGGCTGCGGTGTAGCGCGTGGCGACGGCATCAAACCAGCCGCAGCGCCGGGGCCTGCCGGTTACGGTGCCATATTCCCGCCCTGTTTTTCGGATGCGTTCGCCGATGCCGTCCGGGCCGTCGTCTAGCTCCGTCGGAAACGGCCCCCGGCCAACCCGCGTCGTGTACGCTTTGATGACACCGATCACGCGATCGAGGTTCCGGGCCGGTACGCCGGTGCCGCTCCAGATCCCCGCGGGCGAGCTGTTCGAACTGGTCACAAACGGATAGGTGCCGTGATCGACATCGAGCAAACTCCCCTGGGCGGCTTCGAACAGGATGCCCTTTTTATCCCGTACGGCCCGGTGCAAGAGGTGCGTGGTGTTGGCGATGAAAGGCCGCATCTGCTCGGCGTAACCCAGGTATTCGGCCAGCAGTTTTTCCGCATCGAACGGCTTGGCATCGGCGGCCATGGCGCGTAGCAGGTTGTTTTTGCGGGGCACGATGGCGTGAAGCCGTTCGGCCAGGAAATTGGCATGGAGCATGTCGCCAACGCGGATGCCGGCCGTGCGGCCGACCTTGTCCTGGTAGCAGGGCCCGATGCCGCGGCCGGTGGTACCGATGGCCTGCTCCCCGCCGCGCTCGTTCAGCCGTTCTTCTTCCATGTGATATGGGAAGATCAGGTGGGCATGGCTGCTGACCACCAGGTTCTTGCCGATCTCGACGCCGGCGCTTTTCAGGCTGTTGACTTCTTCCAGAAAGCGAACCGGATTGACCACGACGCCATTGGCGATGACGGAACACAGGTGGGGATGCAAAACGCCCGTGGGAAGCAGGGAGAACTTGAAGGTTTTGCCGCCGCTGACGACGGTGTGGCCGGCGTTGGCGCCGCCGTTGAATCGCACGATGAAGTCGTGTCGCGGCGTGAGCAGATCGACAATTTTTCCTTTTGCCTCGTCGCCCCATTGCAGGCCGACGACACAGGTGCAGGGCATTCGCACAATCCCATCCCGGCCGGGGAGCGGCCGGTTTGTGAGCACATAAAAAACGCCCGTTGCCACCGATCGGCCGCGGGCACTGTTTTTGGAAATCGGCTAACTATCGGAAATGTAGCGGCCGGACCCTTGCGCCGTCAAGGGCAATGGACTCGACCGCTTACCCAGCCTAACGCGGAAACAAATGAAAGCGGCGTGATCCTCTGGTAAAGTATCTGCTAAGTATCTGCACCATCTTCTTGCGGGGAAAAGTCGTGCTCTCCGCGGAATTCGTTGGCGGCGGTTGCGAGGAAAGAAAAGGTCGAGGATGACCAGTGACGTAGGCCTGTCAAAGGACCATTGCGAAACCCGACAGTTTTTGGTAAGATTGGGCAATATAGGAAAGATTGGGATAGGACGTCCCCGTTGCGGGTATATCCATTATGTCCCAATCTCCTGATTTTCCCAACTTTGCGAATTTGATCGAGGCTTGTCTTTTTCAAGCCGAAACCCAACCCGATCAAATTGCCTTCACCTTCCTGGTTGACGGCGAACTCGAAGAGCAAAACTTGAGTTATTCCGATCTCGATCGGCAGGCACGAGCCGTGGCGGCCAGGCTCCAGAGTGTCGGCAGGCGCGGCGATCGGGTTCTGCTTTTTTTCGCTCCGGGTCTTGAATACGTCGTTGGCTTTTATGCATGCCAGTATGCCGGCATGATCGCCGTGCCCGCATATCCTCCTGATCTGATGCGCCTGGACCGGACCTTCAACCGTCTGCAAGTCATCTTGCAGGATTGCCAGGCCCAAGTCATCCTGGGAACAACGAAATCGCATGCCGAGGCAAGACCTTTTCTTCCGAATGGAGAAGATCTCGCCCTGGTTCCGGTCGATCCCTGGGCCGACTGGACTGCCCTCCCGTGGTCGCATCCCGATCTGACGGGCGATGACCTGGCCCTCTTGCAATACACATCCGGTTCCACGAGCACGCCGCGCGGAGTTCAGGTCAGCCAGGGCAATTTGATTTACCAGGTGCGCGAGGCGTATCGCTGGGCCGGCGAGCATTTTCTGGGAGTGTCCTGGCTTCCCTTGTATCACGACCTCGGATTGGTGGGTGGAGTGGTCTGTCCCGTTTACAGTGGGCGGCGGGTCATCTTGATGTCGCCCCTGTCGTTCATGCAAAGGCCGATGCGCTGGCTGGAAGCCATCAGCCGATACCGGGCCACCACCAGCGGCGGGCCCAATTTCGCGTACGATCTGTGCGTCCGCAAATTCCGGCCGCAGGAATCGCCGAACCTCGATCTCGGTGACTGGCGCTTTGCCGTCAACGGCGCCGAGCCGATCCGCCCCGAAACCCTGGAAAGTTTCACCCGGACGTTCGAACCATTCGGTTTCCGATATTCCACTTGGTGTCCGAGCTACGGCCTGGCGGAGGCGACCCTGGGTGTCTCCGGAGTCAACCCGAACAACCCGGATGAGCCGGTGGTGGTGAAATCCTTCGACGGCGCCGCCCTGGAGCAAAACCACGCCCAGCTGGCCGATGAGTCCAGCAAAGGGGTCCGGACCCTGGTTAGCTGCGGCAAGACTTTGGTCGATACCGAGGCGGCCATTGTTGATCCGCACAGCCACACCCTCTGTCCCGCAGACGGCGTCGGCGAAATTTGGGTACGAAGCCCCAGCGTCTCCAGGGGATACTGGCAGCGGCCGGAGGAAAACCAGATTACCTTCAACGCCTACCTGGCGGATTCCGCTGCCCGGCCCTTCCTCCGCACCGGCGATCTGGGCTTTTTCCACGACGGCGGTCTGTACATCACCGGCCGGCTCAAAGACCTCATCATTCTTCAGGGCCGGAATATCTATCCCAACGATATTGAACAGAGCTTACCTGCCATCCATGCCGCCTTTGCCCCCCACGGCAGCGCGGCATTCGCCATCGATCAAGACGAACAGGAACAGCTTGTGGTCGTGCAGGAAGTGTTGCGGCCGGGCAAACTTGATCTCGATTCTCTTGCCCAGGATGTGCGCGGCATGCTGCTCCGCGAGCATCAGGTCTGGCTTTTTGCCCTGGCCTTCATCAAGGGAGGCACGCTGCCCAAAACCTCCAGCGGCAAGGTGCAACGCTTCGAGGCCCGACGAAAATACCTGGCCGGAGAGCTAAGCGTATTGCACCAGTGGACCTGGGACCCGCGCGGTAGTCTGGGCCCGCTGCTCAACGGCCCGCTTCCTCCGGCCCCCGCCATCCAAGACTGGATCGTGACTCATCTGGCACAGCATTACAAACTCGATGCCGAACAGATTGACGTGCATCAGTCGATCCGTTCCTACGTGATGGATTCAATCACGCTGATGGCGCTGGCCCTGGAATTGGAAACCTGGCTGGGACGGGCCATTTCCCCGCTGGTGATATTCGATGCCCCGAGCATCGCCGAGCTCTCCCGCCGCCTCGCCGATCCGGCCGCCGCCAGCGTTACGGCGCCCATTTGCGGTCAACCCGCTCCTCCGCGCATCGATGACATGACCGAAGCGGAACTTGACAAGGCGCTAGAGGGATTCCTGGAGCCGTCGCCATGACGGGCGAAAAAACCGGCGGCGAACCCAATCGTTAAATAACTTGTAGGCTGCCTCACAGAGTGGTAATCTGAATCCATGATATTCGCCCGGCCTGCAAGAGGATTGCGATCATGGCAAGCGGCAAGACGATACTTGTTGTGGATGACGATTTCGAATTGAGCGACGGGATCCGGGCGGTATTGGAGAACCTGGGCCACAAGGTCCTCCAGGCCCGCGACGGCCAACAGGGCAAGCAGCTGGTCTACCAGCACCATCCGGATCTGGTCATTCTCGATATGATGATGCCGCGCATGGGCGGCTACCCGGTCCTGGAACATTTCCGCGACAAGCCCGACGCTCCTCCCATCATCATGATCACGGCCAACGAAGGCAGCCGGCACAAGGCCTACGCCGAATACCTCGGCGTCGTGGATTACATCCGCAAGCCCTTCGCCATGGAACGCCTTCTGGAGGCGGTGGACAGGGGCCTGAACCCGCCGCCGGCGGAAGAGAAGAAACCCGCCAAGGGCAAGGAAGAAGCCAAATAGGATTTGGTGTCCTGCCGTGATCCGGATCATTTACAACCATCTCGGCTTCGGTCTGGTCATTCTGGCCGCGATCCTGGGAGGCTACCTGGGCGGCCAGGCCGGCCACATTCTGGGTTGGGGCGTCTTTGGCGGCATCTTGCTCCTGGGAGATTTGCTCGCCCGGGGTATTATCCATTACCGCAAACGCAAGAGGGACCGCGAGCCTGGCTGGATTCTCTGGCCGCGGGCGGGCGGGCATATCGGCTATGTCCCGGTGTGGATCTGGGGAACGGTCGCGTGTTTGGGCGTGTTCGTTGCCTTTCTGCAATCTCGTTCCGATTTGACGGGACAAGGCATTGATCAGGCAGCCGGCAAGCAAAACAAACCCGCGGAAAAACCTGCCAATCTCGCCAAAAAAGCCCCCGCCAAAATCCGCCTCTCCAATGAATCCTTCGACGTGGCCTTTGACAAGCAAGAACGGGGGCATCGCGTGACGGTGACCAGCAAGTATCAGCGCGATCTGGAGAACATTTTCCTTGCCGCAAGCGTTCTCGACGGCGAACGGTCTATCGACGGCTGGGCCTGGCCGCGCTCGACCTGGAAAGCCGGCGAAAGCAGGATGACCAACCTGCCCGTCAAGCTGCACGGCAGTTCGTTTCGGCTGAGCGGCGATGCCCGCGACGCGGACGGCACGCTGTATGAAATCGAATGTCTCTGGCCATTGAACCCCTGATGCGCCGCGGTCAAAATCCTTCATCCGCGAGCCGTCTGAGCATGGGGCCGTAGCGCTTGGCCGGATCTCGGAACGGGCCGCGGTTGAGAGCGAACGGGTTCGGCCAGTTCACCAGGCTGAAGTGATCTCCTTCCCA
>Ga0066903_100002748_pt1 | contig 13946 bp, 11 predicted proteins | sample PanSoiMetaGPlot1_FD_67491 | JGI IMG/M metagenome (GOLD analysis project Ga0066903, IMG submission 67491) | Tropical forest soil microbial communities from Panama analyzed to predict greenhouse gas emissions - Panama Soil - Plot 1 (version 2) | ecosystem: Environmental > Terrestrial > Soil >...
CGCAATTTCGCGGGTGCGGTCGGCAAGGAATGGTGCCAGGTGGGCGATGGCGCGGCGGATCGCCTCGAGACCCTGCGCCTTTACCGCTTCCAACGTGCCCTTGGCGATGACGAAGCCGCACTGCCAGTAGTCGCCGCGGTTGATGCCGACGAAGATGTGGCCGGCGCCGAAGCTGCCCACCGGTTCATCCGGATCGGTGGGCGTCCGCGGGAGGCGGAACCACAGCACGTCCATCGGCGCACCAAGATCTTGCACCCGCAAGCCGGCCGCACGCCGCACAATCGAATGTCGCCCGTCGCAGCCAAGCACGAGATCGCACGTCACCTCCAGCGGGCCATTGAGCGTCCGCGCGCAGGCGCCGACGACCTTGCCCGCAGCGGTACGCAGCGACACCGCCTCGCTCTGCATCATCAACGTGAAATTGCGGTAGCGCCGCGCCTGCAAGGCAAGAAAGTCGAGAAAGTCCCATTGCGGCATGAGCGCGACGAACTTGGCCCGTGTCGGTAGGTGCGTGAAATCGGCGAACGTGGCCTCGAGGTTGCCGAACCGACCGCGCAAGCGATGCGCCTTGGTGTGCGGGCGTTGCAGGAAGGAGTCGTAGAGACCGAGTTCGTCCAGGATTTCCAAGGTCGACGGATGGACCGTGTCGCCGCGGAAGTCGCGCAGGAAGTCGGCGTGCTTCTCAAGCACTAGCACGCTCACGCCGGCGCGCGCCAAGAGAAGGCCCGCCATCATTCCCGCCGGCCCGCCGCCGATGATGCAGCTCGAAACCTGGCGCCTGTCGGTGGTCATATTTCGCACCTTTCCTCGGAATGCTCCGCGCGCACGTACCAGACGCGCGAAATGGGCGCAGCGCAGGGCGCCCCGGGCAGCGCAACGCGAGAGCCTGACCCGCAGTTCATTTAGCGGTGAGCGCGCTGCAAGGCGCGTCACCTCACTCAATCGCTTCGTCCCCGCGACCATGCCATGCCGGCGGCAGCGTTATCGCAAGCTCCTTAGCCGTCTTGCAATTGAACTCGGGCCCCAATACTTGGTTCGGATAGAGCAATATCGCGCACTGTAGGACATCAGTCCTCCTTCCTCGTCAAGCCCCCGGCACTGGTGGCACACAGGCAGGTTGGGAGGCGGTATTGGCACGAGGCTCGGCCGCACGCTGCGTGGGCGGGTTTGCGAGCCAATGGCCGATCCTCGGACTCTCGTACATGGCATTGAGACAAAATGGCCATGGCCGGTCATCGTGAGGAGACCTTGCCGACGCTCAAGCGGTCGGTCGGCCGAGGTGGCGTTGGCCGTAGCACTTGCCTTGCCATCGTCGGCCAACTCTGGAGGGCTCGATCGCGACAGGATCGCAGATGAGTGCAGCCCGCGCATGCGCATCTGGCTGCTGCGCGGTGGCCAAAGACTGTATCGCAGATGCGCCATCCTGGCAGTCGCGTGCGCCTCCGAGCCAGGAATACCCTATGAAGGTCGCAAAGGTTCGTGTCTACCTGGCTGCAAGTGGCAGGCTTCACCCGGTCAGCGTGGGGATTGTCATTGCGGAGGCCGTGACCGGCAAAGCAGCAATCGCAATGGCCTGGGGCGCGGCGGCAGCCCTTATGAAGGATCTTGGCCAGCGCCTCATTGCTGGCCGCGATCCCCTACCGGGGCGAGCAACTGTCGTCGGAAATCTACGACCATCATTCGCGGCGATCGGCGCCTTCGCATTCGAACAGGCGCTGTGGGGGATAAAGGGCAAGGTGCGGGGCGTGCCGGTGTACGAGATGCTGGGCGGCAAGGTCCATGATCGCGTACCTTGTCTCGGCCAATGGTTGGTATGGCGCTGCCGAAACCGCCGCCGAATTCGCCAAGGCCGCAGAGCGACCCCTGCGCGACGGCTACGCTGCCCATCTGGATGTTCAATGGACGCGTGCGCGGCTCCCCTCGGCGCTCAGATCGGCGTAGCCTTTCAAACGCTGAGGTCGCATGCCCGCTGCGGCCTGCCGACTACGTTCTGCCGCCACGCATCATCGCGAGGTGGGCCCGGGTCACGTCGTGCAGGTATGGCGCTGACACTTCTCCGGCGAGCCGTTGGTGGCCGGCGAACGACGCCGCCGTTGGCACTAATGCCGCTGCGATATGTCGATCACGCGAATTCGGTTCGCGAGTGCGTGAGTGTCGAGGAGCCCTGCCACGATCTTCAGCCATATGGCCTCAATGCTCGTGTTGGGCAACTTCGCCTCCGTGCTCAGCAGCACCAGAGAGCAGACCAGCATTTCGCTGGCGTGCTCGCGATCATGGTCAGAGCATCCGTCGAGCAGCGGCGCCAGGAACCGCGAAATGCGACGATGCAGCCGCTCAATGCGTGCGCGGGATGGTGCGGTCAGAGCAGGGCTACTCAGTATGTGGGCAACTCGGCTCATCAGCATAACCTATCCGCCAACTGTGACAGGCAGATTGCAAGCAGCAGTGGGAAACTGTAAGGGCATGCATCAAGCCGCTGCGACTGCTGGCGTTGCGGCGCTGACCAAAGTTTGCCTGCCCGTCCGGCGGCGCATGGCTCCCACTGCCCTTCTCCTGGCGTCAGGAGCGGCCGCTGCCGCGCGTACGCCAACGCAAAGTCGAGCCGAGCAAATCGTATGTCAAATGTCTGTATCGACCGCGGGCGGAACCCAGCTAAGAAAAGCCGCAGGCGAGCGGCCGGGCCGCACTCCGTGATCGGTGGACGGCTCATGCTGCTGCAAGGGTAGTGTGTTGAACCCGGTTGTCCGGAGGAGCTGGCGCGATCTCCCCCTCTACCTGGCCCCTGCCTTGGGCCCAGCCTGAGGGCGTCGTGACTGATGCTAGGGGATCGATCGCGGCCGTCGCGTCCCGCCGCAAGGTTGCGCTTTTTTCGACGCGCGCCGTGGCGATGTGAAGGGCAAGAACGGCCGCCATCCGGCCATGGCGGTGCCGGCTGCGCTGCCGTCCTTGAAAAGCCAACCGCTGCAGATCGACACGACACCAGCGAGGTAGAGCGGCCAGAGCGCAGCCAAGGCTTGGCCTCCGGTCCAATCGGGATGCCGGATGCGCCGGTAGAGACAGGTGCCGAACAGGATCACAAAGCCGGCCAGCACGGCCCACGTCCGCACAACATCCTGCAAGTGCCGCGCGTGAGCGGGCGTTGGCGTCGGCTCTTTGCGCTCGAGCAGGTCGAGGTCACGGTGCATTGTCCCCTCCTCCCATGGGTCCAGCCCCAAGCCTCCGCCACGCGCATGAAAGGCCCATGACAGAAGGCCTTGAGCGGCAACGAATTCGGGGCGTGCGCCGACCGGTGAGATGGGACCGCACCGCGAGCCGAGCCGCCGCGACTGGGGGCCCCGCCAGGCGAGGGTCATTGCCGGCAGCCGGACCAGGCGGACCGGGGAACGTCAAGGTCGTCTTCCACGCCTTGCCGTCACGGTCCCGTCGCACGCTCGCGCTATGTCCCAATCTTGGCGCCGCGGTGCCAGCAGTGGGCGGACAACCCGTCTGGGCCGCTGCCCGTTGCAGAAATTCCGTGCCCGTCCGACGAAGCTCTCGCACATGAGGCGCGTGCAATCCCGCCCCGCGCGGCAAACCTGCGACGCGGCCCAGGCTTCCTGTGTTCGAGAGGTCAGCTCGGCACGACGCGCCGTCCTGATCCTGATCGCGGCGACCCTCGCCGGTCGCGTGCTGTTCGGGCTCAGCCTGGGCCTGGGTATCGACGAGAGCTATACGGTTGCAACCGGCCGGCATCCGCAGCTCAGCACCTTCGACCATCCCCCAGCAGCATGGTGGCTCGCCTGGGTTGCCAGCCAACTGTTTGCGACCGAGAGCGCGCTGGCGCTGCGTCTCCCCTTCATTCTGCTGTTCGCACTGACCACCTGGCTCACGTATCGCCTCACCGCCTACTTGTTCGACGAGCGAGCCGGCGTCTGGGCCGCCGCGACCCTCAACTTGGCTCCCGTCATCGCATGGACGAGCGGCACATGGATCGTCCCAGACGGGCCATTGAATGCGGCACTGATGGCGGGGACCTATGCCACCGCGAGGGCCGTATTCGGGGCAGGTCGAACCGCTCCGCTCTGGTGGCTGGCGGCCGGTGCCTGTGGCGGCCTGGCACTGCTATGCAAATTCCACGGCGCGTTCTTGTTGGCTGGTGTCGCGCTCTTCCTGCTGACGTGCAGCGCGCACCGCCAGTGGCTCCTGACGCCTTGGCCCTACGCGGCCGCGCTTGTGGCAGCTCTCCTGTTCCTGCCCGTGATCGTGTGGAACCAAGAGCACGCGTGGGTTTCGTTCGCTTTTCAGGGCGGCCGAGCTCGGCTGCAAGGCATCAACCCATTGGGACCGCTCGCAGCGCTCGGAGGACAGGCCCTTTACCTGCTGCCGTGGCTGTGGCTGCCCCTGATGGCTTGCCTTGCCAGGACCATCGCCGCAGGGCGGGCGGACGGTCGCCGCTGGATGCTCACCTGCCTGGCCGTCGGGCCGATCCTCGGCTTCACGGCCGTTGCCTGGACGGGAACCCGGGTGCTGCCGCATTGGGCGGCTCCGGGGTATCTCATGCTCTTCCCGCTGCTGGGCGTCGAGATCGCTGCACGCGTCGAGAACCGCGACCGTTTTGCCAAGGCTTGGCTAATGGCAACGGCGGGATCGCTCGCCATCGTGCTGGCTGCGGTCATTGGCATCAGCCAACTTCCCTGGCCGACGATGGCGGGACCGGGCGGAAAAGCCCTGCCTTATCCGCTGCTGGAAAGCCTCGATTGGATGGATCTCAAGACCGAGATCGAAGCGCGCGGTCTGGCTAACTCGCGAACACTCATTGTGGTTGCGACGCGCTGGCACGAAGCGGGCAAGATCGATTATGCGTTCGGCGGCCGGTTGCCTGTCCTTTGCCTGTGCCGCGATCCGCGCGGCTATGGGGTGCTGACGCGACCATGGGAGCACCGTGGCGCAACCGCGCTCATAGTTGGCCGCGACTTGCCGCCCGAAGTGGTTGCTACCACATACGCCGCCTATTTCGACAAGCTAGAGGAGCTGCGACCGATCGCCATCACCCACGCTGGCAAGCCGGTCTTCGAGCTGTCCGTCTATATCGGCCAGAATTTTCGTGCCCCGAGCCTGCTCGATCCCCACTCGCTCGGACGCAACTAGCGCTCCCAGTCACGGCAGGGGTGGGTTCGCGTCCTTAAGATGAGTGTGCCCAAACACGGCGCGATGCGCCAGGACGGCCGTCATCGCCATGAATACGCCGGCAAAAATCACGTCACTCAAAAAGTGTGCTCCCTGTGCGATCCGCACCAGGCCAGCGGCGAAACCGCAGACCGTGCCGGCCGCCAAAAGCGTTGCCGACCACTGCGGTACAACCAGGCCCGCGGCGTAGAACGGCATGAAGATCGCTGCCGCCTCGCCGCTGACAAACGAGCAGTTGTTGGCGCACTGATCGGTAGGGATCAAGGGCGGCGTGAATGTCTTGGCGCCCCCGAACTCGACGACCTGCTTGGGCCGTGCGCGGCCCCAATGATCCTTCAATACGACGTTGGCGAGAATGCCGGGTCCCATGCCCAGGCAGAGCGCTAGGAATAGCCATTGCTTGTCGCCGAGGCTGAGCCAGTTGCGCGTCCGATGCCGTGTCAGGAGCAACCCGGCAAGCGAGGCGGCGATCGAAAGGCAGAAGGCGCCGGTAAACGAGCCGCGCAGCACCTCCAGCCAGCGGAGCGACTGGCCGGAAAATGCACCAGCACGGACATGGAATGCGCGGCTGACGCTTAGGTCGATGTTGGGAAACGCGAGGAAGACCAATGTGGCCAGGAGGCCGAACCCGCAAGCGTAAAGCCCAAGGCTGGTGGGCCATAGTCTGGCACAAGCCGGCATGTGGACGCCCCCGAAATCCGCACGGCGGCCAGTTTGACCATGTGCGCGTGACAGCGCCTTGCAGCTTTCATGTCAATTCGATGAACGAGCCTGCGCGCCGCTGTTGCGCGTCAGGATCCCGGCCGTTCGGCGGCAGCCGGCACGTGCTCTCGCCGCGCGCAAGTGCTCGCCAGGCGTCCTCTTCGCGACGTCGGCACCTTCGAGTGGCTGTCACATATCCCGGCTATTTTCCAGCCGTGGGGGTCTCGGAGGGGGACGGCAGATGGGGCGGTGCGCGAATTGGCAAGGTTTGCTGCGGCATGTTCCGGCAATGGACCTGCACTTTAATGGCGATTGTGCCCAGGCGAACGGTCTTGAGCTACCCGTCATCGTCATAAATCTTTGCCACCGCCCGGATCGCTGGCAGGCCCTTTCGCGGCGCATGCACGCGGCCGGTCTGACCAAATTGACGAGGGCCGCGGCTATAGACGGAACGCGACTGCCTGGCAGCGAGATTGCCGCGTTGCTGCAATTGCCCGCCTGCGCCATCGATCAGGCTCCGCGAAGCCACCTCGCTCTCACGCGTCCGGCGATCGGCTGCTTTCTCTCACACCTCGCCATTTGGCGCTGGGTGCTCGATTGCAACGTGCCCAGAGTGCTGGTTTTCGAAGACGATGCGGTGCCAGCCGCGCACTACAGACCCTCCCATTTGTTGAGCGCCGTGGCCGCCATTCCCAGAGAGACGGGCCTCGTCTTCCTCGGCCGCATCATCATGGGCGGCCTGGCCGACAGATCGGAAGGATCACACCTGGCGAGGATCTATTATTTCAACGGCACGTTCGCCTATATGATCACACCCGCAGCCTGCCACGGCCTGCTCCCGCATTTGCTCCCGCTGCAATCGCATATCGATCATCAGGTCAGCAGGGTCTTGATAGAGCAGCGCCGCGATTTCTCGGCTTACTACACTGAGCCGCATTTTTTCGAGCCGGACTGGTCGCTGCGGAGCGACTGTTACGTTCCCCTGTGCGACGCACCGGCCGCCGATCTGGAACTGGGGCAAATCATAGAGGCGAGCAGGCGCGTTCTGCTGGCGGAGGGACGGCCTCTCCTGACCCCAGGCTAGCCGCTCATCTCCCATCGAGCGACGTTCGGCTCGATTGCGGTCAGGGGGCGCTTGGACGTGGATGCCCCACGCTGCAGGACCAACATCGGCCGAAGCGATTCGCACATCTCCCGCTGTCATCAAACTGCCATCGTCATGCAACATCTGCTTCATAAAGTCCGCCGAGCCCTACCCACCAAGCATTGTGCTCAGGGCTGGAATACGCAGGCATGCCTGGACGACGTATGGCAGATGAGGATGTCGCCGAATAAGAGGCTTCGCAGGCGTAGCACCGTCGGCGTCGTGCTCATGCGCGACGTACAGGGTTCGGCCATGGCCAAACTCGCCATGCTGCAGGAGATCCGCGCGGCGGGCGGTTTCGCCAACGAGGACCCAGCGGACCTGCGCGACGCGGAGAAGACGCTGCACAAGCTGGCGATAAGAGAGAAGCGCCAATCTCTGAGGCGCCGCCCGCATTCGGCTTGATGCGAAGACCTAAGCCCGCAAATGGGCTTGCACGCCTTCGGGGCCGCAGGCATGCCGATCCCTTCGGGAACTATTCGGCTGCGCGCACCGCGTCAGCACGGGCCGCGGCGTCCGCGGGTGCAAAGGTGTGCGGCTGGGCCAGGTCCCAGGCTTCCTTGAGGCGGCCCTGGCCTCCCCCTGACAGCAGCTCGCCCGCTTCCGGAAACCGGTAGATTTCGGCAAACGAAACTATGCGCTCCGGCGTGATCCGGCGCATAAAATGGTGCGGACGCAGCTGGCTCGGCTGACTGAGCCCGGCGGCGCCGATGAGCTCGGCCAGCGCCTTCACGGTCTCCCGGTGGAAGTTGGCGACACGCTGTGACTTGTCGGCCACCACCACAGCCCGCTGCCGCGAGCGGTCCTGGCTGGTGACGCCGGTGGGGCAGCGGCCGGTGTGGCACTGCTGGGCCTGAATGCACCCGACCGCGAACATGAAACCACGCGCGGCGTTGCACCAATCGGCGCCGAGCGCCATCACACGCGCCATGTCGAAACCCGACGTGATCTTGCCAGCGGCCCCGATCCTGATCCGCTCGCGCAGGTTGCATCCGATGAGGGCCGAATGCACGAATGTCAGGCCGTCCCGCAGCGGCATGCCCAGGTGATCCATGAACTCCAGAGGCGCGGCGCCGGTGCCACCTTCTGTTCCATCGACGACGATGAAATCCGGCGTGATCCCCGTCTCGAGCATCGCCTTGATGATGGCCATGAATTCCCAGGGGTGGCCGATACAGAGCTTGAAGCCTGCGGGCTTGCCACCCGACAGCCGCCGCATTTCGGCGACGAAGCGCATCAGCTCCACGGGGGTGGAGAACGCCGAGTGCCGGGCGGGTGAGATGCAATCCTGTCCACGCGCCACGCCGCGAATGCGCGCGATCTCGCGTGTGACCTTTGCAGCCGGCAGCACGCCGCCGTGGCCCGGCTTCGCACCCTGGCTGAGCTTCAACTCCAGCATCTTGACCTGCGGGTTGGCCGCGACCTCGGCGAATTTTTCGGGCGCGAACGCGCCGTTGGCATTGCGGCACCCGAAATAGCCCGAGCCGATTTCCCAGATGACGTCGCCGCCGCCTTCCCGGTGATAGGGGCTGAACCCGCCCTCCCCGGTGTCGTGGGCGAACCCGCCCATTTTCGCGCCCTTGCTGAGCGCCCGCACCGCATTGGCCGACAATGCGCCATAGCTCATCGCCGAGATGTTGAACACGGACGCGGAGTAGCGCTGCGTGCAATCGGGTCCGCCGATCCAGATGCGGAACGGCTGCACAGACGGCTCTTTGGGCGCGATCGAGTGGTGCAGCCACTCGTAGTGCGACTGGTAGACGTCATACTCGGTTCCAAACGGCCGCTTGTCGAGTGCTCCCTTGGCTCGCTGGTAGACGATTGCGCGCTTGTCGCGCGGAAACGGCAGGCCGTTCTTGTCGTCCTCGAAGAAATACTGGCGCATCTCCGGGCGGATCTTCTCGAACAGAAACCGCAGGTGCGCCGTGATCGGATAGTTGCGCAGAATGGCGTGCCGCGACTGAAAGAAGTCGCGCAGGCCAAGGACCGAGAACGCGCCGAAACATAAGAAGGGCGCGGCCAGGATCCAGGCCTGATCCTGATAGCGCCACGCCAGCCCGGCAGACGCCGCCAGACCCAAGAGCGCGGTGCTGAGCAGCATGTAACGCAGCTTCAACGGCAACAGCAGCAGCCACATCGGTTCCCTCCCTGGCATTTGCGCTCACCCGGCGCGCTTGCAATTCATAGAGGCGCAAGTGCATCGGATTTGCAAAGCTCTCTGCCTGGCCTCGAGCGCATAGAGGCGAGCAGGTCGGCGCGCGAACAAGAGCGAAGCCTTGATGCCGTGTCGCACTGCCATCACCCGGGTGAGGCAGGCCGCGCGACCTCGGTCCTCGGGAGGGCGCGTGAACGAACACTATCGGCCGGGAAAGACGGTGCCTCATCGCCCCTCGCCAGCTCGCCTCCCGAACTGGCTTCCTCTGTAGCCCTTGATGTGCCGCACAACCGGGAAACGGATAAGTCGTTGCCGCCAATGCGAAAGGCAGCAACGGGGAGTGTTGCTGCCCCGACGGCGCCATGTTCTGGCCCGTCCAGGCCGCCCTACCCGAACCAATCTTAGGCTGCGCGCGCCAGTCTTGCGAGCAGCTCGCTGCGGCTTGCCACCTTCGCCACAACCGGCACCTTTTGCTCTTCCAGCTCGCGCGCCAGCAAGCGCTGACCCGGGTCGATGATGGCAGCCGAAAACCTGAACTGGTGCAGCCGTGCCCTGGCTTCCTGCGGCCCACGGGCGACGACCGCTTCCGCACCAGCCTCTTCGATGGCGATCTGGAGGTTGAACGCGAGAACGGGTTGATCCTCGACAATCAGGACCACGCGCCCGCTGAGGTCGATGCATCCGCTGTCCATCGGCCGATATCTAGGTCCCGCATGTGTCAGCGCAGTGAAGGCACTGACGGCGCGCATCGGCCTCTCGACATCGACATTGGTTGGCCTCGTGCACTCGACGGCGGCGGCCCACAATCACGACAGTTGTTGCCTGGTTCGCACTTGCCTCTCGCAGCATCGATGGGCTCGGGCGTCCGATGGTCTCAATTCCTGACCGGCTGTTCGATGCGACTTGGCGCCCGCGCACGATCGTTCTTTCCAGAAGCGATCGCGCTTGCAGGATCTGCGGGGTCACAGTACCCATTACTGTAAGCGCGCCCCCCATCTTCTCGGCGAGGAAGCTGCGCTTGCCGGCCGTCGCACGCAGGCAACCTCTCAACCCGCCACCGCCCTGCGGGATCGAGCGTTCAAGCAAACGTTGGTTGCGAAGCACACCATTCGGCGCAAGCATTGGCGCCGCACCCATCAGGCGCGTCGCTGGAGCATCGCCATTCTTGACTTCATGATGTGGATCACGGTCGTCGGATGCCTCGTCGCCGTCCTCGTGCTGGGTTGGGGCCTTGTGGCTTTTGCCAAATACCTGTTCTCCCGAGCACAGCGTTGAGTGCGCTTGTCCTATCGCCGGCGGCGCAGGGGTAAGGCGGTTCCCACCCCAAGCACCGTCAATGACCCGCGCGCCGCCCGGAACGCCGGCACTGTCTCGAGGCTTGCCGCTCAGCTGCCCGGCAATTTCAGCGCCGTTTGATCCAGGTATGGTTTCAGGATGTCGTCGGCGGCTTTCTGCGCGGCTGCCAAGGCCTCCTTCGGCTGTTTCTTGCCGGCAAGCACCGCTTGCACTTCGTCCTCAAGCGCCTTGCGCACGGGCACCGTCTTGTAGGTGGCAAACCATGGCTTGGCGAACGCGAGCTGATCCACTCCCACCTTGGCATCGGGATTCTTGACCAGGAAGTCTTTCATCTCGGGCGTCGCGTACGCGGCCATGTTGGGCGCAAAGTATCCAGTGGCGCGGCTCCACCAGCCATTCTTGTCTGGGCTCGTCATCCATTTGATGAGCGTCCATGCCGCCTTCTGGTGCTCGCCGTCGACACCTGCCGGAATGATGAGCGAGGCTCCGCCGATCGGCACGGCGTTGCGCACGTTCCTCGGCACAAACGCCACCTTGTAGGGAAACTTGGCGTTCGTCCGCACGTGCGTCAGCGAGCCGGTCGAGAGCAGCATCATGGACGTGCTGCCGGCCAGGAAAGCGGTCGAAACTGCGGGGCCTTTCTGCTCGCCCGCCGGGTGCACTTTGTGCTTGCTGATCAAGTCGTTCCAGAAGGTCAATGCGCCAAGCATGGAGGGCGCATCGTAGTAGACCTCGCCGCCGAACTCCTCGTTGTAGTAGCGCCCTCCGTTGCACATGGTAAGCGCCGACATCATCCAGCCGAGATAGTCGTAGTTGGATGGGATCATGAGTCCCCAGCGCGTGACTTTGTCGCCTTCGCGCTTGGTGAGCTTGATAGCCGCCGCGGTGAGCTCGTCCCAGGTTTGCGGCAACTTGTCGGGATCAAGGCCCGCTTCCTGGAAGTGTTCGGCGTTGATGTAGAGCAGTGGCGTGGAATTGTGGAACGGCACCGCGTAGACGGAGCGATCAATGACGGCATTGGCGTGGAGCGCCGGAAAGAACTGGCTCATGAACTTGTCGTTCGTCAAGCCATCGGCCGCGATAAGGGCATCGAGGCTCGTGAGCTCGTTCTCAATCTTGAGGTCGAGGATGAAGTTGGCCGACATGATCACGGCTGCAGGCGGCTTGCCGGCCTTCATGGCAGCACGCGTCTTGATGAGCGTCTCGTCGTAGGAACCGGTGAAGACGGCGGTTGCCTTGATGCCGGGGTGGGTGTCGCTGAACTCCTTGACCATCGAGGTCATGTCACGGGCCAGCTGGCCGTCGACCGGCACCGGGAAGAAAAGCTCAATCTGGCTCGGCGTCTGAGCGCGGGCAGGGCCCAGGCACAACCCCGCAGCCGCAAGGGCGACAAGCAGCGATCGGCGCGATAGGGGCATGGACGGTCTCCTATTTGATGCCAGAGGTGACGAAGCTGTTGATGAAGCGGCGCTGGAACAGCAGGAACAGCAGGAGCAGCGGTGCGACGACGAGCAAGGTGCCGGCCGCGATCACCCCCCAGGCCTGTGCTCCCTCCTGGCCGCGGGTGAAGGCGGCAAGCCCGACGGTGAGGGGCCGCTTGTCGGGCGAATTGATCACCATCAGCGGCCACAGAAACTCATTCCAATGGGCCGTCACCGACACGACGGCGAAGGCAAGAAACGCCGGCAGCGCAAGAGGGACGTAGATGTGGCGAATGCGCTGCAGGACGCTGGCGCCGTCGACCTGCGCGGCATCCTCTAGCTCCCTGGGGATTGCCGCGAAGGTCTGGCGCATCAAGAAGGTGCCGAAAGCGGAGGCGAAATAAGGTGCCATCACACCGGCCAGGGTGTCGTAGAGGCCCACGCGCGCCACCATCGTCAGATTGGGTACGATCAGCACAACCGGCACCAACATGAGCTGTAGAAGGAAGAGGTAGAAGAGCGACCGCTTGCCGGGGAAGGCCAGGCGCGCGAAAGCATAGCCGGCGAGCGTGATGGTGAGGAGCTGGACCGCTAGGATGCCGGCGACGATGATCACTGTGTTGAGGTAGTAGCGGGGAAAGTCCGCGGCCTCCCACGCCTCCATGAAATTGCGCAAGGTCGGCGCCACGTCCGGGATGAGGGAGGCCATGCCGGGTCCCGCAAAGCTCTGCGGCCGCACGGAGGCCACCAGCATCCACGCCATGGGCACGAGCCACAAAAGGGCGGCAACCTGGACGAGCCCGAGGCCGATGCGAGGGGCCACTTCCCGGCGTGTCGCCAGCGGCAGGGCTCTACGACGCCTAAGCGGCATCACGTGCGGCCTCCAAATGCCCGCTCCAGCGTGCCGAGGGAGATCGCGGTTACTGCCGCCAGCACGCTCAGGGACACCAAGGTCCCAGCCGCGGCCTTGCCGATGTCATAACTCTCGACCGCCTGCTGATAGACATAGAACAGAAGCAGGTTCGTGGAATCTGAGGGTCCGCCCTTGGTCAGCACGAAGACATGGTCGACCTGCGTCACGACGTTGAGGAGGGCGATCACCGTGACAAAGCCGGTGGTGGGCATCAAATAGGGCAGGGTGATATGCCACAACCGCTGCCAGGAGGTGGCGCCCTCCAGGTAAGCGGCCTCATAAGCCTCGTCCGGCACCGCCTGCAGTCCCGCGAGAAAAAACAGCATGTAATAGCCGGCGTTCTTCCATATCGTCAGGGCCATGATGGAGTAGAGGGCCACGTCGGGGTCGCCGAGCCAATTCGGCGGGTGGGCGAGATAGCGGCCGAGATAGAAATCGAGCAGGCCGACATTGGGCAGGAAGATGAAGAGGAACAGCGACGCCGCAGCGACGAGGGGAATGAGCACCGGCATGAAGAAGGCGGCGCGCAGGAGGTTGTTGACGCGATCGGAGTGCGCCAACGCCAGCGCAAGGCCGAGCGCGATCACAAGAGTGGGGACGATGGTTCCCGCCGCATAGATCAGATTATTGACAACGGCCTTGCGGAAGGCCGCATCGGCAAGGATGGCGTCGTAGTTGGCGAGCCCCGCGAACCCTGGCGCACCCCCGGGCGCGCGCCTCATGTGCACGCTGTCCCAGGCGACCTGGACGAGGGGTGCATAGGTGAACAGGGCAAGTCCCGCCAGCGAGGGCAGCAGCAGGGCATAAGCACCGATGGCGCGAGGCGCCCTCCGCCGCGTCCGGCGCGCAACCTCCGCATGCCACACGCGCCCGCCGTCGATTGCGCTGTCCGCCACTTCGGTCCCAGGAGAAGTCTGAGGATGGACTGGCGATGGCATGGCGAGATGACGCAGAGATGACGCCTATGGCGTCGCCGCGCCGGGAATGGGACCCAGCGCATAGGCGCGCTCGTCAACTCCGGGCTTGGAGAAGGCAAATCGCGGGCGGCTGTCAAGATAGTCGTGGTTGTGCACCACGACCGTCTCCTCAGAGATCAGCACAACGGCATAAGCCGGCGGTTCATGGCTCGTCAAATGCGGCGCATCCGGC
>Ga0066903_100002749_pt1 | contig 13945 bp, 12 predicted proteins | sample PanSoiMetaGPlot1_FD_67491 | JGI IMG/M metagenome (GOLD analysis project Ga0066903, IMG submission 67491) | Tropical forest soil microbial communities from Panama analyzed to predict greenhouse gas emissions - Panama Soil - Plot 1 (version 2) | ecosystem: Environmental > Terrestrial > Soil >...
ACGCCGGGCGACAGCCATTCCGCCGTGGTCTTGAGCGCGCCGACCCCGATCGCGATCGTGAGCAGCGCGAGCCCAGCTGCCATCCGCCGGTTGCGGGTGATGAGCTGGCTGCTGAACCACGCGCGCCGGTGACCCGCAGCCGTTGTGGCCGCGGACCATAGCTCGCGGCCGCCTCTCCCAACCATCTTGCCCGGCACTGTACCGGTCCGGCGCTTGTCGGGGAAATGCTCTGGTCCGGCTTGACCCTCGAGGGGTAGCGTGGCGGAAATGCCGGGAATGAAGATCTCTCTGGACGCGGCCATGCGCGCGCGCGACGTGTCTCAGCCCACAGACGCCGACGAGGTGGCCGCGGCTGAGCAGGGCAGTGACAGCCGCCGCGACATCTCCGGCATCCCGGCAGATCTGCCGGGACAAACCCGCCGGCCGCGGGCCCGGCCCCGACCGGGTCAGGGCTCGGCGGGCAGCTCCCCCGACCCCTCGTAGGCCGCGATCATGTCCAGGCGGCGGACGTGCCGGGGGTCACCGGAGAAGGGCGTCTCGACAAACACCCTGGCGAAACCGACCGCATCCTCGATGGGGTATTGCCGCGCCCCCAGACTCAGCACGTTGGCGTTGTTGTGCTGCCGCGCGAGCCGCGCGGTCTCCTCGGTCCAGGCAACCGCGGCGCGCACCCCGCGGATCTTGTTCGAGGCGATCTGCTCACCATTGCCCGAGCCGCCGATCACGATGCCGAGGCTGCCCGGGTCGCCGACGACGCTCGTCGCAGCCCGCATGACGTAGACGGGGTAGTCGTCGTCGCGCTGGTAGCTCGGGGGCCCGCAGTCGACCGGATCGTGCCCGGCCTGCGTGAGCCACTCCGCCAGCCGGGCCTTCAGCTCGAACCCGGCATGGTCAGACCCCAGGTATACGCGCACACCGCAAGTCTGGCACGCACCCGCCAGCCGTGCCGGACGGCGTCCGTGCCGACGACCGGGACGGGTGCACACTCCCGCAAATCGGTGGTATTACCGCCAACCGCCAGCCGCCCGAGAGCACTGCTCCCCGTCAGCCGTCCCGCACTGCCTCACATACCTGCTGCAGCAGGGTGCTGTCCGGCAGGTCCTCCAGCAGCACTGCGCGACCCTGGTCGTCGCAGAGCGGGATCCGCCAGTTGGGGTATTCGGTACTGGTGCCGGGGATGTTCTGCGTCCGCACCTCGCCGACGGCGTCCGCCAGCGAAACGCCAATCAGCAGCGCCGGCGTGCGGCGCAGGTAGCCGTACAAGGCGACGGTGAGCTGCGCAGTATCCGGCAGCTCGCCCGGTGGCAGCAGATGCTCCGCCACGAGCGCTGTGTGCCAGCGGGCCAACGTCTCGCCCGAACTAGCCCGTTCCCGTTCTTCAGGGCTTTTCAGCAATCCCAGCCGTGCGCGGACGGTTACCTGCTCGCCGGTACGGAACCCCGCGACGGTCGGCATGTCATGCGTGCCAACCGCGGCCATGCAGGCCCGGCGCCAGCGCGCGGGCGGCAGCGGGCGGCCGGCCCGGTCGGAGGCGAACCACAGCATCTCGGTGCCGAGTATCCCGTGCCGGGTCAGGTAGTCACGGATCCACGGCTCCACCGTGCCGAGGTCCTCGCCGATCGCGACGGCGCCGGCCTCCGCAGCCGCCCCGGTCAGCGCGGCGACGGACGCCTCGTGGTCGTAGCTGACGTAAGCGCCGCGATCGGGCCGCTGGCCCCCGGGCACCCACCACAGCCGCATGAGTCCCATGACGTGGTCGACGCGGATGCCGCCCGCATGCCGCAGCTGCTCGGCGAACAGCTCGGCAAGGGGCTGGTAGCCCGACGCCGCGAGGCGACCCGGGTGCCACGGCGGCTGTGCCCAGTCCTGCCCGATCTGGTTGAAGCCGTCCGGCGGCGCGCCGACGCTGAAGTTCGAGACCAGCTCGCCCTGGTGGGCCCACGCGTCGGCGCCGCCCGGGTGCACGCCGACAGCCAGGTCGTGGATGATTCCATGGGCCATCCCGGCCGTCGTGGCGGCATCCTGGGCGGCGGCGAGCTGCTGGTCCGCCAGCCACTGCAGCCACGCGTGGAAGCCGGCTACCCGGCTGAGCTCAGGGTCGCGGGACGCCCGCTGCTCCGCGGCGGCTGGGTTGACCAGCCCGGCCGGCCACGTGCGCCAGTCCGGGCCGTGCCGCTCGGCCAGCGCGCACCACACCGACCAGAGCCGCAGATTCTTTCCGCGCTGAGCTCGGAACTTCCGGTAGTCAGCGTCGCGCTCGCTGGTCAGCGGTACCTCGCTGATGAGCTGCAGGGCCTGGCGCTTGGCCCGCCACACGGCGTCCCTGTCGATCAGGTCCGCCGTAATGTTGCTGACCCGCAGCGGGCGGGCCAGCTCGGCGATCTGCTGGCGGTCGGCAGGCCGCAGGGCGCCGTACTCGGGGATGTCCTCGACCCGCAGATACAGCGGGCTGGTGAACAGCCGGGTCATCGGCAGATACGGCGACGGGCTGACCGGCGGCAGCGGCTCGGCCGCATGCAAAGGGTTGACGAGCACGAACCCGGCCCCTAGCTCGGTGGCGCTCCACCTGGCCAGATCGGCGAGGTCGTGGAGGTCACCGTGGCCCCACGAGCCGGCGGAGCGCATCGAGTAGAGCTGCACGCTGAAGCCCCACTGGCGGGTCGACGGCAGCTCCAGGGCTCTTTGCGCCGACCGCAGCTGCGACCGCGGACCGGGCGGGGCTGGCTGCGCCCCTGGCTGCTCGAGAACGTCAAGGATGGCCGCGAGTGTCTCGGCCGGGACTGCCACAAGGCGGTCTTCCCAGTCGCGGTATTCCGGGGTAATCCCGGCATTCCAGGCACGCTCGATCAGCTGCTCGTCCGTCACCCCACCATGATCCGCCTCGCAAGCTGCCGCATTCCCGACTGCATCCATGATCACGGAAAGGCTGCGTCCGCATAGGACGCTAGGTCTCCGTGCTGATGACCAGGGGTCGATTTGTCGGTGCCCCGGTGAACACTGACGGCCGTGGCCAACGAACTCCCGCCCGCCCTCCGCGACGCAGCGGAGCGCCAGGCCGGGGTTGTGAGTTCGGGTCAGGCGACCGCTGCCGGTCTCAGTCGCAATGCCATCAGGGCGAAGGTGCGGACTGGCCGATGGCAGCCACTGCATCTCGGTGTCTATGCGACGTTCTCCGGGCAGCCCGGCAGGCTCGCGCTGCTGTGGGCGGCTCTGCTTCACGCCGGACCCGGTGCGATGCTGAGTCACCGCACCGCGGCCGAAGTGGCGAGCCTCGCCGACGAGCCGGGCGAGTTAGTGCACGTCACCATCCCAGGCGAGCGCCGGGTGGCGCTGGCAGCTGGCATCGTGATCCACCGCTCGGCTCGCGCCGCGCAGGCGGTGCACCCGGTCAGGCTGCCGCCCCAGACCCGCATCGAGGAAACCGTCCTGGATCTCGCGGACGCAGCCCGCACCATCGACGACGCGGTCGGCTGGATCACTCGCGCCCTCGGCCGCCGGCTCACCACCCAGGCCAGGCTCCAGGATGCGCTGGCGCAGCGGCCCCGAATCCGGTGGCGACGCGAGCTGACCGAGCTGCTGAATCCTGACCTGGCCGGCCTGATGTCGGCGCTGGAGCGCCGCTATCAGCGCCATGTCGAGCGACCGCACGGCCTGCCGACCGGGGCGCGTCAGGTGCGGTCGCGTCGCGGCGACCGGACGGAGTACAGAGATGTGCTGTACGACGAGTTCGCTACGTGCGTGGAACTCGACGGGCAGTTCGCCCACCCCAGCGAGGCCCGCTGGCGCGATATCAGGCGTGACAACGCGGTGGCCGCCGACGGCGGCGTCACCCTGCGATACGGCTGGCTCGACGTCACCGCCCGGGCCTGCCAGACGGCCGCCGAGGTCGACCGGACGCTGCGCCAGCGGGGGTTTGCGGGTGGCCGCCCCTGCGGCCCTGACTGCCCGGTCGGTCGTGGCCCGGCGGCTGTCAAGGTGCCGCCCAGTCCGATCCGGCGCAGTGCAGCTGCCGAGACGAGCAGGCGGCCGGGCGCCTCCGCGGCCAGCAGCCCAGCTAGCCGCCACCGAAGCCGCGGCCGCGATATCCGGTTGCGGCAGACCGAAGCAGCGGACACGCTCGGTCGGTGACTACGCCGTTCGTACCTGGCCTGGAACTCGCCCGGCTGTTCTACGCCGAGTCGGTCCGGCCGCTGCTTGACCAGCGTTTTCCCGGCATGCATCACACGGCGGCGCTGATCGGGCCGGGCTCGGAGGTTCTCGGCTTCGACACATCACGGTCGGTGGATCACGACTGGGGACCGCGGATGCAGGTCTTCCTGGCCGATGACGCCGCCGACGCCGGCGTACCGACGCAGGTGACCGAGCTACTGGCTGCTCAGCTGCCGGGCGAGTTCCGCGGCTATCCGACTGTCTTTGCGCGGTCGCAGCACCACTCCCGCGGGCTGGCGCACCAGGTCGAGGTCATCGGCCTGCGCACCTGGCTGACCGGCACGCTCGGCTTCGACCCGCAGGCACCCATCGGGCTGGCCGACTGGCTCGCCACCCCGTGCCAGGTGCTGGCCGGCGTCACCGGCGGCGCCGTGTTCCACGACGGCCTCGCCGCGGTCGGGCCCGGGCTCTGCGGTGCCCGCTCGCGGCTCCGCTGGTACCCGCGCGACGTCTGGCTGCACGTGATGGCGTGTCAGTGGCAGCGGCTCAGCCAGGAAGAGCCGTTCCCCGGCCGATGCGCCGAGGCCGGCGACGAGCTGGGCTCGATGGTGATCACGGCCCGGCTAGCGCGCGACCTGATGCGGCTGGTCCTGCTCGCGGAGCGGCGCTACCCGCCGTACAGCAAGTGGCTGGGCACGGCGTTCGCGCACACGCCGGCGGGCCGCGCCATGCAGCCGATGCTGACGGCGGCGATGTCGGCCTCCAGCTGGCCCGATCGTGAGCGATACCTGTGCGAGGCCTACGAGTCGGCAGCACGGCTGCACAATTCACTCGCCGTGACTCCCCCGCTGGACCCGGCTGTGCGGCCGACCTTCTACGACCGGCCCTACCGGGTGCTCGATGCCGGCCGGTTCGTCCGCGCGCTACGCGCCGAGATCCGCGACGAGCGCGTCAGGTCCCTGTCGCTGACCGGTGCGGTCGACCAGTTCATCGATAGCACCGACGCAGCCGGCAGCCACGGGCTGCGGCACGCCGCGATCGAGGCGGGCAGCCAGATCAGCGGGCCTGATCGTCCCGCGTGAACGCGCTGGCGAGGCAGTATCCGGCGAGCGCCTGGATCACGGCGATCAGCGCGGTCAGGGCAACCACGCCCGCCGCCTCGCTCGGCAGCCCCGTGAGAGCGCCGGCCGCGCGCGCCAGCGCACCGCCTGCACCGGCGGGCGCACTGTGCAGCAAGAACGGCGCGATCCAGCCAGCCGCTGCCATCCCGGCCACCGCGGGCAGCGCGACTCTGGGCGGCCAGCCGCCCGCCCGGTTGGCGGCACCCGCGCCCAGCCCGGCCAGCAGCGGCACGAACGACCAGCCGACGGCGGTGGCGGCGGCGATCACCACGACGCCCGCCACCAGGCTGAGCAGCCACACCTGCGCCGGCCATCGGTGGCCTCGCCGCCGGGCGAAGCGAGCCCGGAACGGCGTCGGCGGCCGACGCACCGAAAGGCCCTGCACACGCAGCAGGCCCAGGCGGTAGGCGCCAGGCTTGCCGAGCCGCCTGAACTCCCCGGGCGCAATGTCTGTTCCCAGGCGCGGGCCGCCCCGGCTGCCACGCGGCCAGTCGAAGCTCATCAGGTCGCCCCCCTGCTCAACACAGCCCTCTTAACGCACCCCTGAGGAGCGGTGATACCCACGAACGGCCGGGGTCACCCGCGCCGTCAGCCGCCGGACTGGCGCAGCAGGTCCAGGAACTTCGCGACCACTGGCCCGTCGGTGGGCCCGCCCTCGCCACCGTTCACCGTGACCATCGCGAACGCGATGTCGGTCCCGGACAGGACGTCATTGTTGAAGCCGACCAGCCAGGCGTCGGTCGGCAGCGGGTTACCGTGGCCGTACTCCGCCGTGCCGGTCTTGGCGAAGGTACCCGCCGGCAGGCCCGTGCCAGCCGCGGTGCCGGTCGCGACGACCTGAGCCATCAGCGTGTGCAGCCCCGCGACCACCGCGGACGGCAGTGCCGCCGGCCGCACGCTGTCATCGGCCGCGCCGGCGACGAGCCGGGGGGCGCGGACCTGCCCGCTGTCCACTGCCGCCGCGACCATGGCCATGTCCAGCGGCGAGACAAGCACCTGACCCTGCCCGATCGCGGTGGCGGCCAGGGCGGCCTTGTTTGCTGGCGCCGGCATCGAGCCGCCGAATGCTGCGAGCCCGAGGTGCGGCGTGGTGCCGATCCGGTACAGCGCTGCCGTCCCGGTGAAGTCGGCCGCTGACAGCCGTGAGGTCGCGAGCCCGATGAAGGCGGTATTGCAGGACTCGGCGAATGCGTGCAGCAAGTCGCCGACGGGCGCCGTGCCCTCGGCGTTGCGGAAGACCTCGCCCTCGATGGTGAGCTGAGCCGGGCAACTGGCAGGCGAGGATGGGGTGAGCCCGTGCTGAATAAGCGCGGTGGTCGTCAGGATCTTGAACGAGGAGCCGGGCGGGTAAGCGCCGTCCAGCGCCAGGTCGAACTGACCAGGCGCCCTAGTGACGACGGCGAGCAGCTGACCGGTGGCCGCGTTGACGGCCACCAGTGCGGCAGTCTTGCTGACCCCGGCGAGCGCCTGCTCGCCCGCCTGCTGCACCCGCGGGTCGATGCTGGTCTGCACCGCAGAGCCGGCCACCGGCCGAAGCGTGGCGACCTTCGTCACGCTGGTTCCGCCGGCGTTGACGGCGCTGATCGTCGCGCCGGGATGACCAGCGAGCCGTTTCTCGTTAGCGTTCTCCAGGCCCGTCTGGCCCACGACGCTCTCCGCGTTGTAGGGCGCGCCGAGGGCGCGCAGTTCCTGCGCGCTGACCGGGCCGACCGCGCCAACGAGGTAGCTGAGGCCGGGACTGACGGGCTCGCGCTGGTGAATCGTCTGGAACACGGTGCCCGGCACCGGGTAGATGGTGGGTGCGAGCTGCTGGTAGCGCGCCAGCGGGACGGTGAAGACCGGCTCGAACCAGCTGGGGTGCGCTTTCGCCCCGGTCAGCGCGGTCGTGATGGCTGGCTGCGGCGCGCCCGCTGCCGCCAGCGCCGCGCTAACGTCGGTGGCACTCTTGATCCGCGATCCCTCGACGCCGATCGTGACCATCGACGCCTGCGTGGTCAGCGGCGCGCCGCCCGCGCCGAGAATCGGCGCCCTGGCCGGCCAGTTCAGCTGCAGCGACAGATGACCGCCCGGCTGCAGCTGGGGTGCGATCGTGGCTGGTGACCAGGCAACCTGCCAGCCGCCCGGCGTGCTGGTCAGCCGCAGTACCGACCGGACGGTGATCGTGCCGATCCCGGTGAGTCGCAGGTGTTGCGTCACCGGCTCACGGGCGGAGGTCCCGTTCTGCGTCAGCGTGCCGCCTGCATAGCTGGCTTTCGTCACACCCAGGTCGCTGAGCGCAGCGGCATTGATCGCGGTGAAGCTAGCGGGCGGCCGCGCGACAAGCGCCCGCATGCCGGGCCAGTCGCGCGTCGTCCAGTCAGCCAGGTAGCTGTTCGCGACATCCTGTGCGGACGGCGCACTCGAGCACGCGGTGAGCAGCCCGGTCGTCAGCGCGATCGCGACCGTGCCTCCCAGCGCCGCGCCGGCGCGAATCAGCGGTGGCCGGACGCAGCGTCGCCAGGTCGGCGCGGGCGCCATCATCACCGCTGACATTACGGGACGGCGGTCGCGTCGGCCGTGATTCGGGGGCGCGTCCTCGTTACCAGATCGGCGGGTGCCGGTCCTGCCACGGCCGCGCGGACTCGAGCTGTGCTGACAGCGAGATGAGGGTGCCCTCGGCGCCCATCTGGCCCGCCAGCATGACGCCGATCGGCAATCCGTCCGCGCTCCAGTGCAGCGGCACGCTCACGGCCGGCTGACCGGAGATGTTGTTCAGCGCGGTCCACGGCGTGAACATGGTCTGCCGGACGAAGTTCTCGGTGGGCTCGACCTCGTCGAACCAGCCGACCGGGCGCGGTGGCAGCGCCAGCGTCGGCGTCAGGATCGCGTCGTAGCCGGTCAGCGCCTGCATAAACGCCCGGACGCTGCCCTGCAAGACAGCCTGGTGGAAGAACAGCTCGGTCGCCGACAGCTCCAGGCCCTTGGCACGTAGGTATCGGGTGAGCGGGAGCAGCTGTGCCTCCTGGTCCGGTGCGATCGGCGCCAGGGTGGCCATCGCATACCAGAGGGCGAGAAACGACGGTACCGCCTCGGCCGGGAACGGCGGGTCGAAGTCCTCCACCTCGTGGCCGAGTTCTGCCAGCAGCGCGCTCGCGTCCTCGTAGGCGGCGACGCAGTCCGCGTGCACCTCCGCGCCGTCGACGATGGTCTTCAGCGATCGGCCGATCCGCAGCCTGCCGGGCTCACGCCGCGCGTAGCCCAGGAACGACTCGCCCGCTGGCAGCGGCGGCAGCGTGTACATGTCGCCGGGGTGGTTGCCGGTCATGGCGTCGAGCAGCAGCGCCGCGTCGGCCACGGTTCTCGCGAGCGGGCCGTCGGTGGACAGCCCGGCCAGGTCCGGCACCAGGGGACCGTGCGAGATCCGGCCGCGGGTGGGCTTGATGCCGAACAGCCCGCACACGCTGGACGGGATCCGGATCGAGCCGCCGCCGTCGCTGCCCTGCGCCGCCGGCGCCAGTCCGGCCGATACCGCCGCGGCCGCGCCGCCGCTGGACCCGCCCGCCGACCGGGTCAGGTCCCAGGGCGTGCGGGCAGGCGGGCCGATCCTGGTCTCGGTGTAAGGGGGCAGGCCGAACTCGGGCGTCGCTGTCTTGCCGGTGATCACGATCCCCGCCGAGCGCAGGTGCTCCACGACGTAGTCGTCCTCGGTCGCCACGTTGTCGGCGAAGACGGTGCTGCCGAGGGTGAACCGCACGCCGGCGACCATGTTGAGGTCCTTGATCGGGATCGGAACGCCGGTCAGTGGGGGAAGTTCAGCACCGTCACGACGGCTCGCCAGCACGGCCTTGTCGGCGGCGGCCGCCTGCTCGCGAGCCAGGTCGTGGGTCACCGTGTAGAACGCTCCGACCTGCTCGTTGAGCCGGTCGATACGGTCCAGGTAGTGCTCGGTGATCTCGGCCGACGACGTCTCGCCGGTCCTGATCGCGGCGGCCTGTTCGGTCACAGTGAGGTCGTGGATCTGCGTCACGCTACCGAACAGTAGCCCACGCGCTGATCCGGTCCAAGCCCACGACAGCGCGCGACACGACCGGGCAGTGAGTGTTCAGAAGTAGCCACTCAGCTACGCTAAGCAACATGGACCGGGAGACCGGGCCTGAGCCGACGGTGATCCGGCCAGCACAAGCGGCCGGATCGCGGCGCAGACATACCCAGGCCGAGGTCACTGCGCCGCTGGCCACCGAGCCCGGTTCCGCACCGGACGACGACCCCCCGCGAACTACCGACGCCGACGAACTCGGACCCGGCGCCGACCGGGATGTGGATGACACCGACGAATTCGGTGTCATCGGCCCGGAGGAGGACGGGGCGCAGAACACCGACGACGGGTGGCAGATGCGCCGCGTCGGTTTCCCGTCCCGGCTCATCCTGGCCCAGCTTGCCATCGACCCCAGGGTGCCCATCTGGACCCGCCGCGCTGTCGCGGCGCTGGTGATCGCGGTTGGCTTTACGTTCTGGCTAGGGTGGCGGACCGGTCTCACCATCGCCGCGCTGGCCGCCATCGGGGACACGATCTACCAGTCCAAGACTGTGTCACTGATCCCGGCCGCGGCCAGGATCGCATCGGCCCAGCGCCGGACTCGCCACCGGCTGCTGGTGATGCGGATGTGGGGCTACCACGCACTGCACATTCGGCCCATCCCCGGCACTGGGTCCATCATCGACCACCTGGTCATCGGCCCGGGCGGGGTGTACGCGATCGACTCCGAGCGCTGGGACCGCCGGATGCCGGTGCGCACGGTGGCCAGCAACTCCGCGGCTGGACCAGTGCTGTACCACGGGCCGGACAGCAAGCGAGAGCGGCTGGCGCACGCCCGCTGGGAAGCCGCGCAGGCGGCGTACCTGCTGAGCCGCGAGCTGGGCCGCCCGGTCTCCGTGCGGCCGACGATGGTGATCTACGGTCCGGCGGTGCCCTGGTCCGTCGCCCGCCTGCGTGGCGTTGACGTGCTCGGCGGCCGGTCGGTCATCCGGTACTTTGTCAGCCGGAAAAGGGCCAGCCCTGATACCGCGATCACCTGGGAACAGGCCGGCGAGATCGCCTCGGCCGCCGAGCGCGCCCTGCCGCCCTGATGGCGCCCTGCCACTCTGATAACTCCACGCAGCGGAAGCTAGTCTGTGTCATCCCGTGACATGTGAAGGACTGGCATTCGTGGCCGATCTGCGTATCTGGGTGGCCGGCGCTCGCCCCCGAACACTCCCCGCCGCTATCGTGCCGGTCGTCGTCGGCTCGGGAGTGGCCTTCGGCTACGGCAAGTTCGACCTGGGACGCGCCGCGCTGGCGCTGCTGGTCGCGCTCGCCCTGCAGGTCGGCGTCAACTATGCCAACGACTACAGCGACGGGCTCCGCGGGACGGATCGGGCGAGGGTCGGCCCGGTCCGGCTCGTTGGCTCCGGGCTGGCCGAGCCGCGGCACGTGCTCGCCGGCGCCGTAGGCTGCTTCGCCATCGCGTCCGCCGCCGGCCTCGCCCTTGCCGCGCTGACCTCCTGGTGGCTGGTGCTAGTCGGTGCCGCAGCAGTCGCAGCCGCCTGGTTCTACACGGGCGGGAAACGGCCGTACGGCTATCGGGCACTCGGCGAGCTGTCGGTGTTCGTGTTCTTCGGCCTCGCGGCCGTGGCCGGCACGGCCTATGTGCAGATGCGCACCCTCACCTGGCTGCCGTGGGCTGCCGCTGCGGCCATCGGCCTGCTGGCGTGCGCGCTGCTGGTGGTCAACAACCTGCGCGACATTCCTACGGACAGCCAGACCGGCAAACGCACGCTGGCCGTCGTGCTCGGCGACCACCGGACCCGGCTGCTATACACCGCCTGCATCCTGGTGCCGTTCTGCGTCGTCGTGGCGCTCGCGCCCGCCCGGCCGCTGAGCCTGCTGGCACTAGCGGCACTGCCGCTCGCGCTCCCGCCGGTCCGGCGGGTGCGCGACGGCGCCACGGGCGGCAGCCTGGTCGCCGCGCTCGGCCAGACCGGCCGCCTCGAACTTGCCTACGGCATATTGCTGGCGCTGGGCGTCGCCGTCCGCTTCTAGTCAGCACCTAGCCAGGCATCACGTGATCGGCCGGGCCGGCAGCCAACTGGACCGCTGCGGCACCACCGCCTCGGTCGCTGACGGCACCGTCAGGACGAGCTCGCCGCGGCGCAACGCGAGCAGGGGCCTACCCTCCAGCCCCTGGCCAGCCGGGCGGAATCGCCGCGGTTCGCAGTTGTAGAACGCGCCACGCCGATAGGTGATCCGTATCTCCCGAACCCCCGGCCGGACCGCGGCGAGCTGAGCCCCCAGCGGGACGCCGAGGCCGGCCGGCGTCGTCGAGGTGTGCGCGTTGCCCGCGACGACCAGCGTCCGAGCGCTGGGCGGGCTGGCGGCCAGCAGGCGCGCGGCCATGGCTTCGTCCCGCTGGGTCCAGCTCCAGTCGGCGCCGATCGTCCCGCCGAAGAGGATCAGCCGAAGCTGTCCGGCCGCGACTCGCTCGGCCAGCAGGGCGAGGTGCCCGGCGGTGATCCGCCCGTCACCCAGCCAGAGCAGCTCGTGATCCGTCAGCCTCCCGGTTGCCACGAAGGCGTCGACAACCGGCGCCAGTTCCTCGTGCCACTCCAGGGCGAGGCTTGTGATCCCGAGAGAGTCGATCAGCGCACCGATGAGCAGCGGGTTCTCCCGGACACCGTGGACTTCTCCGACGAGCAGCAGACCGGAAGAATCCAGCGAGCGCTGCGCCTCGGCCAGGGCCGCTGGCTCGGCCACGACGTCCACGTCGCCGGTCGCGACGTCGGCAGCTGCCTGAAGCAGGGCCGCCACCGACGCGACGGCCGGCATCGGCTATGCCGGGCCGCCTGCGCCGTCGGAGTGACCCGCGTCCGGACCGCCAGCAGTGCCCGCAGACGTCAGGTGGTCCGCGGCCGCGATGCCGGGTACTCCCCCCGGCCCGGCCGCCGACGCAGCCTCTGCCGCTACCGCGTGCAACGCCTCATGTGCCTCGGCGACAGCCCCGGCGGCGCCTGCGTCCGGCTCCGGCAGCTCATGCACAGCTACCTCCGGTGCGGCGGCAGCCTCTGGTCGGGCTGTCTCTGCGTTAGCAGCTGCGCTGTCGGCACCACCGAATGCACTGCCGAACGCCTTGAGCGCGCTGGTGAGCTCGCTCGGCACCATCCAGACGGTGTTGCCCGGTCCCTGCGCGATCTGCGGCAGCGTCTGCAGGTACTGGTAGGCGAGCAGCTTCGGGTCCGGGTTGTTGCGGTGAATGGACTGGAAGACCGTCTGAATCGCCGAGGCCTGACCTTCGGCCTTGAGGATGGCGCTCTGCTTCTCGCCCTCAGCGCGCAGGATGTTGCTCTGCTTCTCGCCCTCGGCGGTCAGGATCTGCGAGGCCCGGACGCCCTCGGCGGTCAGGATCGCGGCCCGCTTCTCCCGGTCGGCGCGCATCTGCTTCTCCATCGCGTCCTTGACCGTCTGCGGCGGATCGATCGTCCGGAGCTCGACTCGGGTGACCCGGATCCCCCACTTGCCAGACGCGTCGTCGAGGACGCCGCGCAGCTGCGTGTTGATGCTCTCCCGGGAGGTCAGCGTCTTCTCCAGGTCCATCGACCCGATCACGCTGCGGAGCATGGTGGCGGTGAGCTGCTCGATCGCCTGGATGTAGTTGACGATCTCGTAATCCGCCGCCCGCGGGTCGGTCACCTGGAAGAACAGCACCGTGTCGATGCTCACCACCAGGTTGTCCTCGGTGATCACCCGCTGGCCGGTGAACGACACCACCTGCTCGCGCAGGTCGATCATCGACTTAACGCGGTCGATGAACGGGATGATCATGTTCATCCCAGGCTGGAGTGTCTTCGTGTACCGGCCGAAACGCTCCACATTGCGAGCCCGTGCCTGCGGAATGATGCGGATGGTCCGCGTCACCGTCATGAAGAGCAGGACAAAGACGACAACGACCACGATGAGGATGACCATGTATTACTCCCGGGGATACACCAGGGCCGTTGCGCCCTCGATGTGCATGACGTCAACGGTCTTCCCGGCTGGGATGACCTGGGTTTCGTCGTAGGAACGCGCTGACCACACCTCGCCGCCGATACGCACCCGGCCGCTGTGCGGACCGACCTCCTCGAGCACTACGGCAGGCCGGCCGATCAGGGCGGCCGTGCCAGAGCGCAGCAGCGGTGGCTGCCGGATGTGCCGCAGCGCAAACGGCCGGGCGACGCCCAGCCCGAGGGCCGAGGCGAGAACGAAGACGCCGAACTGGATCCCTGCGTTGCCGCCGAAGAAGCCGGCTCCGGCCGCGAGCAGCGCGGCGAGGCCGACCAGCCCGAACGCGAGCGTGGTGGTCAGGACCTCGGCGGTCCCAAGCACGACCGCGACGATCAGCCAGATAATCCAGGTACTCATCGCGGCGCTCCGTTAGCGAATATTCCTGTAACGAGAATATTCCCGTCCGGCGCACCGCGCATCTTGCCAAGCCGAAGGGGAACGGGGCGTCAGGCCATCGCGGCCGCCACCTTCCTGGCGGCCGCCTCAAGGTCGGCGTCGGGCACGTTCGGCAGCACGTCCTCCCAGATCGGCAGGTACATGCCGCGCGCCTCGAGCATGCCGAGCGGCCGCGGGATGAACCAGACGTGGAAATGCGCGCCGCCGTCGCCCCAGCGGTTCA
>Ga0066903_100002750_pt1 | contig 13945 bp, 15 predicted proteins | sample PanSoiMetaGPlot1_FD_67491 | JGI IMG/M metagenome (GOLD analysis project Ga0066903, IMG submission 67491) | Tropical forest soil microbial communities from Panama analyzed to predict greenhouse gas emissions - Panama Soil - Plot 1 (version 2) | ecosystem: Environmental > Terrestrial > Soil >...
CCGCGAAGACGGGCGTAAACGCCCTTATGTCGGGAGAGGGCTCCCCCGCGTTTCAACACAACGGATTGGGTGAGGGGACTGTCTGATACCCCTCAGCCAACGGAGTCCGTTGATCGTCAAGCGATGCCCTCTCCCGCACGGGGAGAGGGCGCAATAACAACCGCCCGCTTTTCCGTGGCGGTGCTTCAGTTAACTCTCATCACGGCGAAGCTTTGCGCGCCTTTGCCAGAACGTCCGGGTTGACCACATTGATCGGCTTCCCCGCCGCATAGGCGATGATCTGGTCGAAGATATCGACGAACTGCACTTCGTATTCATCGCGGGTCACGTAGCCCAGATGAGGCGTGCAGACGACATTCTCCATGGTGAGCAGCGGGTGCTTGGTGTCGCGCACCGGCTCCTCTTCGAACACATCCACCGCCGCCATGCCGGGGCGGCCGTGGCGTAGCGCATTGACCAGCGCATCGGGTTCGATCAGCGGCGCCCGGCTGGTGTTGACGAGAAGCGCCGTCGGTTTCATGCGCGCAAGGTCGGTGGCGGTGACGATGTGGCGCGTGGCTGGGACAAGCCGCATGTGCAACGAGATGACGTCGCACGCCTCGAAGAACGCTTCCTTGCTGCTCGCGGTCGCATAGCCATCCTCCCGCGCCTGCTTGAGCGTGTCCGGTCGTGCCCACACCAGCACGTCCATGCCAAAGGCCTTGCCATAGCCCGCAACGACCTTGCCGATCCGGCCGTAGCCATAGATGCCAAGCGTCTTGTCGCGCAGCGTATTGCCGACGCCGATCTGCCATGTCCCGGCCTTGAGCGACGCCATCTGCTGCGGGATCTGCCGCATCGCCGCAAGCACCAATCCCCAGGTGAGCTCGGCTGCCGCATAGGATGGCGTGTCGGCATGCTGACTGGATGACACAACGACACCCAGCCGTGTGCAGGCATCGATATCGATGTGGGGATAGACGCTACGCTGGCTGATCAGCCTGAGGTTGGGTAACCGCTCCAGGAGCGGCGTGCGGATTTTGGTGCGCTCCCGGATCAGCACGAGGACTTCCGTTTCGTGCAGCCGTTTGGCTAGCGCATCATCGTCCTGGACATGGTCGTTCCAGATCGTGACGGCGTGGCCGGTGAGCTTGCTGAAGCAGGCTAGCGTGCGCACGGTGTCGAAGTAGTCGTCGAGAATGGAGACTTTCATTGCCGCATCACCGCATAGGGGTCCAACGAGGGCGTCTATCTGCGCCAGCGCGCTGGTTTACGCAACCTCGAGAACGCGGCCGGTGCCGGGCGGAAAGGGACGCCAGCAGCCGAGCGCCTTGAGGATCGAGCGCACTGCGCCATTGAGGCTGGTTATGACCGGCTTGCCGAACTCACGCTCCAGCCGCTCGGCGGCAGGGTCTGCAAACCAGGCGCCGCCACCGATGAACAGCGCCTCGGCCGCCTCTGTCCGTTCGAGCGCCTGCCGGCCCAGCTGATACGCCAACTCGGCGCCCGAGCGCAGGTCAGCGCGCTGGAAATGTGCGGGCTCCTGCGACTCGGCGGCACGATCGACAACCTCGATGTCCCAGGCGCGGAAAAAGTCGGCAAGCTGCCGGTTGATGGTGTCGTTCCATTTGTTCGCGACAGCGAGCCGGCGTACCCCGAGCACCTGCGCGGCTTCGACCGCGTTGAGCGCGGAGGAGAGCGCCGGGACCCCGCAGCGCTCGCGTAGCCGTGACAGCAGTTGTTTAAGCTCCTTGGGCCCAAGACTGAGAGCGAGCGGCGTGCCCGACTGCAGGATCAGATTGGCGCCGCGGGCGACAAGATGATCGGCCTGCGGCTCGATAGCCGCAACCGCGCGCTCGAGGTCCTCTGGCCGGAAGGACTGCAGCGCCAGCGAGACCGAGATGACGATGAAATCCGGGCCGAGCAGCCGGTACATGCCATAGGGCATGGTGTCGATACCGCCGACCGGCGACAGCGTGCCGATGGCATATCGTGGCAGCTGCAATGGCTCGCCCATGATCATCTAAGGATTCCATCAAGGGTTTACGTCTTCGGTGAACCAGTCGGTCGGGAACTCGCGCCCGATACCGAGCTCAAGCGCCTTCCTGTGCAGGAGCGATCCCACCGCCGCGAACTGATAGCCAAGTCCCACATAGTTGAGAAAGCACGAGACCTGCTCCGGCGCCGTGCGGCCCTTGGTGCGGCCGAGCACGAGATCATGGAGGTTCGGCAACTCATGCTCCTTGAGTGCCGCGCGCACTGCCTTGCGCATATCCTCGGTCTCGTCCGCATGCGTGATGCCGCGACTCGAATCGATCACCGCCGGCCGTCCCGCCGTGTAGTGCGCGATCAGAACATCCGCTTTCTTGAACACCGCCGGGTCAAGCTCGGCATGCTGGATCGTACTGATGTGCATGCCCGGCTCGACCCAGTCCGCCGTAAAGACATGCGCCCAGCTGTTGGTCGCGCACAGCACCACGTCGGCTCCGCGAACCGCCTCACGGCCTGAATCGCTGGCGACCACCTCGACGCCGGTCTTGCCGCGCATCTCCTGCGCGAAGGCCGCGCGCCGCTCGGCGTTCGGGCTGTAGCAGCGGATGCGCTTGACGTTGCGCACCTCGATCATCGCCTGGACCTGCGCTCCCGCCTGCCAGCCGCAACCGAGCATCGCGATCTCGCTCGCGTCCTTGCGCGCGAGATAGCGAGCGGCAAGCCCGGTGGTGGCGGCAACGCGCAGGCGCTGGATCACGCCATCGGGCAGGATCGCGAGTGGCTCCCCGGTTGTTGTCGAGAACAGGAGAACGAGTCCAACAAAGCGCCCGTTAGGTGCCGCGCCGATGCGCACCTTCTTGGCCCGCCCGCTCGCATCCTTCGGCCAAGTCAGTATCTCTGAGGTCAAGCGGATGGCCGCAATTCCGGCAAACGGCGCCACGCCATCCATCGACTTGAAGGAATAGAGCGCATCCTTGCTGTGGCCAGTCGGCGTGAAGATCTGGGAGACGGTGCGGCTGACGCCAACGCCTTCGCCAAGCTCGGGATAGGCCCGCTCGAGCACATCAATGCAATCGCGCATCGTCAGCGCGCGTTCAACGTCGTCATTGGTCAGCAACAGCGTCATGTTATTCCCGTGTTAATCATTGCACCGATCGACTGGCCCGCGATCAGCCCGAGCCCGACCGCCTTGAGATAGCCGCCGATATAGCCGCCGAGCGGGCCGCCTTCGACACCGCCGGTGCAGGAGCCGGCGGCGAACAATCCGGGGATCGGCTCGCCGTTGCGGCCGATCACGCGGGCCTGTGCGTCGATCTCGATTCCGCCCATGGTGTAGGAGATGCCGACCGCCAGCGGAACGGCGTAGTAGGGAGCCGTTACGACGGGGGCAACGTTCACACGCTTGCCGGTGCTGCGCGATTCTCCGAACATTCGACCGGATGTGCGCGGCGGATCGAGCTGCTCGCCCTGATCGATGCTGACGGCCCTGTTGTAAGCTTCGATCGTGTGTTGCAGCGCCTGCGTCGGCACATCGATTTTCTGGGCGAGTGTCGCGAGGTCGGGGGCGCTGATCAGCGTGCCGCCCGCGCTGACAAGTTGCGGGTTGGGTGGGACAAGCTCGGCGCGGCCGGTCGTCTCCCAAATAGCGTGATCGAAGATTGCTGTGACGGCGAGCGGATCATCAAGCCGCGCGATCGCGTTGGAGTGTGCGATGCCGCCAAGCCCTTCGTCCATGAAGCGTCGGCCACTGCGATCAATCAGGATGGCGCCGCCCGCAAGCGTGTCCATGGTGGGATAGGGCCAGAGCCCGGGATTGGTAAGCGAGTCGCGCGCAAGCAGGTGGCCATAGAAGCTGGTCGCATCGGTCAGCCGTGCTCCGGCCTCTTCGGCCATGAGCAGCGCATCGCCAGCGCCCGAGCCTGCATTGCGCTGGGCAAGGGCCTCTGGGCTCGGTGAGATGAAGCGCTTCACCAATTTAGGATTGGCCTGGAAGCCGCCGTCCGCCAGCAGCACAGCAGAAGCCTCGATGGTGAGTGAACGCCCGCCTTGCTCGGCGACTACACCAATGCAGCGCGCTTGCTCCATGCGCAGTGCCCTGGCGCGCGTTGCCAGCATGATCTCGCCGCCGCGCCGCTTGAGGTTCGAGCGTAACGCCTGCAGTACGACGTCAGGCCCACGCCCTTTCCAATCGAGGCCAGCCGAGAGTGTGCGGGGCGGGGCAAGCACCCAGCGGCTCTTGCCATGGATCGGGACTTTGATGATGCGCGCGCCCTCCGCGCGCAGCCATTGCATCGACTGCGAGGCAATGTTTGCAAGAGCATCGGCAAGCGCGGGCGCTGCGTAGCCCTCGGTGTCGAGCTCGATCGCCTGCCGCAGCAACTTGGCGTCGGAATATGGATCAGTATGGGCGACGTTGAGAACGCCGGTCGCAATGCGCGAGTTGCAGGGATAGTGGTCGCCGTCACCCTTCTCCAGCACGACGACGCGGCAGCCAAGCTCGGCCGCACGGTTCGCGGCTGTGAGACCGGCGATACCTGCGCCAACGACGGCGAGATCGAATGTGGTCATGCTTATGCTAGATCCTTACGTTGGCGTCATGGCTTCGGCAACAGCATGTCGACGATCACCCGGATCAGTTCGACATAGCTCAGCGCCAGCGCATAGCCGACCACTGCGACGACCGCGCCGGCCACGGCCCAAAGCCACTGTCCGCTGCTAAGCGCGCCCCACAAGCCCGCAGCCAGAACCGCGAGCGCGAGGCAGGCGGCCGCGAGCTTTCCCCAGCGGATCAGGAAATGCAGCATCGGATAGTCATTCATGCGCTTGAAACTCCTTCATGGCCTGATGACCTCTTTGATGACGGCCATCGTGGCCGGTGTGATCCTGAACGTGTCTGCCACCGTCTGCTGCAACTCTTCGCCAGATTTCGGTGCAAGCGGCAGCTTGAGCTGCTCGGCCTCGGCGCGAAACTCCGGATTGGCCAGCATCATCTGGAATGCGGATCGCAGCAGGGTGATGCGCTCAGGCGGCACGCGCGGCGTTGTGAACAGCGAGCGGCCGATCTCGTCGGTGGCGATCAGCAGCCGGAAGACTTCAAGTGCCTGCGGGTCGCGCGTCAGCTCCATGATGGTCGGGATGTCCGGCATCAGTCGGTCCCGGCGAGCCGCAAACTGTACCAGGATGTTGAGTTTCTTCTCGGCAAGATAGGACGCGAAGATCTGCGCCAGCCCGATATAGGTGCTGGTGCCGCCATCGGTCTCGCCGCGCTCGGTCGCAAGCACGAAATCCCGTGCGGAAGGGTAGCCTGGGACAAGCTTGATCTTGGTATCGAGCAGGCGGTTCATGGCGCGCAGCCGATAGGCGGGCACGTCGTTGACGGCCGTGATACCGACCGAAGCCGGGCGGGTTTGAAGATCGCTGAGCGTCTTGATCGGCGAGGCATGCCAGAAAAACAGGACCGACGTCGCATCGAGCAATCGCCCAATCGCCAGGAACTCGCGCGCGTCGTACTTGATCTGCGGATTTTCGAACAGCTGGTCGGTCGCAAAGGACGAGATGATGATCGAAAGCGTCGTCCCATCCTGCGGCGCGACATTGTAGAGATAGTTGGACGCGATCACGCCACCGCCACCCGGCATATTGCGCGCGATGATCGATGGATTGCCCGGAATGTGCCTGCCGAGGTGCCGCGAGAGCAGGCGCGCATAGGCGTCATAGGCGCCGCCCGGACCGATCGGGATGATGATCGTGATGGTCTTGCCGCGATAGAAATCGCGCTCCTGCGCAGCGGCTGTCACCAGCATAGCGAGGATGAGCACCGCGCTGCCCAGAACCAGCCTGATCTGGATTCCGCGTCCGCTCACGGCTTGCTCACGTCCCGGACCTTGGCCAGCGCCTCGGGAGAAATGTCGAACAGGTCGGACACGACCTTCTGCATCTCCTCGCCGCTGCGCGCCGCGAGCGGCAATTTGAGCTGGGTCGCCTCGGCCTGAAAATCGGCGTCAGCGATCATCGCCTGAAATGCCTGACGCAGCAGCCGCAGCCGGGCTGCCGGCACGTTCGGTGTCGTGAACAGCGAGCGGCCGATCTCGTCGTTGGAGACGAGATGCCGAAAGATCTGCGTGGCATCAGGATCGCGCGTGAGCTCGAGCACGGTCGGCACGTCTGGCATGTGGGGATCGCGGTGCAGCGCGAACTGCACCAGGATGTTGAGCGTCTTGTCGCGCAGATAGTTCGAGAAGAGCTGCGACAAGCCGATATAGGTGCTGGTTCCACCATCGGTTTCGCCGCGCTCGGCCGCCAGCACATAGTCGCGCGCCGAGGGATAGCCCGGAATGGCCTTAAGCTGCGTATTAAGGTAGCGGTTCATCGCGGTCAGCCGGTAGGCCGGAATCTCGTTCACCGACGAGATCGCCATGGTGGCCGGCTTGGTAAGCACATCATTGAGCGTCTTGATCGGCGATGTGTGCCAGAAGAACAGGACCGAGGTCGTGTCGAGAAGCCGGCCGATGGCGATGAATTGCCGGGCGTCGTAGCGGATCTGCGGATTGCCGAACAGTTGTTCGTTGGCGAACGATGAGGTGATGATCGCGAGCGTGGTGCCGTCGCGCGGTGCGACATTGTAAAGGTGGTTCGACGCGATGACGCCACCGCCGCCCGGCATGTTGCGCGCGATGATCAGGGGATTGCCGGGAAGCTGCTTGCCGAGATGGCGTGAGACCAGGCGCGCATAGGCATCGTAGGCGCCGCCCGGGCCGATCGGGATGATGATCGTGATGGTCTTGCCGCGATAGAAGTCGTCCTCATCCGCCGCCCGCGACGGCAGCGCAAGCGCAGCCATCATCAGCGCGGCGCAGCCGGCGAGAACTCGCCCCCATCGTCCCGGCAGAATCCATCCCATCCCGAGCGCCTTGTCGACCGCTTAGAGGCCACCTTAGGGACCAAGCGGTCGATCGGCCAGAGCTGGTGCGTGGCGTTGGAGTTGGCCAAGTCTTCGCTTCGTCGTTCGCCGGAAAGGCCGGCTGTGCTACGTGGTCCGCCGTGGCGCGAGGAAATTCAACGGAAAATATGTGTAAATTAGTAACATCGTCTGGGATCGCAGCGTAGGGACTGAGGAAAGCCGAGTGAGCGAGCGCGACAGTGATTGGGGCGACCTGATGCGCGCGGCAAACGGCGGCGATGCTGCTGCCTACAACCGGCTGTTGACGCGCCTGGCGCCGGCGATCCGCGCGGTTGCGCGGCGCGGGCTTGGCCGTGCTGGACTTGGCCCCGACGAGGCCGAGGACGTGGTGCAGGAGACCCTGTTGGCCATTCACCTCAAGCGGCACACCTGGGATCCGTCGCTGCCGCTCGGGCCGTGGGTGCGGGCCATCGCCCGCAATAAGCTGATTGACACAATGCGCCGGCGCGGGCGTCGCGACCAAGTCCCGATCGACGATGTCATCGACACGCTGGCCAGCGATACGGCCGAGCCGACGCCACTTCCGGGCAAGCTCGATGAGCACCTGCAGAGCCTGCCCGACCGGCAGCAGAGCGTGGTGCGCTCGATCTCGCTCGACGGAGCGTCCATTCGCGAGACGGCGACACGGCTCAACATGAGCGAAGGGGCGGTGCGCGTCGCGCTGCACCGCGGCCTGGCGGCACTCTCGGCCAAATTCGGAACCGGCAAGTCATGAAAACTGACGACCTCATCCGCGCAATGACCAGCGATCTGGCGCCGCCTGGCCCCTCGATCGAGAGGCGATTTGCCGTGGCGTTGCTGCCGGGGGTGCTCGTGGCACTCGCCTTGTTTGCGGTCACGCTCGGTCCGCGCGGTGACTTGGCGCTTGTTGCGGGCGATATGCGCTTTCTGTTCAAGTTCGTGGTCACGCTGCTGCTCGCGCTCTGCTCGGCGCTGCTGGTGTGGCGCCTGGTGCGCCCGGGTGCGCCGGCACGTCTGCAGATTGCAACGCTGGCCTTTGTGCCATTGGTCCTGGCCGCCGGCGTGCTCATGGAGCTGTTTGTTCTGCCGGTGGGCTCGTGGTGTCCGAAGCTCATCGGCTCGAATGGTCTCGTGTGTCTTGTCAGCATTCCTTTGTTTGCGCTGCCGATGCTGATCGCCGAGATCCTCGCGTTGCGGCAGGGCGCTCCGACCAGGCCAACGCTCACCGGTGTGGTCGCCGGGCTTTTTGCAGGCGGCGTTGCCGCCGCCATTTATGCAGCGCATTGCCCCGACGATTCTCCGCTCTTTGTTGCGCTCTGGTACAGCCTCGGCATCGCCATCGTGGCGCTCGTGGGCGGGCTCGCCGGGCGCCTGGCGCTGCGCTGGTAAGGTGACGTCAGTCGCCCGTGATGGCCTTGGCCTTGGCAACGACGGCAGCGGGTGTGGCGTAGAGCTCCGTGACATGGCGCGTGACCACATCCCCCGTCATGGGCGTCACCAGCAATTTCATCTTCTCGGCGTCGGCCCGAAACTCGGGATCGGCCACCATCGCATCGAAGGCTGTGCGCAGCGCCGCAATCCGCTCCGCCGGCACACGTCCCGCCACCATGAACAGGCGGCCGAGCCGCTCCGGCGCCACCAGGAAATCATAGATCTGTCGTTCATCGGCATTGCGCACCAGATCGCCACCCCAGGGGATATCGCGATCCATCCCCGGCACCAGGGTCGGTGAGAGTCGGATGACGATCTTGATCCGCCCCTCGCGCAGCCAGTCCTCGGGCACGGATGTGAAGCCGCCGCAATCGCCGTCGATCTCGCCGCGCTCGATTGCAATCCGCTTGTCGGCGCTGCCAGCATAGCCCTGAACCTGCCGAAGCTTGATGCCGAACAGGTTGCGCAGCATGGCGGTGTCGACATTCCCTGCCGTGCCCGGTGCCGTCGCGCCGAACACCACAAGTCCGCTCGCCACCATGTCGGGCCATTTTTGAATCCCGATGGCGCTGCGAACGTAACAGACGCGCACATCTTCGCTGACATTGCCGATCCAGCCGAAGGTCCGGAAATCGAGCTTCACCTTGTCGGGCGCCGTGATTGCCTCCGTGAGCAGCGCCGAGCTGAAATGCGCCAGCACTGTACCGTCCTCGGGGCTGGTGTTGAGTGCCATCACTGAGCGCAGCGTGCCAGCGCCCGGCATGTTCTGCGCTACGACTGCGGGCGAGCCGGGGACGTGACGCCCGAGGTGACGCTGGACCAGGCGCGCATAGGCGTCAGCGCCGCCGCCCGGCGGCAGACCAACCAGAATTCTGAGCGTCTTGCCGGAGTAGAAGCTTTTGACGTCCTGCGCTTCACCACGTGCCGGCATCGCAATGATTGGCAGCATGAGAGCCGCAATCGTCAACCAGCGGGACATCAGCGCGGCCGTCATGACGGCATCTCCACAATCTGCGTGCGGTGCGGCTCAAGGCTCCTTGAGGCCGGCGCCGACGATCACGTCGCGCCATTTGGCGGCGTCGGTTCGTATACGCCGCGCCAGCGCGTCCGGAGTGCCGGTCTCGATCTCGACGCCCTGCTTGTCCAGCGCCTCACGCGTCTCCGGCAAATTGAGCACCGCGACGGTGGCGCTGTTGAGCCGCTCGACGATCGGCGCCGGTGCTCCGGCGGGTAGCACGAGTGCTGTCCAGAGCGCTGACTCGTAGCCGGGCAATCCCGCCTGCGCCATGGTTGGAACATCGGGCAACATGGCGTTCCTGCGCTCGCCGGTGGTGGCGAAGGCCCGCATCTTGCCGTTGCGGATATGGGCGAGCGAGGGCGCGATGGTGCCGAACAGGAGCTCGATCCGGTTCTCCATCAGGTCGACCACCGATTGTCCTGTTCCGCGATAGGGAACGTGCACAAGCCGCACGCCGGCAATCTTCTCGAACAGCGCCCCGGAGAGATGCGCCATGGTGGCGGGACCTGCCGACGCGTAGCTGATGGTGCCGGGCTTCTCCTTCGCCATGGCGATCAGCGCTGCGACATCACCTGCCGGAAACCTCGGCGCACCGAGCAGCACAAACGGCGAGCTGCCGATCATCGCGACCGGCGCAAAGTCCTTCACCGGGTCGTAGCTCGGACTGGCTGACAGCGCGGTGGCCGACGCATGCGTCGTGGTGTTGGCGAGCCCGAGCGTGTAGCCGTCGGGCTGCGATCGCGCGACGGCTTCAGTGCCGAGCATGCTGCTCGCCCCGACGCGGTTATCGATCACGATTTGCTGGCCGAGACGCTCTGACAGTTTCTGGGCCACAATGCGGGCAATGGTGTCGGAACTGCTGCCAGCCTGGAACGGCACGATCAGCCGGATCGGGCGCTCCGTCGGCCAGCCCTGCGCATTGGCAAGACATGACGATAGCAAGAGGGCGAGAAACGCGCTGACCAGCCTGATCACGAGAAAGCCCCTGCGGATCGAGATACTCGCCGAAAGCTTAGCAAACGCCGTGCCAGCCGCCAGCCGGGCGTATCGCCTCAGGCGATCTGCTCGGCTTCCCGCAGGCTTTCGAGCAGGGAGGTGCGCAGCAGGAACGCCCGCGCCAGTTTCGGGTCTTCCGCGGTGCGGTGCAACTGCTCGTGGTTCTTGCGGCGCACTGCCGGGTCTTTCTCGGCCAGCACGCGCTTGTTGCGGATCGTCTCTGCCTGCGTGTGCTGCAGCGCGACGTGTCGACGCTGCCGCTCGTAGCGGTCGAGCGCCTCGTCGCCGACCTCCCGGCGCATGATCTTGATCAGCTTGTCGGCAAGGTTGATGGCGTCGTGAATGCCGCTGTTCATGCCCATGGCGCCGATCGGGCTGTTCACGTGCGCAGAGTCGCCGGCGAGGATCGCGCGGCCCATGCGGAACTTGGTGGCGACACGCTGGTGCACCGTATAGAGGTTGCTACCCACGATGTCGTAGCCGCCTTGTTTCGGCAGAAATCCCTGCAGCCGCGCCTGCAGCGCCTCGGGTCGTTGCAAGGCTTCCGCATCCTCCTCGGGTGCGGTTGGAAAGTGCACGCGCCAGCGGTCGGGCGGGCCCTTCCAGTGAAACAGGTTCGACCATTCGTCCGGGTCGGAGATGTAATTGCGCTCGGCGTAGCCGTGTTTGCGGAAATCGTAGGCGACCTCAATGTTGAGCGTGCGGTCCGGATAGGTGAAGCCTTCGAACTCGATGCCGAGGTCCTTGCGGATGATGCTGCGGGCGCCTTCGCCGCTCACGATGTAGCGGCCCTCGATGACCTCTTCCTCGCCGGCCGGATTGGTGACGCGGGCGATCACGCGATCGGCGTTCTGCTCGAACGATGTGAACATCGTGCGCAGGCGCAGGTCGATCAGCGGGTGCGCCTTCACCATCTTCAGCGCTTCCTCAACAATCTTGATGCGCTCGCACTGCAGAACGTAGGGAAAACGCGTATCGTCCTTGAGATGGATGTGGTCGAACGCGGCGATCAGCTTGTTCTCGTGCCGATCCCAATAGTGGAAGACCGGCGCGATGATCCCGCGCGGCTCGATCTTTTCGTAGAGACCGATCCGATCGAACATTTCGAGCGTGGCGGGGTGGTTGGTGCCGGCGCGCGGCACCTGCTCCAGAAAGTTGTCGTCACCCAGCGTCTCGATCAGTGTGACCGGGATCTCGTCCTGGGCCAGCGCAAGTGATAGGCACAGGCCCACCGGGCCGGCGCCGATGACGACCACGCGATCAGACTTGGTCATGAGCGGTTGGCGGCAGTCACGACTTTGCTACGACGTCCTTGGTGGCGCCGATCCAGCCGTTGTGGGTGAGGTCGAACACGATGCCGAGCGGATCGCGATACTTGGCCTCATAGTAGGAGTTCGGCGAGGTCGGCCGGCCTTCGAGATAGGTCCCGCCTGCGTCGATCACCTTCTTCTCCGCGGCATCGAGGTCGTCGACCCACATGCCGAAGTGATAGAGCCCGACCTTTTCGTTCCCTTCCTGCTTCAGGAGGGCAATGTTGATCGTCCCGTCGGACAGGTAGACGCCGCGGCGAGCGTTGCCGGCGCGCTTGAGATCAAAGGCAGTCTCGAAGAACTTCGCGGCTGCTTCCGGGTCGGGCACGATCAGAGCGATGTGGCGCATCTTGGCCATGGTATTTTCCCTTGCTTAACGGCGTCGTCTTGCAGCGAGTATAGACGTCCGCGGCAGGCGCACAACAGCGGGGCCTGCATGCCTCAATACGCGCGGTTGTGCGGCGCCTCGTTGTGCACGAGCACGCGCTCCACATTGTCCCAGGCCGAGCGGAACAGGAAGGCCGAGGACTGCCGCGTGACCCCAGCGATATGCGGGGTCAGGAGCAGCTTCTGGGCGGCCTCGCCAGTGAGCGAGAGCAGGGGATTGTCGGCCGCCGGCGGCTCGCTCGAATAGACGTCGACCGCGGCGCCACCAAGCCCGCCGGCCTTGAGATGCTCGGCGAGGGCGGTCTCATCGACCACGCCGCCACGCGCGGCCTGGATCAGAACTGCGTCGCGCTTCATGAGACCAAGCTCTCGGCTGCCGATCAATCCGGTGGTCGATGGCAGCAACGGCACATGTAGGCTCACCACGTCGGCGATCTGCAGCAACTCGTCGAGACTGAGGGCTTCTGCTTCGATGCCGGCAGCTGCGGCCGCCGCCACCGGCATGGGCGGTGCCGGGTCGTAGTAGCAGATGCGGCAACCCGCCCGATGGAACGCGGTCGCGGTAGCGCGGCCAATCACGCCAAAGCCCACGATCCCGACCGTAATGCCGCCGAGGCCCGACAGGTTGTCGGCGATCATGCGGGCGCGGAAGGGTACATAGTTGCCGCGCTTGATCTCGGCATCCGCGAAAGCGAGCCGGCGCAGCAGCAGCGTCGCCGCCGTCACCGCGTATTCAGCCACGGCATCGTTGCCCGTGACATTCGCGACCGGAATGCCAAGCCGCATCATTTCAGCCTGATCGAGCCGGTCGAGCCCCGCGCCCGTGACTTGCACGAGCTTCAGTGCACTGCCCTCGAACAACGCCGCCGCAAGCTTCGGGCCAACCGCTGGAATGACCAGCGCCCGCGCATCCTTGATCCCTTGCGCGAGTGAAGGGTCGTCCGGCTTGAGATAGGTTACCGTGAGCGAAGCCGGCGGCAGCACGCCGAGTCGTGCGAAATCAGCCTCGGGCCGCAGGCACAGGACGTCCGCGCTCATCCGTCCTCACGCCTCGAAGCTGGCAAATTCCTGCGTCCGGGCGCTGACATCCGGCACCGGGAAGAAGCACAGGAGCACGAGCGGCTCGGTCCCGGTGTTCACCGTCATGTGCTTCTCGTTCGCCGGAATAAGGATGATGTCACCCGGCTTGATCGGGATCTGGCCGCTCTCGGAATGGTTCACGCCGGTGCCGCGCAACACATAGATGCACTCTTCGAAGCCGTTGTGGAGGTGCGGGCCGCGCGGCTTATCGCCGGGCTTTGGCACCGCGACCTCGGCGATCCGGAAACTCACGCGTGAGCCGATCTCGCCCGAGACCGGCTCAAGCGACGTGCGCCCGGGCAGTCCAAGCTTCTTGGCTTCCGATTGTTTCAGCAGCCGTGCCATCACTTCACCTGTCGCAGACGTTTGACCTCGGCGGTGCCGCCCTGCACCGCATCGAGCTGAGCGAAAATGTCAGTGGCCTCGCGCGCGATCGCGTCGGCAATATCCGTTAGCATGCGATGGCCTTTCTCAGGCGTCGCGTGCTGCGGGCTGCCGAACCAGCCAGTCGGCGCGATCGAACGGATGTCGGTGAGCACGGGCTGATAGGCGCGGGTGCGCCGCAGCTTGTCCATCTTATGCCCGTGCGTATGGTCGGACGAACAATCAATGCGGTCGAGATGCACGAGATCCGGCCGGTGTGCGAGCACAGCCAACGCCTCGATCTCGCCGCCGTGGGTGAGGCCGTTGCAGGAATGGCCGTAGAGCTCCTCGGCGACGTAGCAGGCCTGCACGGTGAGCACCGTCATGCCATGCTCGCGATGCAGCGCCTCGGCTGTGATCGCGAGCGAGGGGATGTTACCCTCGTGCCAATTCAGAATGACCAGATAC
>Ga0066903_100002751_pt1 | contig 13944 bp, 9 predicted proteins | sample PanSoiMetaGPlot1_FD_67491 | JGI IMG/M metagenome (GOLD analysis project Ga0066903, IMG submission 67491) | Tropical forest soil microbial communities from Panama analyzed to predict greenhouse gas emissions - Panama Soil - Plot 1 (version 2) | ecosystem: Environmental > Terrestrial > Soil >...
GAAACACGTCGACTGGCTGCTCTGGGCCGGCGTCCTCGTCGTCGCGTTGATCACCTCGATTGCGGCCGTCTTCCTACTGCCGCTCCTCAGGCTCTAGCCTGAACCCGCTTCGGCCCGGATCTCCCGAAGCCAGCAGGACCGCTACGGGACGTGCCCAACCCCCTACCCCTTCACGACCAGCTTCCACGGCTCGCGATAGGCTTTTGACACCATCGCGGCCGCTTCCTTGTCGCCGAGGATCTGCTCCTTTGTCGGGTCCCAGCTAATCTTGTGGCCGGTGCGGATCGCGATGTTGCCGAGGTGGCAAACCGTGGCCGACCGGTGGCCGATCTCGGCCTCTGCGATCGGGGCCTTGCGCGACTTGATGCACTCGAACCAGTTCGCGTGGTGGTTCTTGCTCGCGTAAAGGTGGACGTCCGTGTCCTTCAACTCTTCCTTGAGGATGTCGGGCGGGTCGCACGTAATCTTGCCGCGATCGACGAAGATGGTCCCCTTCTCGCCGATGAAGGTGCAACCACCCGGCATGGTCTTGTCCGCGTTGCCGCAAATCACTTTGACTCCGTTCGGGTAGATGTATGTGATGAGGCATTTCTCCGGCGTTTCGAACCAATGGTCCTTGTTGTAAGTCGCAGTCCCCTCGATCGTGGTCGGCCCGGACTCGTCCATCCCGAGCGCCCACTGAGTGATGTCCAGGTGATGAGCGCCGAAGTTCGTCACCTGGCCGCCGGAGTAGTCCCAGAAGAAGCGGAACAGGTAGTGGACGCGATACTGGTTGTACGGCCGCTTTGGCGCGGGCCCGAGCCACATCTCATAATCCAACTCGGCGGGCGGGTCGGAATCGGGCACCGGCTTCTTGGCACGGTCGATCCAGTTCGGGCCGGGGATGCCGACGCGGACCTCCTTGATTTTCCCGAGACGTCCGGAGCGGACGTACTCACACGCCCGGCGGAAGCGCTCGTCAGAGCGCTGTTGGCTGCCGGTCTGAAGGATGCGCTTGTTCCGGCGGACCGCGTCCACGATCGCTCGACCTTCGGCGATGGTGAGCGTCAATGGCTTCTCGCAGTAGACGTCCTTGCCGGCGTTGCACGCGTCCACGGAAAGCAGGGTGTGCCAGTGATCGGGGACGGTGACGACGACCGCGTCGATATCCTTGCGGTCGAGAATGCGGCGATAGTCGCCCGCGGTGAACGGCGCCTTGCCGCTCTCCTTCTCGACAAACGCGGCTCCGGCGGCCAGGTACTTCTGATCGACATCGCAGACAGCGACGCAGTTTTTGGCGTGGAATTTCAGGTTGTTCTTCGGCCCCCCCTGGTTGCCGACGCCGATCGCTGCAGTGCGGATTCGCTCGGACGCGGGCGGGGTATCAGCGCCGCGACTTTTTGGGAACGGCGGCAAGAAGTAGGTGAGGCCGCCGACCGACACGGACGCGGCCGCGGTACGTAGGAATGAACGTCGCGAGAGATTCATGGAAGGGTTACCTTGGCGCCGCGGGCGCGACACGACACGTGGGTCAGCTGCACCCGTGAAATGAGATGAGTTGGGAGAAATGCTACCTCATGAGACCGCCAGCGGCGAGTGGCTACTGCACCTCGGGCGTTTGGTTTGGCGTGTAACACTCGCACCTTTTTCGCACTACTAACCTACCGGGACGCGTGAGCGGCGGATACAAACCTCTACGCCCGGCCGGTGAAGGCGATCGTCTGACCTGGCCCGGGGTGAAGAAAGTTCCTTTCTCGCGGTGTCGTTTTCCAGAGTCGTCAGGCGTCGTCGAAGGGGCGGCCCGACGCGGGTCGCCGCCAACCCTCGGGAGATTCTCCGCGCCGGCATCGGAACCGGCCGTGGCGTCCCGGTTCCGGGACGGTCTCCCCAAACTCGTCTGGGAGGTTTTCATGAAGACGGTGCGAATCTGTTGCGTCGCGACGGTGGCCGCCCTGATCCTCGCCCCGATCGGCCGGGCGCAAGATGCCCCGAAGCCTGGTCCTGAGCATGAAGTTCTCAAGAAGTTGGAAGGCACGTGGGACGCCACCATGAAGATGATGGGAATGGAGTTCAAAGGGACCATGGTCTGGAAGATGGACCTGGGGGGTCTTTGGCTCGCCAGCAATTACGAAGGCGATTTCGGTGGAATGAAGTTCCAGGGAAAGGGCTTCGACTCCTACGACCAGAAGAAGAAGAAGTACGTCGCCGTCTGGGTGGATTCCATGATGACCACGCCAATGACCATGGAAGGGACCTATGACACGGGAGCAAAGACCCTGACGATGTCCGGCGAAATGCCGGGTCAGGACGGCAAGCCGATGAAGCACAAGATGGTGTCGCAGATCAAGGACGACGATAACATCGTCTCCCAAATGACCATGGGCGAGGGCAAGGATGCGATGTCGTTCGAAATCGTGTACAAGCGAAAGAAATAAGCCCGCGACCGGACACTTTGGTGGAGAAAAAAAAGCGAACGGCCGGCGATTGCCGGCCGTTTGTCGTTTGATCGTTCCAATGTCGCGAAATGCGCGTAAAAATGGCCGGGGGTGTCGCCCACATCACCCACCGGCCGAGCGGCTGGCCTCGCGGCCAACTCGCTTACCTGAACTCTATGCAGCCCGTTTTGTCGGATCAAGGCCCAGGACTGCCAATACTTACCATGATTCCCTAGATGCTCATCATTTCAGCACTTTGGGCAGATTGGAGCGTCTCGGGTGAGCATCCTGTCGTACGAAAAACATGTCATCTGGCGCCATTACTTCAATGACCGTACATTTTTCCAAATGTGAAGTTGACAGCCAGAATTCGCCTCCCAAAACCTCGCATGGCGTCCAGCCAATGGCGTGGACCGCCCGGTCGTGAGCCCTATTCTTTGGGCCGCTTGCCGAGTGTCACTTCAACGGTCATATCCTTGTCCCCACGCTTGATCCCGATCTTGACCTTGTCTCCCGCCTTGTGCTTCGAGACCTCCTTGACTGCCGTCTGCAACTCGTCCTGGTCGACGGTGTCTTTGATCTTGTAGTCACCGATCTTCACGATGACGTCGTCCGCCTTGATCCCTGCCTTCTCCGCGGGGCCGCCTTCCAGGGGTTCCTGGACGACGAGCTTGCCGTCCCGAATCTCGATTTTGACGCCGAGAAACCCGTCGTCGTCCTCGGCACGGGCGGACGGGCCGGTGACCAGTAGGACACCCAGGGCGAATGCGATTGACATCTTCATGAGGAACTCCTTCCAGAACGGAGTGCGGCCGACGGCAGTCGCCGGCCAGTGTCGAGAGAAGGGCGCTGAGAGGTCATTTGTAGTCGCCGCAAGGGATACACACGATTCATTGATCCTCTTTCATCGTCGGAGGCATCGGAGTCGGACCGGCTCAGCCCCGCCACACCGCCCGGCAAACTCGTCTTGCCCAGATTCCCCACCGCGATATAGTCCCGCCGCTTCTGGAACCCGGAGACCGGGCGCCACGAGGGACGTATGTTCCCGCAAATGCTGCTATTCACCGGACTTCTGTTCGGCGCGCCGCCGGACTCGACCGGCCCGCGACTGGAGAAAGGCCTGGAGGTCCGTTGGACCGGCACTTTCTCCGAAGCCAGTTTCCGTCCCGGCGTTCGCGCCATCCGCAACTACGACGTCGACACGCGCCTCTTCGTCCTGGATACCGGTGACTACGGTGCCGACGCCATCCTGTTCACCCGCGTATTCCTGAAGCCCGACCACAAGACATCCGACCCGCCAGCAGGCATTGTCCGCCTCGACATGGTCCGCATTGATCCGAAAGGCCACGTTGCGGTCCTGCCGTCGCCGGCCGATCCGGACAACCCGAGCCTGAAGGCCCGGCCGTGGCCCACGGTCCAGCTTCAGGGATTGCCGACGCACGAGGCCGGCATGTTCGTCGAGTATCCCGATAAGCCCCTCAAGATCGGCCTGGCCTGGTCGCGTGACGAGACCGGCCGGCCGCCAACGACATGGAAAGTCGCCGACGCGGACAGCTTCCGCGGGCAGTCGGCCATCAAGCTGGTGGCCGAGCAGTCAACCGAAGGGTATTACGCCGACCGGATTCGCCAAGCCGAGTGGCGACGACGGGACAAGCTCACCGTCGTGCCCGCCAACGGCTTCGCGTGTCGGCTCGAGCGCATTATCGAGCGGCGCGATTCCGAAGCGGAAGAACTGGCCTTCCGGTCCGTGCTGACGCTCGAACAACAGGGCCGAATGACGTACTCCGGGCGGTTCTACCAGGAACGCCGGGACGAAGGCGTGCAAGCGGCCGCATTCACCGCCATGCTCGATCGACTGCTCGCCGCAGGCGGCCGCGACGGGACCAAGCCGTTCGAAGACCTTGCCCGGCGGGTGCAGACGTACCTGTCCGACAATGGAGCGGGCGACACGGTCCCGTATCGGGAGGCGATCGTCGCCGTCCGCAAGCGCGCCGAATCGGCGGCTCGTGGAAACTTGCCGCCAGCGCCTGCGCCGGACGAGACGACCTCCATTGCCGACCCGCTCGCGATCGGGAAGCCGATCCCGGACATCACCGCCGGCGGGATCACTGTCGCGGGCTCCGCGAAGCTGTCGGCGCTCAAGGGCAAGCTGACCCTGATCGCGTACTTCCAACCGTCGGCGCCCAGCGCGAGCGAAGTCGTGAAGCTGACGAACGAACTGCACGCGCGAAAGCTCGCGACGATCCTGCCTTTGGCCATCGGCGACCCGGCCGATGTGAAAGATCTGGCCAAGGAGCTGAGGCCCGCCGTTCCGATCTATGACGGGACGCCGGTGTACAAGACGCACGGCCTGTCGGCGACGCCCGTGTTCGTAATCGTGGACGCGGACGGCGTGGTGCGACACGTCACCCGCGGATGGGGCGGCGAGACAGCGTCCGAGGTGACGCGGGCCGTCGAGCGGTGGGCGAAGTAGGCGAAATAGCCGCGCAACCGGCAAAGTCGGCCCAGTTGTCACATGTTTCGTCGCCCGATGAGTTGCCCGACGATTGTCAACCCTCTCAAGGTCGCTCTACGATTCAACGGGTCCCGGCCCGGCACGTCATGACCAACTACCAGATCCATGGACCGGCGCGGGTGTGTGCGGCGACGGGCCGCGAGTTGCGCCCGGGCGAGGCGGTGCTGAGCGTCCTGACGGATGATGGCGGCCAGTTTGTTCGCACGGACTACTCCGCGGACGCCTGGCCGGGCCCGCCGGCCGGAGCGATCGCCTGGTGGGCCGGGAGGATTCCCGAAGCCGGCCGGGCAGGCAAGCCGACGATCAATGACGACCTGCTCGTCGATTGCTTCGAGCATCTGGCCGATACCGCGGACCCGGCACGGCAGAAGTTCCGCTATGTGGTCGCTCTGCTGCTCATGCGGCGCAAGCGGTTCAAGTTCGAGGACTCCCGCAAGCGCGACGACCGCGAGACCCTGGTGGTGCGGGATGCAAAGTCCGGCCGCCGATTCGAGGTGGACGACCCGCAACTGACTGAGCCAGAGATGGACGCGGTCCGCGACGAGGTCTTTCGAGTGCTTGGCTGGGAATAGGAGGGGATCATGCGATCGATTGGTACGGCAGCCGTTGGGCTCAGCCTTCTCCTCCTCGGTACGGGCTGCAACATCTTCAGCGCGCGTCCCGAGCCGCCGGACGCGAAGGCCCCGCCGATCCCGACCGGGAGCGCGCGCACGCCCACGGCCGATGAGCTGGTCGGCTACCTGAACCGCGAAGCGTCTCGCCTGCAGTCGATCGACACCCGCGACCTGAGTATCGACGTCCGCGCCCAGGGAACCTCCGTCAGCCTGGATAGCGGCGTGCTGCTCTGCCAGAAGCCGCGGTACTTCAAGCTCGTCGGCAAGAAGTTCGGCTCGCAGGAAGTGCTGGTCGGGTCGAACGAGGAGCGCTTCTGGTTCTACGTCAAGCGCGATCCGTCGGATGCGCTGTTCCACTGCTCGTACACCGATTTCGACAAGGGCGCTGTCGATCTGCCGTTCCCGTTCGAGCCCGAATGGGTGCTCGAGGCGCTCGGAATGGCCCCCCTGCCCCGCGACGGCGCCTACCGCGTCGATGAGGACAAGTCCACCTACCGATTGATCGAGACGACGTCGCTGCGCGGGCAGAAGGTCCGCAAGGTGACGGTCTTCCACAAGGGCGAGGCCCGCGGCAATCAGCCGCAGGTGAAGGCCCGCATGATGTATGACGCCAACGACCGGCTGATCTGTGCTGCGACCATCAAGTCGGTGTCGCGGATCCCGCTCGACCACGGTACGCGATCGGCCTACATCACCTGCCCGCAGGTCATCAAGCTGGAGTGGCCGGCGCAGCAGACCGAGCTCATCCTCGATTTGGGTAAGGCGAATGTGAACGGCCAACTGGCGATGGAATCATTCCAGATGCCGCACCTCGGCAGCAAGCAGGTCGACCTGGGCCGTGACCGCCCGGCCGGCCGGAGCGGTGTGGTCCCGGCGCGGTTCCGATAACCCGTTGCGTGGCCAAGGTGAACGAAAGCAATTTCCTCGGGCGGATCAGTCGGTTGGTTCTGAGATGACAGAGCTAAGGCGACACGCGCGCGCAGGTTTGGCGCCTTAGCTTTTCAATTCTGACGGATCTTGCACCTTCATAAGAAGTAAGGTCAAAAACGAGCCGCCCAACATATGGTGCACAAAGGCGCGCAGATGGTCGCGCGAGCGGTCGGCGAAGCCTGAAGTGCAAGCGAATGTGTGCGGACGTCAGCTGTATGCTCCACCTGAAGGTTTCGCGTCCTTTTTGTCTGAACGGATTTCAACTCTTTCGAGAAAAATCAGTATTCGGACGTTCATGTAGTTGACAGTGAACGCATGTTCATTTATTGGTATGGCAGCGGTCGCCCATGTCGCCCACAGTCACCCGTTGCCGGTATCCGCATGCGCGCCAACGTCCGCACCTCCAGCCGTCCCGGGCGGCGTTTCCACCCGCTTCCGCCCCGTGTCCTCCGGCCGTTGCCGTCCATCTCGCCCACCGTGCGTTCGCTCGACGCCGCGGGTCAGCAGCGCGTGCGGGCTTTCTGCACCCTCGCTTACAAGATGGCCTGGCGGTTTGCCCGACATCAGGCCCGCGACATTCCGCCCGAAGAACTTGTCGGCGAGGCGCTGTGCGGCCTGACCTATGCGGCCAGCATGTTCCAAGAGAACCGCGGCGTGCCCTTTGCCGCTTATGCCACCCTCGTCGTCCGCCACCGCCTGATCCGAGCCATCCTCGACTGGCGGCGCGAGAAGTGGATCCGGCCGCTCCCCGTGAAACGCACGGCGGACGAGCCGTGGGAAGCGGAGGACCCGCACTCGCCGGACATTTGCGCCGACACCTCCGCCCGCGACATGTGCGAACAGATCCGCCGCGCATTGCCGCCCCGCTGGTACAGCGTCCTGAGCCTTCACTACGTGAAGGGTCTTTCGTTCGAAGAAGTCGGCAAGCAGCTCGGAATGAGCCGCGAGCGGGCCCGGCAAATCGTCCGCAAAGCCGCCAAGCGAGCGCGGGAGGTGTTTCCGGAGTGGGTCCAAGCCATATAGGACGGATAGACAGCGCTAACCACAGAGGCACAGAGAGCACAGAGAAGACCGATCAGTGTCTTCTCTGTGCTCTCTGTGCCTCTGTGGTTAGTTCAGTCCTATAACTTGACTCCTACTCCTGGACCCTGACCACTCGTGCTCATGATTGAAGAAACCGCCGCCACCAGCCTGCTTTTGCGACTCCTCGCCGTCGAGGGGATCACCGGGCAAGAGAAGAACATCGCCCGGACAATCCAGACAGCGCTCAAGGAGGCTGGGGTCGCGCCGCGGAACATCCGCATCGACGACGTCAACTCCCGCATACCGGTCCCGACCGAGAGCGGAAACCTGATCGCCGAACTGCCGGGTACCATGGCCGCTCCGCGGGTCCTCTTCATGACCCACATGGACACGGTTCCCTTGTGCGCCGGCGCTGTGCCGGTCCGCAAAGGAAACCGCATCGTCCCGAAAGGCGAAACGGCCCTCGGCGGCGACAACCGGACCGGGTGTGCCGTGCTCGTCACGCTCGCCGCGACGCTGATCAAAAAGAAACTCCCGCATCCGCCTCTGACGCTCCTCTTCACCGTCCGCGAAGAGTCCGGCCTCTACGGCGCCCGACACGTCGACCCGAAAGTCCTGAAAGGCCCGGTGATGGGCTTCAACTTCGACGGCCGGTCGGCCGCTGACATCACAATCGGTGCCGTCGGCGCCGACAGGTGGGAAGTGGACATCCACGGAAAGGCGTCGCACGCGGGCGTTTATCCCGAACGCGGAGTGTCCGCGTCGATGGTCGCCGCCCTGGCGATGGCAGAGGCCTTCCAGGGGGGATGGTTCGGCAAAGTCGTGAAGGACGGCCACGAAGGGACGAGCAACGTCGGCCCGATCGGCGACGCGGACGGCCACGCGGCCGGCCAGGCGACGAACGTGGTGACCGACTACGTGCACATCAAGGGGGAATCGCGGAGCCACGACCCAAAATTCTTCCGCGAGATCACGAACGCCTACAAGTCCGCGTTCACCGCGGCCGGCTGCCGCGTGACCGACCACGAGGGCCGCGGAGCGAAGGTGAAGTTCACCTCGCGCACCGACTACTTCCCGTTCCGCCTGCAGGAAGATGCCCCCGTGGTGAAGCGCGCCATCGTCGCGGCGAAATCGATCGGCCGCGAACCGGTCACACGCGTCACCAACGGCGGCCTGGACGCGAACTGGATCGTCAAACACGGCATTCCCACCGTCACGCTCGGCGCAGGCCAGAACGAGATTCACACGGTGAACGAGTGGGTGGACGTGCCGGAGTTTCTGGAAGGGTGCCGGATGGCAGTGGCGCTGGCGACGGGGTGAGATCGGTTTTGCTCCCTCTCCCCCCGAAGCGGAGGGAGAGGGAGTAGACAGGCCGGCGTCTCAGGTGGTCAGGAGGATTGCAAAATGAACGTCGTGATTCGTGTCATGGACAAAGATCGGGCCCGGGTTTGGGCATTTCTCGTTCGCCACTCGCCGGGAACTGCGTTACCGAACAATACGTTCATCGTTTCCGAAATAGCAGCCCGCGGGCTGCGCGCTGAAGGCATTGACTTTACGGAAATCTCGCGAGTACCAAGATCGTAGACGTCGCGCGGAGCGTGAGACCTTCGATCTACTTCTTCCCCTTCTCCACCCGCACCAGGCACTCGCCACAGACCAGATCATCCCAGATACTCTGATCGAACCCGCCGAGTTCTGGATCCTGCACGTGCAAACTCCAGATGCCGGTCACGCGGTAGATGTCCGCGTCCTCGAATTTGAACCATTTATTGAGCTCAATCTCGGTCTTGTAGGATTCGCCCGGCTTGAGCGTTTTGGTCCAGGAGATGCCGCCGTGGTTGTCCGGGTTGCCGGTGTCGGGGACTCCCCTACCGCCGCCGTAACCACGCTGGGCGACGAAGCGGTACTGGTTGTCGCGCGACCCGCGCTGGCTGCCGCCGATCCGGAATGTGACGTTCTGCTTGCCCGCGTTCGTCAGCTCGAACGTGAGCTTGATGTCCTCGCCTGGCTCGTAGGTTTCCTTGTCCGGCGTCCACTTGACCGCGAGCCGGTGGCCGGGGTCTTTGCGGAGCTGCACTTCGCACTTGAGCGCCTTGGCCACTCGGCGCGCGGGTTCCAGGCCGTCGATGGTGAACCAGAGGTCGCGGGTGTCGTCCGCGTTCGGGATGGCGTTACCCGACAATCGTAAGCAGACGTTGTCGGCGACCAGGGCCATCGGCAGCGGTTCCGGCCCGTCCCAGAGTTTCGCCGCGCCCTTGAGCGTGACGCCGAACCGGGTGTTGTCGTTATTCAGTGAGCGGATGGTCGCTGTGCCGAACTGTTTGCCGAGGCTCTTGCCCAGGAGCAAGGTGCGTCCATCGTTGGCCGGGAATCGAACCCCGTCCCCCTTGTCGAGGACTTCGTAGAAGCCGTCGTCGAGCGTCGGCGTCTTGGGGGCCGGAGCCAGAAGGAGAAAGGCGGAGAGAAGGAGTGGTTGCATGGGACCTCGGCAAGCGAAGGGGTCTACCATTATGACGATTGACGACGGGGCGACATTAGCCGGCGAGCGTCGAGGCGTGAGCCCGACGTGTTCGACTCAATCACGTCGGGCTCACGCCTCGACGCTCGCCGGCCGCTTGCGACTATCCCGGCGGGACTCAACCTGCGGCGGATGGTAGACACCAGTCGGATCTCCCGATTTCTCCGGACCAGCCCGCGGGCCATCCCGCACCAATCCTCTGAGCCCGTGCGGCTCGGTTTGCAACCGAAATCTGGCGATTTTGGCCACGACTGAACGTGTCCGCGTACTCTCTGGAAAACCGTTCGCGGGACGTGTAGGGTAGACTACTACTCGCGAAAACCCCAGAGCCACCTGAGGTCTGCATCTGTGCTGCCACTCTACACGCTCCGCCCGCGCCGGGGTGCCCGCCGAACCGTCTCACTGGAATCGCTCGAAGCCCGGATTAATCCGGCACCGCCTCTCACAGACAACTTCGCCGGCATCACGTTCGACGGAGACGGCGCGAATAACGGCGGCGGTCGACACATCCCTCCCGATCCAAATGCGGCGGCAGGACCGACGCAAGTCGTTTCGGTAGTGAACACGTCGATTCAGTTCATTCGGATCAGCGACCACGCAATTCAGCTCAACCAGTCGCTCAAGACATTTTTTTCGTCCCAGTCGCCAGCCAATGACCTGTTCGATCCCAAAGTTATCTATGACCAGTTCGAGAACCGGTTCGTCGTCGTCGCGCTCGAAGAAGTTGATTCCCCGGCGACTTCGCGGATCCTCCTGGCTGTCTCGGACGATTCCGACCCGAACGGCACGTGGCGATTCGCGGCGATCAACTCGAAGGTCAATATTGGCGGAACCGACACCTGGGCTGACTACCCGGGCTTGGGGGTGGACGAAGAGGCGGTTTACGTCACGGCCAACATGTTCCCGTTCACGAGCGGCAACACGGGCGGGCGCGTTTGGATCCTTAACAAAGGTGTGAGCGGCGGCTGGTATGGTGGCGGAGCAGCCAGTGTCAGCGGTGCGCTGGACCCATATACCGGCGGGACATTTTATGTCACAAGCATGCCGGCGGTGATTTATGGGACAGCGCCCACAGGTGCGACAGGTACGTTTCTCGCGGGTTACCAAGGAATCAGCGGCGGCGGCATCGAGTCCGTACAAGTCATTCGAATTGACAACCCGCTCACATCGCCGACGTTTACCTCGCAACTCGTTTCCGTTGGCGACATCGACAATACCTCAGCCATCATTCCCGGTGCCCCGCAGTCCGGGACTGCCAACGTGATCGATTCTGGCGACCGACGGGTTTACAACGCGGTCTGGCGCAACAATCACCTCTATTTCGCCACGACGATCAACCCCGGCAGTGGACCGGACGCCGGACAGGCGACGGTGCACTGGTTCAACCTCAACACGACCGCCCCCGCCACGATCACGGTGACCGACCAAGGAAACGTTGGCGGCAATGACATTGCCGCGGGTGCATTCACGTTCTACCCGAACGTCGGGATCGACGTGGACGGCAGCATGGCGATCGGGTTCGGCGCGTCCGCGTCGAGCATATTCCCGGGGGCCTACTACACCGCCCGCAAGGCCAGCGATGCCGCAGGAACGGTCCAGTCCTCGGGCGTTCTTCAGGCGGGCACGGACCGATATCTCCGAACCTTCGGCGGCGGCAATAACCGCTGGGGAGACTACAGTGGGCTCTCGCTGGCACCGGACGGCCGGACGTTCTGGGTATTCAACGAATACGCCATGACCCGGGGAACGCCCATTAGCGGTGAAGATGGCCGCTGGGCGACCTGGTGGGGTAAGTTCGCGTTCAATAACGCCCCGGTCCTGGACAACTCCGGCGACATGGTCCTCGGGACGATCCTGGAGGACGAGACCGGGAACGTGGGCACGTTGATCTCCGCCCTGATCTCCAGCGCCGGCGGCGATCGGATCACGGACCCAGACCCGGGGGCCGTGGAAGGGATCGCGGTCATCGCCGCGGACACGGCAAGCGGGTCGTGGCAGTATTCGACCAACAACGGCGGCGCCTGGAACGCGCTCGGGTTCGTCAGCAATGCGTCGGCGCGCCTGCTGGCGTCGGACGCATCCAGCACGCGGATCCGCTTCGTCCCAAACGCCAACTTCAACGGGAACATCGATCCGGCGATCACATTCCGGGCGTGGGATCAGTACACGGGGACGAACGGCGGCACCGCGGACGTGAGCATCAACGGCGGCGCCACCGCTTTCAGCAGCGCGACCGAAACGGCCAGGATTACCGTCACTGCGGTCAATGACCCGCCCAGCTTCACCAAGGGGTCCGACCAAACGGTCCTTGAGGACGCGGGGGCGCAGACCGTCAGCGGCTGGGCCACAAACATCTCCCGCGGCCCCCCGGACGAGAGCGGGCAGACGGTAACGTTCCTGGTCAGCACAAACAATGACGCGCTCTTCTCCGTCCTTCCCGCGATCGATTCTTCGGGGAAGCTGACCTATACCCCGGCCGGGGACAAGAACGGCTCCGCGACGGTGACGGTCCGCCTTCAGGACAACGGCGGGACGGCCAACGGCGGTAACGACACGAGCGCAGCGCAGACGTTCACGATCAATGTGACAGCCGTCAACGACGCCCCGGTCCTCGACAACAGCGGCGACCTGGCCCTCGGGACGATCCTCGAGGATGCGGTCGCCAACGCGGGGACTTTGATCGTCGACCTGATCGCCAGCGCCGGCGGCGATCCAATCACGGACATAGACGCGGGGGCTGTGGAAGGGATCGCGGTCATCGCCGCAAACACGACCAATGGGGCGTGGGAGTACTCGACCAACAACGGCACCGCCTGGAACGCGCTCGGGAGTGTCAGCGCAACGTCGGCGCGTCTGCTCGCCTCGGACGCGGCGAGTACTCGAATCCGCTTCGTCCCGGCGACCAACTTCAACGGCACGGTCGCGACCGGGATCACGTTCCGGGCCTGGGACCAGACCACCGGCGCCAACGGCAACCTCGCGGACCCCAGCACCAACGGCGGGACCACGGCCTTCAGCACCGCGACCGAGACGGCCAAGATTGACGTCACCGCGGTCAACGACCCGCCAACCTTCACCAAGGGTGGCGATCAAACCGTGTTGGAGGACGCAGGGGCGCAATCGGTGACAGCCTGGGCCACGGCCATCAGCCCGGGCCCGGCCGACGAGAGCGGGCAGACGGTGACGTTCGTCGTCACCACCAACAACGACGCGCTCTTCTCCGCCCTTCCCGCGATCGATTCTTCCGGGAAGCTGACGTATACCCCGGCCGCGAACAAGAACGGGCCGGCCACGGTGACGGTTCAGGCGAAGGACAACGGCGGCACGGCCAATGGTGGCGTGGACACAAGCACTCCGCAGACATTCACGATCACAGTGACCGCGGTCAATGACGTCCCGAGCTTCACCAAGGGCTCGGACCAAACCGTATTGGAAGACGCGGGAGCGCAGAGCGTCACCAACTGGGCGACCAACATCTCCGCGGGCCCGGCCGACGAGGCGGGCCAGATCCTGACCTTCCTGGTGACGACGGACAATAACGCCCTGTTCTCCGCGTTGCCGGCGATCGATGCGAATGGGAAGTTGACGTATACGCCGGCAGCCAACGCGAATGGCTCGGCGACGGTCACTGTGCAACTCAAGGACAATGGCGGGACAGCGAACGGCGGCGTGGACACGAGTGCCGCGCAGACCTTCACGATTTCCGTCACCGCGGTCAACGATGTCCCGTCGTTTACCAAGGGGCCCGATCAGACGGTGAATGAGGACGCGGGGGCGCAGACGGTCACCGGGTGGGCGACGAACATGTCCGCCGGCCCTGCCGACGAGGCGGCCCAGACCCTGACCTTCCTGGTGTCGACGAACAATGACGCAATGTTCTCGGCCTTGCCAGTAGTGAACGCGACCACGGGGACGTTGACCTACACCCCG
>Ga0066903_100002752_pt1 | contig 13942 bp, 12 predicted proteins | sample PanSoiMetaGPlot1_FD_67491 | JGI IMG/M metagenome (GOLD analysis project Ga0066903, IMG submission 67491) | Tropical forest soil microbial communities from Panama analyzed to predict greenhouse gas emissions - Panama Soil - Plot 1 (version 2) | ecosystem: Environmental > Terrestrial > Soil >...
GGCGGCTTTGCCGGCGGCTATCTGACCTCGGCGTTTTTCAATCCCCTCACGCGTGAACGCGGCGACCACGTCCTGGCTGCTGTGTGCTGCCTCGCGCTGAGCTTCCTCGCGATCGCGTTCTCGATCCTCCGCACCTGGTCGCTCGTGCGTTAGCGCGTGGCACCCGCCTTGCGACTTTTTCAAGTCGACGAATGGAGGTGTCGACATGAAACGTGTGTGGATCTCAGCGGCAGTCACGCTGAGCCTGGCCGCAGCCCCGGCGCTCGCACCCGGGCAGGAGAAGACGGCGCCGTCGGCAAAGGCTGGCCAAGAGGCGAAGACTGGCCAGGAGAAGACGACGCCATCGGCGAAAGCGTCACGCGACCAGGCGTTCGTTAGCGACGCCGCCAAGGGCGGCATGGCTGAAGTCGAGCTCGGCAAGCTGGCCGCGGAGAAAGCGTCGAGCGACCAGGTGAAGCAGTTCGGCCAGCGCATGGTCGATGACCACAGCAAGGCCAACGACGAGCTGAAGACGATCGCGGCGACGAAGAACATCACGCTGCCGACCGGCATCGATGCGAAAGACAAGGCGTTGCACGATCGCTTGTCGAAGCTCTCGGGCCACGAGTTCGATCGCGCTTACATCGAGGCGATGGTCAAGGACCACAAGAAGGACGTGAACGAGTTCAAGAAGGAAGCGACAAACGGCCAGGACACCGAGATCAGGGGGTTTGCTGCCAAGACGCTGCCGACGCTCGAGGAGCACCTGAAGCAGGCTGAAAGCGCCGAGCACGCGGTGGTGGGGACCAGCGGATCAGCTGACCGCACGAAAGCCGATCGTCCGACCGACAACCCGACCCCCGCTCCCGCTCCGAAAACAACCCCGACCCCGCGGTAACGCCATCTGCGGCGGGGCCGACGCCTCGCGTCGGTCCCCCGTTCGTTGGGCCATGACTTGGGACTACGACTCCGGACTCTCGACTCCGACTTTCGACTCAGACTCCCGACTATCGACTCGGACCATCGACCCCGGACCAACGACTCTCGACTATCGACTCTTTCGTTCCAGCTCCTCGTCGATCGTGCGCTTGAATACCTCGAACGGCTGGGCGCCGGTCAGCATGCGGCCGTTGACGTAGAACGCCGGCGTCCCCGAAACGCCGGCCTCGTTGCCGGCGCGCACGTCGGCCTCGATGCGCGCCTGATACTTGTGCGTGTCGAAGCAGGCGTTGAACTGGCCGGCGTTCATGCCGAGCTCGGCGGCCGTCCGCTTGAGATCGTCGTTGGCGAGCTTGCTCTGATCCGCGAACAGCCGATCGTGATAGGGCCAGAACTTTCCCTGCTCCGCGGCACACTGCGCCGCTTCGGCCGCCGGTCGCGCGTTCGGATGGTTGGGCAGCGGGTAGTTCCGATACACGAAGCGGATCTTGTCGCCGTACGTGCTGAGCACCTGCTTGATGACGGGATGCGCCCGGAGGCAGTAGGGACACTGGAAATCAGAGAACTCGATGAGCTCGATCGGCGCGTTCGCAGGTCCCTGGACCGCGCCGTCGGCGGCCGCCACCGTACGCCGCGGCGGGTCGAGCGTCACGCGGACCGGTGTCTTGCGTTTCAGTGAATCGATGTAGGTGCCGTAGACGGCCTGCGTGCGTTCCTGCACGAGGAGCTGACGGATGGGGGCACGCACCTGTTCGAGCGAGGCGCCCTGGACACGTCCGGGGTTGGCCTGGTACCAAGTTGCGACGTCCGCGTCGGTGACCGGCGTGATCTTCGTGTTGATTTCCTGATCCGTCAGCGCGGACGCTTCGACGCCCCGCGCCTTGGCTTCCTGTGCGATGAGCTTCTCGCCGACCAATTCCTCGAGCGCCGCCCGGCGCGCCTCGTACAGCGCCTGGGCGAGCGACATGCTCCCGAAGCTTCCGGCCGATTGCTCGAGCGCGCGCTGATCGACGTCAGCGAGCGTAATCGTTGACGACCCCACCGTCGCGACGACGTCGTTCGGTCCCTGAAACCTGGCCTGCTGGGCCGACGACCGGCAGGCGACGAGCAGCAGTGCGACAGCGACGGCGAACCCTTCGACAGTCAGTCGTTTCATTGGAATGGAAGCTCCGCCGCTCATTGTCGCATACGTGTTACTCGCCGAGCCGCTCGGGCATGTCGGCGAGAACGTACGCCATCACCGTGACCGCCGCGGCGCATCTGGCCATCTCGGCGGGATCGATCTTGTCCACGGTGTCGGCCGCCGTGTGGTGAATCACGAAGAATCTCGAGCTGTCCACCTCCAGCGAGAGCGCCGGGATGCGCGCGAAGGCGACACTCGGCGCAATGTCGCCGCCTTCGCCCCCTGGGCCGACTTCAGTCGCCGCGATGCGGTCGAGCAGCGTCGCGATGGCGGCCACTGTCTGACGCACGGCCGCCGACCCTGAGACGCCGAATCCCAGCGGCCGGAAGACTCCGTTGTCCGACTCGAGCATCGCGACGTGCCGGCTGAGCTCGTCGCGGTGGCGATCGCGGTACGCCGCGCCCCCTCGGCCCCCGTTTTCCTCGTTCGTGAAGAGCACGACCCGCACCGTGCGCCGCGGCCGCAGGTTCAACTTCTTCATGATCCGCAGCGCTTCCCACGTCACGATGCACCCACCGCCGTCGTCGCTTGCGCCGGAGCCGACGTCCCACGAGTCGAGATGGCCGGAGACCACGACGATCTCCTCCGGCCGTTCACGCCCGCGCAGTTCGCCGACGACGTTGGCCGACTCGGCCTCGCCGTCGAAGTGCGACTCCATCTGCAGGCGGACGACGATGCGTTCGCCGCGATCGGCGAGCCGCTGAAGCCGGTCGGCGTCTTCGCTGGCGATGGCGGCCGCCGGCACGCGCACGCCGCCGTCGTACTGCACCGACCCCGTGTGCGGGAGCCGCAGGCCGTCGGGCCCGATCGACCGCACCAGCACGCCGACGGCGCCGTGCCGCGCCGCACGAGAGGGGCCGTCGGATCGATAGCGGACCGACTCCGCGTAGTGCGTGAAGGGCGCATTCAGGACCACGATGCGCCCGCGCGCCTCCGTTGCGCGGCGATCGAGCTCTTCGAACGACCGCACGACCAGCGCGTCGGCCACGATGCCCTCCCGTGGCGTCGCCTCGCTGCCGCCAAGTCCGAGCATCGCGATGACGTGGCGGGCGGGCGCGACCACCTCGGCGCTCTCATGTCCCCGGATCCACTTCGGCACGCGAACCTTCTCGGTGTGAACGTTTTCGAGCCCGTCGCGCTTCATTTCGGCGACCGTCCAGGCGATCGCGCGTTCCAGCTCCGGCGATCCGCTCAAGCGATGCGCGGCGACGTCGGTGAGCGCGGCCAGCCGCTTCCACGCAAACGCATCCCCAGTGGCGTCCGCAATCAGACGATTGGCGATCGGCCGGTAGTCGCGGATCCAGCCGGCACCGTCTTCGGCCGGCCGCGCCGAATCCGGTGTGCTCAGAAGCAGCAGCACCGCGACGGACACGAGGAACAGTCGAGCGGGGGTCATGCGCGGCTTCAGACTACCTCACCGCCCGCCGGTCGCGCGTCGAAGGTGGTCTTCGCTTTGCACAAGGCGCCGGCGTCGCGCGAAGGCGAGGGAAGGCCCGAAGGCGACGGAAGGAAATCGCGTTATGAAAGTCCGTGGCTGTGTGTGTGGGCTGGTCCTGCTGCTGACGGCGCCCCTAGGCGCCGGCGAACGTCTGTCGCTGCGGGTTTCGCCATCGGTTTCGTTTGCGCCGGCGAACCTCGTCGTGCGGGCGATGGTGGAGGCGCATCCCGACAATCGCTCGATGGCGATCGTCGCCGAGTCGGCGGACTTCTATCGCGCCAGCGAAATCCAACTCGATGGCGAGCAGGCGGCCCGCACGACGATGTTCGAGTTCCGCAGCCTGCCGTCCGGCTTCTACGAGGTGCGCGCGACAGTGTTCGATCAGAACGGCTTGCCCCGCGCGCGAGCCGTGTCGCAGGTTCAGGTTGTCGAGTCGGCGACCGCCCGCTGAGAGGAGCCTCGCCTCAATCGCCTACAAGCGATTGTCGGGCGTCGCGCGCGTCACTGGCCTGGCGTCGGGCTCCGGCGTGAAATCCTCGCCCGGGTTGATGAACCGATCGCGCTCGAACCGGTACTGCTTGTCGTACAGCTGCCGATACCGGCCGTCGAGCGCCAGCAGCTCATCGTGGGTCCCGCGTTCGACGATCTCTCCGCCTTCGAGCACAAGGATCTGATCGGCGCTGCGGATGGTCGACAGCCGATGCGCGATCACGAACGTCGTCCGCCCCTGGCGCAGCGAGCGGAGGCCGTCCTGAATGAGCGCCTCGCTTTCGCTGTCGAGGCTCGAGGTCGCCTCGTCGAGAATCAGGATCTTCGGATCGGCGAGGATGGCGCGCGCGATCGCGACGCGCTGCCGCTGCCCGCCTGAAAGCCGCACGCCGCGCTCGCCGACGATGGTGTCGTAGCCCTTCTCGAACGCCTCCACGAATTCGTCGCAGTGCGCGATGCGGCTGACGGCCTTGATCTCCTCGCGCGTGGCATGCGGGCGCGCGTAGGCGATGTTTTCGGCAATCGTGCCGTCGAAGAGGAAGTTGTCCTGCAGCACCACACCGAGGTGCGCCCGGTACTCGCGCAGCTTGACGTCGGCGAGGTTGACCCCGTCGACGGCGACGGTTCCCGAGAGCGGGCGGTTGAACGCCATGACGAGGCTGATAAGCGTGCTCTTGCCCGATCCGCTCGATCCGACCAGCGCCGTCGTCGAACCGGCGGGCGCGCGGAACGAGACGCTCTTGAGCACGGGCACACCGGGCGTGTACGCGAACGTCACCTGGTCGAAGGCGACGGCGCCGGCGATGGACGTCAGCGCGCGACGGTCCGCATCCTCCTGATCCTCGGTCGCCATCCTCCGGATTTCGCGGATGCGATCCAGGCCGGCGAACGCTTCGGTCAGCTGCGTGCCGATGTTGGCGAGCTGGATGACCGGCATCGTGATGAGCGCCGTGAAAGTCAGGTAGGCGACGAAATCGCCGATCGTCATCGTGCCCGCGCGGATGGACGATCCGCCGACCAGCATCATGGCGATGCCGATGGCGCCGAGCACCAGCGTGGAGAACGCGCCGACGGCTGACACGCCCGTGAGCGACTGGGCGACGTTTCGGAACAGCCGGTGCGCGCCCTTGGCGAACACGAGCTCCTCGCGCTTTTCGGCGGTGTAGGCCTTGACGATGCGGACGCCGCCGAGCGATTCGCCGAGCCGCCCGGTGACCTCCGCGTTGATCTGGCCGCGCTCGCGGAAGAGTGGCCGCAGCCGCTTGAACGCCGTCGTCATGCCGGCGCCGAAGGTGCCGAGAATGAGGATGGTGACCGCCGTCAGCCGCCAGTTCAGATACAGCAGGAATCCGAGCGCGAGGACGGCGGTGAAGATCGACCCCGTGAGCTGGACCAGGCCTGTCCCCACGAGGTTCCGGATTCCCTCGGGGTCGGTCATGATGCGCGAAATCAGTACGCCGGACTTCGTCGAATCGAAGTAGTTGATCGGCAGCCGCATGACGTGCGCTTCGACGTCCTTGCGCATGTTCGTGATCGCGCGCTGCGCGGCGACGCCGAGCACCTGGGAATTGGCAAATGAAGCCGCCGATTCGACCAGTGTGGCGAGGCCGGCGGCGAGCGCCAGCCTGGGCAGCAGGGCCCAGTTCTGCTGAATGACGACGTTGTCCATCAGATACTTCGATGTGATGGGCAGCACCAGCCCGGCCAGCCGGCCGATGACCATCAGAGTGAGTCCGAGCGCCAGGCGCTTGCGATGCAGCCACACGAGCGCCTTCGCTTCGCCCCAGGCCTCGGCTGTCATCTTGCGGGGGGCCGGCGGCGTCACGCCGCCAGGTCGCGCTCGAGGGATCCGTTCCGGGTGGGCCATTCAGGAATCATACTTGGTGCGTCGGTAGGATCGAATTGGCGCTGGGCGCTGGGCGCTGGGTGCTTGGGTGCCGGGGTGTCGGGGTGCCGAGGTGCTGTGATGCGAGTGAGCAGAGTATTGAGCGTGACCGCGGCCGCGGCCATCGTCGTGGGCGCACACAGCGCCAGCGGGCAGACGGACGCCGATCGACGCGCCGCCGAAACCGCGATGCTTCAAGCCGATCGCGACTTCAACCAGGCCGCCGTCGAGCGGAACCTCGAACGGTTTTTGTCGTTCCTCGCGGAGGACGCCACGTTCGAATCGGCCGAGGGCCGCGGGCGCGAGTCGGTCCGGAAGGCATGGGCGCCGTTTTTCGAGTCGAACGGACCGACCATTACGTGGATGCCGATCAAGGCGGAAGCGCTCGTCGGCGCCGACGTCGGGTACACGGTGGGACGCTGGCAGCGGTCGCGAACCATCGACGGGAAGACGACGAAGGGGCAGGGGCAGTACCTGACGGTCTGGCGCAAGCAGAAGGATGGATCGTGGAAGGCGGTATTCGATACTGGATCGACCGTCCCCGTCGCGTCGATTCGGTAGTCGATCAGGTAGGGGACGGGCTTTGTCCCGTCCCACGTGCACTACTTGTATAACGCGCGCGCTTCTTCGATCTGCGCCGCGATTTCTGATGCGAGATGCGCGGGCGCGGCCACGCGCGCGAAGGGCCCGAAGCTCAGAATCCAGCTCTGAAGCGCGCGATCGGCACAGACTTCCAGCGACAGCGCCAGCCGGCCGCCGTCGAGCTCGCGCACCTGCTGTGACGGGTGCCATGCCCGTCCCCGCACGTACTCTGCGACTGCGGGATGAAACTCAATCGTCACCGATTCCGGCGGGCCGGAATGGACGCCGAGCGAGTGCGGGAACGCCTCATCCGGCAGTTCCTCGATGGGCGTGAACCGCTCGTCGAGCAGCGACAGGCTCTGAATCCGCTCGACCGCGAAGGTGCGGACTTCGCCGTACTCGGGCACGTACGCGAGCAGGTAGAGCGCCCCCTGCGCGTAGGCGAGCCGGTACGGATGCACGTCGTAGGTCTTTACGCGATCGCTCGATTTCGAATGGTAGGTGATGGTGGCCTGCCGCAGATGCAGCGTGCCCTCGAGCGCGCGCGCGACGATCTGGCGCCGCTCGGGATCCTGCACGGCCGTCGAGGGCTGCGTCTTGGTGGCGAGCACGCGGGGGAGTTCGTCGAGGAAGCGCTGCATGTGCGGCGTCAGCGCCGCGGTGAGCTTGGCGAAGGCGCTTTCAACCTCGTCGCGGAACGGCGTGCCGGCCAGTGACTCGACGAGCGAGCGGCTGAAGTAGAGCGCGCACAGCTCGGACAGCGTCAGCCCGGCCGACAGCCCCTTGAACGCCTGGCCGTTGATGGTCCAGCGCGTGCGACCGTCATCGCGTGATCGATCGTCGTAAATGGGAAAGCCGGCTTCTTCGAGGGCCTGCAGGTCGCGGCGGATGGTGCGGGTCGTCACGCCGCACTTGTCGGCGAGCTCGTCGATCGTCACCCCGCCGGCGCGGGTGCTTTCGATGTCGCGGAGAATGGTCCACTGGCGGATGACTTCCGCGTTGCGGGGCACAGGGCGATTCTAGCAATTGCAAGATTGCAGGATTGCAGAATGGTGGACTGAAGAAAGGGAGAACGACTTCGTCAGCTGGATCCGCGGAGGTGGCCGGGTGCCGCTCTCAGGCCAACCGAGGACGCTGGCTAATCGACAGGTGAGGGGCGGCTCGTGGTCATTTCTGCAATCTCCTCGAGCAGTCCGATTCTACTTTCTGCAATCCTGCAATTTACTCCAGCGATATGCGCCGCAGGAGATTGAAATCCGACAGCATCTTGCCGGCGCCGAGCACCACCGACGACAGCGGATCCTCGGCCAACTGCACCGGCAGCCCTGTTTCCTCGCGCAGGCGGCGATCGAGGTTCTTCAGCAGCGCGCCGCCGCCGGTGACGATGATGCCACGGTCGAAGATATCGGCCGAGAGTTCGGGCGGAATGCGCTCGAGCGCGTCGTGGACCGCCTGCACGATGGCACGGACCGGCTCGCTGAGCGCGCGGCGGATCTCATCGTCGCCCATGATGACCGTCTTGGGACGCCCTTCGGAGAGATGGCGGCCCTTCACTTCCATCGTCATCGGAATGTCGAGCGGGTAGGCGGAGCCGATCTCGATCTTGATCTGCTCGGCCGTGCGCTCGCCGATGAGCAGGTTGTGGGCCTTCCGCGCGTGCATGATGATGGCGTCGTCGAGCTCGTTGCCAGCGACGCGGACGGACTTGCCGTAGACGACGCCCGCCAGCGAGATGACCGCGATGTCGGTCGTGCCGCCGCCGATGTCGACCACCATGTTGCCGGACGCTTCGGTGATGGGCATTCCAGCGCCGATGGCGGCGGCCATGGCTTCCTCCACCAGGTGCACTTCGCTCGCCTTGGCGCGGTAGGCGCTGTCTTTCACCGCCCGTCGTTCAACCTGTGTGATTTCCGACGGCACGCCGATGACGACCCGCGGACGCAGCCAGCCGCTGCGCTTGTGCGCCTTGCGGATGAAGTGCGTCAGCATCTTCTCGGCTGCCTCGAAGTCGGCGATGACGCCATCCTTCATCGGCCGGATAGCCGTGATGTTGCCGGGCGTGCGGCCGAGCATCTCCTTTGCCTCAGCCCCGACGGCTTCGATGCGCCCGTTCACCTTGTTGAGGGCCACGATCGAGGGTTCACTGACGACGATCCCTTTGCCTCGCGCGTAGACACAGGTGTTGGCGGTGCCCAGATCGATGGCCAGATCGTGTGAGAAGCGCCGGATGAGCGACGAGAACACTGGACGGTCCTTTCGGGTCAGAGGGTGGCCGGCGGCGCGCCGCAAGCTGCGTCTCCTTATTGATCGGCTCGAGACGGTCAAAACATTAGTAAAACGAAGCGCCATTGCACGCGGTCGCGCGGCTGCGGCTTTCAGCTTTGTGGGCCGATGACGAAACTGTCTGGTTTGTGGGGGAGTTTGACGGGAACCTTATCGGCCAGCTCTTCAGTAAACGGGCCGACCTGAAGGTCTGCACTGCTAACGTGCGCCTTCAGATGGAGATGTACTCGACCGGGTTCGACCGCGAGGCCAGAAAACGCTGGAAGTCAGCCCCGGAGAGGGCCAGTGTCGCGGTGTTGACGTTCGGATGGAAGGACACGCGGTCGGCTGTCTTCAGATCGCGATCGAGGTACACCCGGACGCTGCCCTCGGCGTCGTTCAGCAGGCCGAACGGCGATACCGACCCAGGGGCGACGCCCAGATGCGCGAGTAGACGCTCGGGCGAGGCGAAGCTCAGTTTCCCGTCGCCGATCTGCGCAGCCACGGCACGCAGGTCCGCCCGCTTCGTGTGCACGAGAATCACCAGGTAGTGCCGGTTGCCCTTCTGATTGCGCAGGAAGAGATTCTTGCAGTGCACCGCATCGATCGCCGCCCAGTGAGCGACGGCGTCCTCGACGGTCGCGACAGGCGGATGCTCGTATCGCTCGAAAACGATGCCGAGCGCCGTCAGGGCGTCGGCGACCGCTTGTTCCTGAGGGGCAGCACTCATCGCGGGTGCGGACGGAGGATCATTATGGCCGCACCCGCGCGGCTGAACCTTGCTACTTCGCGGGCTCGGCGTTGAGCATCAAAGCCTGCGTGTAGGTGATGTCAATCCGGTCGCCGGCGTGAACACCCTCGAGGTTCTTCTTGTCTCCGATCTTCCGCGTGATCGTCCGGCCGTCCTGCGATGTGACGGTGATGGACGGCACGTTCATGTCGACGGCCTTGACCGTCACGGTTCGCGTCTGCTGCGTGCCGACGACGCCGCCCGGTACTTCCTTGATGCGCCCGCCGCCAATCGCGTCGCTCGACGGCGTGCTCGCCGTGCCCGGCTTGCGAACCTGGAACACGAGCGACTCCTTGTAGGTTGCCCGGATCTTGTCGCCTTTCTTGAGCTGGTTGAATCGCGTCACGTCGGGGCCCGCGGTGTACGTGTCTTCGTCGCCGTTTTCGGCGCGGAGCGTGATCGAACGCGTGGCCTGATCGATCGCGGTAATAGTGACCACGGCCGTCAGGGTGTTCTCCTTCGTCACGGTCTTGCCGCCCTGGGCCTGGGTCTGAGCCTGCGCGAGGGTCGGTACGACGGCGAGCGCCACGGCAAACGCGAGGGATTTCATCATCACAGTTTCGTCCTCCTGAATCGGATCGGCGTTTCGGACAGGGCAAGCCTCGTACCCACATCGCCATGGGCAACCACTGCATCTTGTGTGACTTACGGAGATAGCCCGAGGCCCGGGGCCCGACATGTCGGATCCGCTCCGCCCTGACGGATGGGCCGGCCCCTTCAGTCCGACCCCGTGACCTGCGCTGTCACACCCGTCCCGTAGCATCGGAGCATGACAGAACGAAAACCACGCGTGCCGCCGGCAGTGGCCGCCGGCGAATGGATTCCGTTCCCAGGCGGCGAGCTGGAGGGCAAACGCCCAAGAGCGACGTGCGCCGCATGCCGGTCCGCCGCGCAGGCGGGCGTGACGCCGCGCGCTAACACGCTGTGCTTCGAGTGCTACCGGGCGGAACTCGATCGCGAGCGCGCACTATCAGCGGCGGCACGCTTCGGCGCCGACACCGTCGAGCGCTTTCAGGATGGCCTGCCGTTCGAGGCGGTCGATCAGGGGCGGCTGGCGCGCCTCAAGGTGGCGCGTGCCGATGAGCGCCGTGCACTCTCGGTCGGGCCCGGTCGTTTCGTCGATCGCCGTCGTCAGGCGCAGCTCGCGGCTCGGCACGCGCTGGCCAACGTGGCGCGCGGACTTGCAGCGCGCAATCTGCCGATCGGCGATCGCCAGGCAGCGTTCGCCGACGTCACGCATGCCGCGGAGCTTCAGCTGCCCGACGCGTGGCTGCCGTTCGTCCTGTCGCGGTGAGCCGTTCAAGCGTCATCTCGACGTTTCGTCCTTGAAAAAGGCGCTGGCTCAGCCGCACAATCCGCAGCGCCAGGCCCCGCGTCAGATGCCGTTAGCGAGCGGCACGCTCATCGGACCCTACGAGATTCTCACGCCGCTCGGCAGCGGGGGCATGGGCGAGGTCTATCGCGCCCGCGACACGAAGCTCTCGCGCGATGTCGCGCTGAAGCTGCTGCCCGAAGCGTTCGCCCAAGACGCCGAACGGCTGGCGAGGTTCGAGCGCGAGGCGCAGGTGCTTGCGTCGCTCAACCATCCATCCATCGCACACATCTACGGGCTCGAGGAATCATCCGGAGCCCGCGCGCTCGCGATGGAACTCGTGGACGGACAGACGCTCGCCGACCGTCTGGCTGACGGTCATGCGCGGCGGCTCTCTCTGACCGAGGTGTTGTCGATCGCCCGTCAGGTGGCCGATGCGCTCGAGACCGCCCACGAGAAGGGCATCGTCCACCGCGATCTGAAGCCGGCCAACGTGATGATCTCGTCGAGCGGTGCCGTGAAGGTGCTCGACTTCGGACTGGCCGCCATCGCACAGGGACCCAAGACGTCCGGCATCGATCCCACCACCTCGCCGACGTTGACGATGGCTGCGACGCAGGCCGGCGTGATTATCGGCACCGCCGCCTACATGTCGCCCGAGCAGGCGGCGGGCAAGACGGTCGACAAACGCGCCGACGTCTGGTCGTTCGGCGTGCTGCTGTGGGAGCTCCTGACCGCGCGGCAACTGTTCGCAGGCGAAACGATCTCGCACACGCTGGCCGACGTGCTCCGCGCGCCGATCGACTTCGCGCAGCTGCCAGCGGAAACGCCAGCCGTCGTTCGCACCTTGCTGCGCCGTTGCCTCGACCGCGACGTGCGAAGCCGGCTGCGCGACATCGGCGAGGCACGTGTCGCGATCGACGCGTACCTGGCGAACCCGGAACGCGACGCGCAGGTGGCGTCGCCGCGACGGACGTCGGCGCGGCCATGGCTCACGGCGGTCCTGGCTGCGGTGGCGGTCGTCGCGCTCGCGGGCGCCGTAGCGGTGGCGTTCGTGCATTTCCGGGAGCCGCATCACCCCGGTCAAGTCGTGCGCTTTCAGATCCAGGCGCCGGAGCAGACGACGTTCGCGTATGGGCCGACGCTCTCGCCCGATGGCCAGCGTCTCGCGTTCGAAGGCCCGGGCCCCGACGGTCGCATGATGATCTGGGTTCGCTCCCTTGACACGCTCGACACGCACGCGCTTTCAGGCAGCGAGGGCGTCGTCGACGGCATCTTCTGGTCGCCCGACAGCCGGTCGGTCGGATTTGCCGTCAACGGGTTCCCCGATCGGCTCAAACGGGTCGAGATCGCAGGAGGGCCCGCGCAGACGCTCTGCGAGTTCACCGGGAATTGGCGCGGCGGCGCGTGGAACGAACAGGGCGTCATCCTCTTCGGCGCGACGGGCACCGGCTTGTCGCGTGTGGCTGCATCGGGCGGCACCGTTGTGCCTGTGACGAAGCTCGACGTCGCAGCCCAGCATTCCGTGTCAGGCGCGGCCTTCCTGCCCGATGGACGCCACTTCGTGTACTTCAAAGCAACACGCAAGGCCGAGAGCCGCGGCATCTATCTCGGATCGCTCGAAGCGTCAGCGGATCAGCAGAACCAGGCGCGGCTCGCTGCGTCCGATTCAAACCCTGTCTACGTCCATACAGTCGAAGGGGGCGAGGGCCTGTTGCTGTTTCTCCGGGAAGCGTCGCTGCTGGCGCAGCCGTTCGATGGATCGCGATTGACCGGAGATCCGACCGTCGTGGCCGAAGATGTCGGCACCGTCGGCGCCCAGGCCTTCATGTCGGTGTCCCGCACCGGACACCTGGCTTTCCGGGCGGGTCGCGCGCAGGCCATCACCGGAGACCTCCTCTGGTTCAGCCGCGACGGCAAGCGACTCGGTCAGGTCGGGCCGCGCGGTGAGTACAGCGGCAGCGGTGGACTCCAGCTGTCACCTGACGGGACGCGCGTCCTCACGGCCAGGATGGAGGGCGCCACGACCAGCGCGCTCGGCGGCGTCGGACGAGTGTGGGTGGCAGAGACCGCCCGTGGCATCTTCAGCCGCCTCAATACCGCGGATTGGAGCGAGTCGTCGCCGGCGATCTCGTCCGACGGCCGAGTGGTGGTCAGCTCGACGATGAACGGTGCCGTCGGCGACCTGTACTGGTTGCCCGTCACCGGTGTCGGCTCGCCTGAGCCGCTGCTCGTGAAGTCGCCAACGGTCAAGCACCCGAACGATTTTTCACGCGACGGCCGCTTCCTGCTCTTCGACGACCACGTCACACCCCAGCAGCAGGATCTCTACGTCCTCCCGATGGAGAAACCGGCCGGCGGCGAACGCAAGCCGATCCCGTTTCTCACCACGCCAGCGGACGAGACGTTCGGGCAGTTTTCGCCGGATGGAAAATGGGTGGCCTACACCTCCAACGAATCCGGACGACGGGAGGTGTTTGTGCAGGGCTTCGCGCCCGATCGCGTGCCGGCTGCGGCGGTCGGCAAGTGGCAGCTCTCCACTGCCGGCGGCGACAAACCGCGATGGAGCCGCGACGGCAAGGAGGTGTACTACCTCTCTCCCGATCGGAAGATGATGGCGGTGCCGGTCAAGATCGGATCGACCTTCGAACCGGGCCTGGCCGCGCCGCTCTTCGACGTGCCCAGGCTCACCGGCTTCTTTCCGTACGCGGTGGCGCCAGACGGACGATTTCTCCTCAACACGCTGGTCGACACGGGCACGACGGCGGCAGCGCCGGTGACGGTCGTGTTGAACTGGCGCCCCGAGCCGAAGCGATAGACGCACCTGAGGCGCGGGCCAGGCACGCCGACGCGTCAGTGACCTGCCCTGTCACACCCTCCTCGTACGATGCAGGCGCTGGGGATCAAAGGACCAGCTGTACAGGCGGTGTACCTCCGTGCGATACTCATGACCATCACACCCTCGGTCGGTCTGGTCATCTTCATCATCGGCGTGCTCGCGGGCGCGGTGCTCGCGTGGCTGGCTTCCCGTCCCGCGCTGGCGCGTCTTCAAACCACACTCGAAAAAGATCGCGCCGTTCATG
>Ga0066903_100002753_pt1 | contig 13942 bp, 12 predicted proteins | sample PanSoiMetaGPlot1_FD_67491 | JGI IMG/M metagenome (GOLD analysis project Ga0066903, IMG submission 67491) | Tropical forest soil microbial communities from Panama analyzed to predict greenhouse gas emissions - Panama Soil - Plot 1 (version 2) | ecosystem: Environmental > Terrestrial > Soil >...
TAGTAGAAAGCCTCTGCGTTCGTCTGCTCGGGGGGAACCTGCTTGCGCTGCGGCCGGTGGGCGGACGCGCCGCCGGCCATCTTCTCCTTCAGATCGGAAAGGTTCGGCCGGATCAGCTTGCGGTGGATCATGTCTTCACCTCTCTTGGGATGATGCCCTTTCAACTTCCTCTCCTTCACTCCGGCAGTGATTCCGGGAATGATTCGCTCTTCCGAAGCATGCCGGGCTCATGGAAAAACTCGGAGAAAAGCACCGATTCGGCGGAGGCCCTCTCTCCCCGTGCAGGGGTGCTTGGTTGGGGAAAAACGCTCAGTGGCCGCAGTCTAGCACAGGGCAAATCCGCTGCGCCACCCCGCGCGCCCCCGCGCTCAGGGCTCCTGGGCGGGCTCGGTGTCCAGCGTGTCCATCGGCTTCCACTCCGAGCTGCCGTACTTGGGAAAGACGTAGATGTAGTTCTCCTTCCAGAGATGCTCGAGGTAGACCTGTAGATTTTCCTTGAAGCGCGCGTCGCGGATCTTCTCGGTGATCGTGTCCCGTGCGTCGGTGATGGAGGTCACCTGCTCCCCTTCCTTGGTCTCGAGCCGCACGATGTGGAACGCCCGCACGGATTCGATCGGGCCGGCCAGATCGCCCGGCTTCAAGGCGAACACCTGGCTCTCGATCTCGGGGCGCAGCTCGCCTTTGGTGAAGGGACCCACCAGACCGCCGCGCTCCTTGCTCGAGACCTCAGAGACCGAGGCGGCCAGCTCGCCGAAATCCTTGCCCGCGTCCAGCTCGCGGCGCGCCGCCGCGGCGCGGGAGCGGACCTCCTCCTTGTTCGCCTCCTCGTACAGCAGGACGATTTCCCGGAAGACCACCCGCTCCGGCCGGACGAAGTCCTTCCGGTGCTCGTCGTAATAGGCCTGGATGTCCTTGTCGGAGACGCTGATCTTGCGGCGCACCTCGTAGTTGATGATCTCGTGCGGGATGGACATGCGCATCAGCGTGTCGAGCAGCTCCGCCCGGGTCATGTTCTGCTCCTTGAGCAGCCGATCCAGCTCCTCGTCGCTCTCGATCTTCTGCTGCTTCTTGAAGTCGTCGAGCAGGTTCTTGCGGACCTTGTCGAGATCCAGCAGCACTTCCGCCCGCTGCACCAGGAGGGTCTCGGTGATCATGTTGCGCAGCAGCCCGTCGGCCGCCGCCTCGGTCTTGGCCTGCAGCTCCATGCCGGAGTACTTGGTCCTGAGCTGCTGCTCGTAGACGGCCAGCCGCTCCTGCAGCTGCGTGCGGGTGATCATGGAGTTGTTCACCTTGGCGACGATTTCCTCGAGGATCTCCGCTCGCACCGCGCCGCCCGCCAGGCCGAAGCCCAGGACCAGCGCGGCCGTCGTTCGCCTGAGAGCGCTCATCCGCCGTAGTCTCCCCGGTACGGAAAGGGCAGGTTCTCCGGGAACACGCGAATCGCCGCGGTCTTGCGCAGGGCGTCGAGCGTCCGCTGGAGCATCTCTTCCGCTTTCCTCTGCAGCAGGAGCACCTCGATCCTCCGGCCCGCCTCCTCGAGGCTCTGGCTCTTCCCTTCCCGGCGCTCCACCATCTGGAACACCCGGACCTTGTCACCGTCCTCGACCGGCACGCTCACCTGCCCCGGCGCCAGCGACCGGATCGCCTCCTTCACGGGATCCGGCAGCTCCGCTTCATCCACCGTGCGGGGCTGTCCCTTGTCAGGCGACAGGGAGTTCTGCTGGGCCAGCTGCGGAAACCGGTTCGCGTCCTGCTTCAGCTCGGCTTCGACCTGCTTGGCGTCCTCCGAATTCTCCATCAGGATCTGCCGCAGGACCACTACGCGCGACTCCTGGAACTCCTCCGGATGGGCGCGGAAATAATCCTCGATCTCCGCCGGCGACACCTTGAGATCCTTGAGCAGCACCTTGTCCTTGTATTCCTGGATGAGAAGATTCCTTCTCACCTGCTCCTTGAGCCCGTCGTCCGGCGCGACCGGCTTGGAGATCGGGCTCCCCAGTCCCGCCAGGTACGACTCCACCTCGGCGTCGCCCACGCTCAGCTTCTCCTCGCGGGCCCGCTGGAGCAGCAGCCGCTCCCCGATGAACTGATCCAGCAGGCGGCTGCGCACCTCCGCCTCCTTGGCGGGCGGCGTTTCCTGGCCGAGATTCGAGCGGAGATACTCCTCGAACTCCCCGTATGGGATCTCCTCCTCGTTGATGCGCACCGCGACGCGGCCCCGGGCCGCGCGGCATCCGATCGGGCCGGAGGCCAGCACGGTTCCCGCGACGAGGAGCACGGCGAACCAGCGCTCGAGACCTGCTGACTTCATCTGGACAAGAGTCCCGTCGTCTGATGGTTTCGATTCGACGGCAAGTGCCTCAGGAAGGCGCCGCTTGAGCGTGACTGTAGCACATCAAAAAAGGTCTTTCAATGCATCCCGGATCGCGCCCACGCGCGTCTCCTCGCGCGCTCCCACCGGAACGCGGAGAACGCCTTCGGGGGAGAGCGTCGCGCCCTTGCGCCGCGCCACGCAATCGATCAGCGCCTGCGGCGGGACGGGAGCATCCGACGCGAAGCGGATGGATGCCTTCTCCGCGGCGTAGTCGACCGAGGTGATGCGCAGCTTTTCCGCCAGCAGCTTCAGCGAGGCCAGCTCGAACAGGCGCTCTCCCTGCGGCGGGATCTTCCCGTACTTGTCGGCGGTCTCGCTGAAGACGCGGTCCAGCTCGTCGCGATCCTTCGCCGAGGAGATGGCCTTGTAGAGAGACAGGCGCTGGTTGAAATCGGGCAGGTACTCGTCCGGGATGCGCACGTCGAGCTTCAGGTTGAGCGTCGTCCGCAGCTCGGGCAGCGGCGCCTCCCCCTTCAGCTCCAGCACGGTGCGCTCCAGCAGCCGCGTGTAGGTCTCGAATCCCACCGCGGCGATGTGGCCGTGCTGCTCGGCGCCCAGGAAGTTCCCGGCCCCGCGAATCTCCAGATCCATCGCCGCAATGCGGAAGCCCGAGCCGAGCTCGCTGAACTCCTGCAGCGCTTTGAGGCGCTTGCGCGCCACCGGCGTCAGCGCCGTCCGCGGCGGCACCAGGAAGTAGGCGTAGGCCCTGCGATCGGAGCGGCCGACCCGCCCGCGCAGCTGGTAGAGCTGGGACAATCCGAAGCGATCGGCGCGGTTCACCAGGATCGTGTTCACGCGCGGGATGTCCAGCCCGTTCTCGATGATGGTGGTGGACAGCAGCACGTCGTGCTCGCCGCGCAGGAAGGCGAGCATGGTGCGCTCCAGATCCTTCTCCCCCATCTGGCCGTGCGCCACCGCGATGCGCGCCTCGGGGGCGAGCTTGCGCAGCAGCGCCGACATGGAGGCGATGCTCTCCACCCGGTTGTGGACGAAATAGACCTGCCCTCCCCGCTTCATCTCGTTGCGCAGCGAGGTGGCGATGACGCCGGCCCGGAAGGGCAGGATGTGGGTCTGGATCGCCAGGCGGTTCTTGGGCGGCGTCTCGATGACCGACAGGTCGCGGATGCCGGCGAGCGAGAGCTGCAGTGTCCTGGGGATGGGCGTGGCGCTCATGGCCAGCACGTCGACGTTCTTCCGGAACTGCTTGATCTTCTCCTTGGCGGCGACGCCGAAGCGCTGCTCCTCGTCCACCACCAGCAGCCCCAGCTCCTTGAACTGGACGTCGCGCGAGAGCATGCGGTGGGTTCCGATCAGCACGTCCACCTTGCCGGAGGCGACGTCCTTCGTGACCGCCTTCTGCTCGGTGGGGCTGCGGAAGCGGCTGAGCATCTCCACCCGCGCCGGAAAGCCGGCGAAGCGCTCCCGGAAAGTCGACAGGTGCTGCGCCGCCAGCACCGTCGTGGGCACCAGCAGCGCGACCTGCTTGCCGTCCATCACCGCCTTGAAGGCGGCCCGCAGCGCCACCTCTGTCTTGCCGAAGCCGACGTCGCCGCAGACGAGGCGATCCATCGGCAGGGACGATTCCATGTCGGCCTTGACCTCCTCGATGGCGCGGCGCTGATCCTCCGTCTCCTCGAACGGAAAGGCGTCCTCGAACTCGCGCTGCCAGGGCGTGTCCGGCCCGAACGCGTGCCCCGGCGCCGCCTTGCGCGCCGCGTAGAGCTGCAGCAGCTCCTCCGCCATGTCCTGCATGGCCCGGCGCACCTTCCGCTTGGTGCGCTCCCAGGTGACGCCGCCGAGCCGATCCAGCTTGGGGAGCCGGTCGCCCGAGCCGCTGTAGCGCTGCACCAGATCGAGGCGCTCCACCGGCACGTAGAGGCGGTCCTTCCCGTCGAAGTGCAGCTCCATGAAATCGGATTTGCGGTGATCCTGCTCCAGTCTCACCACGCCCGCGTAGCGCCCGATGCCGTGATCGGCGTGCACGACCAGATCTCCGACCTTGAGGTCCCTGAAATCGGGCGAGAAGACTCCCAGCCGGCGCCGGCGCGTCTCCTTCTCGTGGATCTCGCCGAAGATCTCGCGCTCGGCCACCACCATGAGCCCGGCGTCGGGAAGAACGAAGCCGGCGTCCAGGCTGCCCGGCAGGATGAAGCGGGAGGCGGCGAAAGGAGGCGTGGCGGCCGGATCCTCCATCGGCGTCGCCGGGACCGACAAGTCGCGCAGGATCTCGGCGAGCCGCTCCATGCGGCCGCGGCTTCCCACCGTGATGATCGTCTTCCATCCGGAGGACGAGGCCTCGGACAGATCCCCCGCGATCTCGCCGATGCGCTCCACGTAGCTGCGGGCAGGCCGGCAGGCGACCCGCAGCTCCTCCGCCCGGCTGGCCAGCGGGAGCTCGGAGAGATGAAGGGAAGCATTGCGCAGGAGGCTTTCCAGCCTGTCCTTGGGAACGAACACCTCCTCGGGGGCGGGAAGTCCGAAGGCCTCCGAGAACTCGAAGGAAGCGTGAATCTCGTCCCAGGTCTTCGCCACCTCCTGGACGACGCTCTCGATCTCTTCCACCGCCAGCAGCGCGTCGGGTGCGAACCTGGGAAGGCTCACGGCGGCGGGATCCAAAAGCGCGGCGAAGGCTTCGATGCCGGGGAAGGATCCTTCGGCGCCCATCTCCTCGAGGAGAGCCTCCCTGCGCGGGCGCCCTGCCTCGCCTATCTGCGAGCGCAGCGCGTGCGCCAGGGCATCGAGAGGCGCCTGCTCGAGCGGAATCTCCTTGACCGGCAGGAGCTCGACGCGCTCCAGCGCTTCCATCGAGCGCTGCGTCTCCGGGTTGAAGGTGCGCAGCGTCTCCACCTGCTCGCCGTAGAACTCGAGGCGGACCGGAACCTCCCCCTGGGGAAGGAAGAGATCCACCACGCCGCCGCGCCGAGCGAACTCGCCGGGCGCGGTGACGTGCTCCACTCTCGCGTAGCCGGCCGGAATCAGGAGCCCGCAGAGGCGATCGGGGCTGAGCGCATCGCCGGCGCTCACCGGCAAGCGGGCCGCGGCGAAGCGCTCCCTTGAGGGGACCTGGTAGAAGAGCGAGCGCGCCGGAATGAGGATGATGGCAGGCTTGTCGGAGCAGAGATGGTTCAGCGCGACCACGCGGTCGCAGCTCACTTGGAGGTGGGGCGACAAGCCCTGGTACGGGTCGGCGTCGAGCGAGGGGAGGACATCCAGCGCGGGGCCTCCCTGGAGATAGGTTCTCCAGGTCTTGAGATCCCGCTCCCAGCGCTCGGTGTCGACGTCCCCCGTGGTGACGAGAAGGATGGAGCGGCCCAGCTCGCGCTGGAGCAGCAGCAGATGAAGCGCTCGGGCCGAGCCGGTCAGGCCGATCAGGGCCGCGCGCCGCCCGGCCTTCAACGGCTCGCAAATCTTCGATATCCCCGCCCTGGCCCCCACGGAGACCAGCAGCGAGGCGATGGGCGAGCTCACCGCATGCGCCTCGAGAGAATTCTCCGCAGGATGGCGGTGGTGGAGCAGCCGGGTCGCAGCGGCAGGATGCGCACTTCGCCGCCGTCGTTCTCCACCGCTTCCCGGCCGATGACCGTGGAAGGAGCCCAGTCCCCTCCTTTCACCAGGATTCTCGGGCGCACGGCGCGAATGATCCGCTCGGGCGTCGGCTCGCGAAAGATCACCACGTAGTCGACGCACTCCAGAGCCGCCAGGACCTCCGCGCGCTCCTTCTGCGTGAGGATGGGCCGCTGCGGGCCCTTGAGCGCCCGCACCGAGGCGTCGCTGTTGAGCCCCACCGCCAGCGCGTCGCCCAGCTTCCTGGCCCGGCTCAGCAGGCTCACGTGTCCCGGATGCATCAGATCGAAGCAGCCGTTGGTGAACACCAGCTTCTTCCCTGCCCGCGCCATGCGCCGGGAGTGCGCCGCCAGCGCGGCGCGCGAGACGATCTTCTTCTTCGCGTCCCTTCTCATGTCCTCTCCCGGTAGCCCCCGGTCCTCTCCCGGAGAGCGATGCGGACGATGTCCTTGAGCATCTGCAGGCTGTCCGTCAGGAAATTCACCTTCGACTGGGGAGAGTTCCGCCAGATGACCGGGACCTCCGCGATGCGGATGCCCCGCCGATGCGCCAGCATGAGAATCTCCACATCGTAGGAAAAGCGATCGACGCGGCTCAGCCGGAAGATGGGAATGAAGCTCTCCCGATCGAGGAGCTTGAACCCGCACTGCGTGTCCCGGAAAGGGAGGGAGGTGAAAAGCCGCACGAGCCGGTTGAACGTGATGCCCATGTTCCGCCGGAGCCATCCCTGCGGTACCTCCACCTTCGACGGGTCAACGGCTCGCGAGCCGATCGCGGCGGCATATCCCCTCTCCGTCAGATAAGGAAGGAGCTTGTGCAGCTCCTCCAGGGGTGTGGATAGATCGGCATCGGTCAGGAGAACCCACCGTCCGCGGCTCTGCGTGAACCCATGTCGAATGCTGAACCCTTTGCCCTTATTCCCTCCATTGCGCAGCAGCCGGAGGCCCGGGATCTTTTCGCGCATCGCCTCGACGCACTGCGCCGTCCGATCCTTGCTTCCGTCGTCGACAATCAATACCTCCGCTGACATGCGGAGTGAGCCGATAAATGTCTCTATCGCGCTGAGCGTCGGACCTATTCGCGCTTCTTCGTTGAAGGCGGGAACGACGATCGAAAGATCGGGCGGGGCTGGCGAAAGCTCGATGCGCTTCGCTTCCTCGCGCGGATCGGCGGCAACGGTCAAGAGCGCTTTTTCCGGGGAGCTTCCCCCGGCTCCCGCCGCTGGTCGCGGTAGTCGCGGTAGAGGATGAAGCGCCCTTCGTGGACGATGTAGGCCCTGGGATACTGCACGACATCTCCCTCGGCATCGAAGCTGATCGGTCCGGAGGCGCCCGGGAAGTCTCGAATGTCCAGCAGCGCCTGGGAGACCCGATCGGGCACCGCGCTTCCGCAGCGCCGCATCGCCTCCACCGCCACGAGCACGGCGTCGTAGCCGTGCGCCGCCCAGAGATCCGGATCCGCCCCATAGCGGCCGCGGAAAGCCTTCACGAAGCGGGAGACGTTCGGCTCGTCGCTGGCCGGATCGAAGACGACCGCGGGATAGATGACCCCTTCGGCCGCTCCCCCCGCGTCCTCCAGGGTCTTGGGATTCCCGAAGCTCGAGGTGCTCAGGATGGTGACTTGCGGGTCGATCCGGCGGATCTCCTTCAGCGCCTCGGCCATGTCGCTGTAATAGCCGGCCAGATAGATTCCGTCCGGACCCCACTCCTTGACCTGCCTGGCAAGGGCCGGGAAGTCCGCCCCATGGGCGGGATAGGTCTGCAAATCCGAGGTGGCGGATGGCGGCAAGGCCTTGCGGAACACGTGCGCAAGCCCCTGGCCGAAGGCATTCTCGATCGCCAGCACCTTGATGCGCTTGAGATGCAGCTCGTCGGAGGCGAGCTGGGCCATGTAGGCTCCCTCCAGCGTGTCGGAGGGATAGACCCGGAAGATGTATTTGCCGGCAACGGTGATCTCGGGGCTGGAGCTCGCGGGACTGAGGAGAATCTTGTGGCGCCTCTCGGCCAGCGGAGCGACGGCCAGGGTTTCCGAGCTGAGGACCGCGCCCAGGATCAGGGGGACGTCCTGCCGGTCGAAGAGCCAGCCGGCCGCGGCGGCCGCCTCCTGGGGTGAGCTGCGGCTGTCGCGATAGAGAATCTGCAGCGGATTGCCGTCGATGCCGCCCGACCGGTTTACCTCGAGCAGCGCCAGGTCCATCCCCTGACGGATCGCCTGGCCGTAATAGGCCCCTTCACCGGTCAGCGAGACGATGGCGCCGATCGTCACCTGGCGCCTCGCCTGGCAGGCGGGCAGCAGCCAGGTCAACCCCCCGAGCACGGCGAGGAGGCATCCGGTGTGGAGACGCTTCAGACCTCTCCGCGCCATGCCGCGCCCGCCTTCGACGCAACCTGGATCCTGATGAGAGCTTTTTCCAGCGCCAGCTGCGCTCTCGCGAAATCCACGTCCGGCTCGGAGCTCTTCAGCCGCTGTTCCGCGCGATCGCGCGCCCGCTTGGCGCGCTCCACGTCGATCTCCTCGGCCTTCTCCGCCGTCCGCGCCAGGATGCTGACCCGATCGGGGAGCACCTCGACGAATCCCCAGGACACCGCCAGGAACTGCTGCTCGCTGCCTCGGCGAATCTGGATGGTGCCCACCTTGAGATTGGTCAGGAGCGGTGCGTGCCCGGGGCGGACTCCGAGATAGCCTTCGCTGCCGGGAAGAATGAGCTCGTCCACCAGCTCGCTGAGGACGGAGCGCTCCGGCGTGACGATGTCCAGCTGGATCTTGTCGGGCAGCACGCGCGTCCTCCTACGCGGCCGATTTCATCTTCTCGGCCTTCTCGAGGACCTCCTCGATCGTGCCCACCAGGTAGAAGGCCTGCTCCGGGATCTCGTCGTGCTTGCCCGCCACGATCTCCTTGAAGCCGCGGATCGTCTCGGCGATGGGGACGTACTTGCCCGGGATGCCGGTGAACTGCTCCGCCACGAAAAAGGGCTGCGAGAGGAATTTCTGGATCTTGCGGGCCCGGGCCACCACGATCTTGTCGTTCTCGGAGAGCTCGTCGATGCCCAGAATCGCGATGATGTCCTGCAGCTCCTTGTAGCGCTGCAGCACCGACTGCACCGACCGGGCGGTGTTGTAGTGATCGTCCCCCAGGATGCGGGGATCGAGAATCCTCGAGGTGGAGGCGAGCGGGTCCACCGCCGGGTAGATGCCCAGCTCCGAGATCTTGCGCGACAGGTTGGTGGAGGCGTCGAGGTGCGCGAAGGTGGTGGCGGGCGCCGGATCGGTGTAATCGTCCGCCGGCACGTAGATGGCCTGCACCGAGGTGATCGACCCTTTGTTCGTGGAGGTGATGCGCTCCTGCAGCTCTCCCATCTCGGTGGCGAGCGTCGGCTGATAGCCCACCGCGGAGGGCATGCGGCCCAGCAGCGCCGACACCTCCGAGCCCGCCTGCGTGAAGCGGAAGATGTTGTCGATGAACAGCAGGACGTCCTGCCCTTCCTTGTCGCGGAAGTACTCGGCGACGGTGAGACCGGTCAATCCCACCCGCAGCCGCGCGCCGGGCGGCTCCGTCATCTGTCCGTAGATCAGGGAGGCCTTCGACTTCTCGGGGCTGCCCGGAACGATGACACCCGATTCCTGGAACTCGAGCCACAGATCGTTCCCTTCGCGGGTGCGCTCCCCCACCCCCGCGAAGACCGAGAAGCCGCCGTGCTTCATGGCCACGTTGTTGATCAGCTCCATGATGAGCACCGTCTTGCCGACGCCGGCTCCGCCGAACAGGCCCGTCTTGCCCCCCTTCATGTAGGGCTCGAGGAGGTCGATGACCTTGATGCCCGTCTCGAACATCGTGATGGAGGTCGACTGCTCCTCGAAGGAAGGGGGCTCGCGGTGGATCGACCAGCGCTCCTTGGCCTCGAGCGGGCCTTTTTCGTCCACCGGCTTGCCGACCACGTTCATGACCCGGCCCAGCGTCTCGCGCCCCACCGGCACGGCGATCGGCGAGCCCGTGTCGATGGCGTCCATGCCTCGCACCATCCCTTCGGTGGGCTCCATGGCGACGCAGCGCACGCGGTTCTCCCCCAGGTGCTGCGCCACCTCCGCTGTGATGTCGATCGCCGGGGCCTCGGGGCCCGACTTTCCCTGGATCCGCACCGCGTTCAGAATCGCCGGCAGCTGATCCTCCGGAAACTCCGCGTCGATGACCGGCCCGACGATGCGCACGACCTTGCCCTTGCTCATGACTGGCTTCTTCTCCATGTTCCCTCCGGAATCATTCAAGCGCCGCGGCGCCGGCGACGACCTCGAGGATCTCTTTCGTGATCCCGGCCTGTCGGACCTTGTTCATGTTCAGCGTGAGCGTGTCGATCAGATCGGCCGCGTTGCGCGTCGCGGCGTCCATGGCGGACATGCGCGCCCCGTGCTCGGCGGCGGCCGATTCCAGCAGCGCACGGTAGACCTGCACCTCGACGTGACGGGGAAGCAGCTGGTCGAAGATCTCCTTCTGCGACGGCTCGTAGATGTAGTCCATCGGCGCCAGCCGGCCTTCATCGGGCAGCTTCTCGATGGGCAGCAGCTTCTCGACCACGACGCGCTGCTGGATGGCCGATTTGAACTCGTTGTAGACGAGATAGATCGCGTCGCGCTCGCCCGAGACGAAGCGCCGGATCAGGTCCTGCGCGAGATCGGCGCCGTCGGCATAGGAGATCTTGCGGAAGATGTCGATGATCTCGCGCCGCAGCTGGACGTGGCGGCGGCGGAAGAAATCGCGGGCCTTCTTCCCCACGACGGTGACCGACGGATCGGATCCTCTCCGGCTCTGGATTTCCGCCATCGCGGCCTTGAGGATGTTGGCGTTGAAGCCGCCGCACAGCCCGCGGTCGGCGGTGATCACCACCAGCTCGACGGTGGCCTCGGGGCGCTGCTGCAGCAGCGGATGGCTCTCGGGATCGGCGCGCGTGGCGAGGCTGTTGAGGACCTGCAGCATGCGGCGGGCGAACGGGCGTGCGGCCAGGATCTGCTCCTGCGCGCGGCGCAGCTTGGTCGCCGACACCAGCTTCATGGTGTAGGTGAGCTGCTGCGTGTTCTTGATGCTCCGGATGCGCGTCCGGATGTCGCGAAGATTCGGCATGCTCCTGGTCCGCCGCTCAGCCGGCCACCGGGACAGCGGGTTGGCGCGCGGCGAAGGCGTCCCGGTACTGTTCCAGCAGGGAGTGCATCTCCTTCTTGAGCTCGTCGTCCAGCGCCTTCTTCTCCACCAGCTTGCGCTGGGTCGCCGCGCCGGCGGTGTCCATGTACTGGTAGAGACCCTTCTCGAATTCCGCGCCCTGCGCCGTCTCGAACTTGTCGAGATAGCCGTTGACCGCCGCGAAGATGATCACGATCTGCTTCTCCACGGGAATCGGCTGGTACTGTCCCTGCTTGAGGATCTCCACCAGGCGCTCGCCGCGCGCCAGCTGGTCGCGCGTGGCCTTGTCCAGGTCGCTGCCGAACTGCGCGAAGGCGGCCAGCTCGCGATACTGCGCCAGATCGAGACGCAGAGTCCCCGCGATCTGCTTCATCGCCTTGATCTGGGCGTTGCCGCCGACACGCGAGACTGAGAGCCCCACGTTGATGGCGGGTCGCACCCCCGAGTAGAAGAGATCCGACTCCAGGAAGATCTGCCCGTCGGTGATCGAGATCACGTTGGTGGGGATGTACGCTGAGATGTCCCCGGCCTGCGTCTCGATGATGGGCAGGGCGGTCAGCGATCCGCCCCCCTGCTTGTCGTTCAGCTTGGCGGCGCGCTCCAGCAGGCGCGAGTGGAGGTAGAAGACGTCGCCCGGAAAGGCTTCGCGGCCCGGCGGCCGGCGCAGCAGCAGTGATATCTCGCGGTACGCCGCCGCGTGCTTGGAGAGATCGTCGTAGATCACCAGCGCGTGCTTGCCGCGATCGCGGAAGTATTCGCCCAGGGCGCAGCCGGCGTAGGGGGCGACGTACTGCATCGTGGCCGGCTCGGAGGCCGAGGCCGAGACGATGATGCTGTGGTCCATCGCCCCATACTCCTCCAGCGTGCGCACGACCTGCGCGACGGTCGATTTCTTCTGTCCGATGGCGACATAGATGCAGAGAACCCCGGTGTTCTTCTGGTTGATGATCGTATCCAGGGCCACGGCCGTCTTGCCCGTCTGGCGGTCGCCGATGATCAGCTCGCGCTGGCCGCGTCCGATCGGGATCATGGCGTCGATTGCCTTGATGCCGGTCTGCAGCGGCTCCTTCACGGGCCGCCGATCCACGACTCCCGGAGCGAGCCGCTCGATCGGCATGCTCTCCTGCGTCGCGATGGGCCCCTTGCCGTCCACCGGCTGCCCGAGCGCGTTCACCACGCGTCCCGTCATCGCATCGCCCACCGGAACCTGCATCAGCTTGCCCGTGCGGCGGGCCTGGTCCCCTTCCTTGATCTGGCTCGTCTCCCCCAGCAGCACCGCGCCGACGCTCTCCTCCTCCAGGTTCAAGGCCATCCCGAAGACGCCGTGGGGCAGCTCCAGCAGCTCGCCCGACATGGCGCGCTCGAGACCGTACAGCCGTGCGATGCCGTCTCCCACCGAAACGACGGTGCCGACTTCGGTCAAATCGATCCCGGAGGAGAAACCCTCGATCTCCTGCCGGATGATCTTGCTGATCTCATCCGCCTTGATTTCCATCACCGCTCTCCGATGAGTTGCTGTTTCAGCTTCTCCATGCGATGCAGCAGGGTCCCGTCATAGACTCGATCGCCGATTCTCGCCCGCGCTCCGCCCAGCACCGACGGATCCACGACGAGCGTCAGCCGGACCTTTTTCCCGGTGAATTCCTCCAGGGAGGCCTGCACCTTCTTTTGCGTGGAAGGATCCAGCGCGCTGGCCGTGGTCAGCTCCACGGCGACCCGCGACAGCGAAGCTTCCTCGATCTTCCTGAACTCGCGGGCGAGATCGGGAACGAGATCGACGCGCCCGCGCGCCAGGAGTATCTCCAGCAGCCGCTTGGTGGGCGCCGCCAGCTCGAGATGCTGGACGATTTTTTCGAGGGCTTTCTTCTTGGCCTCGTGCGGACAGGCAGGGTTGCGCAGGAAATCCCGGAGATCCTTCGACCCCATGTAAAGCTCCGCCACTGCTTCGAGATGGCCCGCCGTGCGCTCCAGCTCCGCTTTGTCCAGCACTACTTCCGACAAGGCGCGCGCATAACGGGAGGCCAGGCTGCTGGATGGCATGATCCGGTGAACCTCGATGCGCAGCAATGCCCGCCAGGGTGCGATCGCCCCGTGCGGGTGCCGGTGGTTTGTTGGGGTCGTGCGGGGACTTTCGCCCCCATATCCCCGCCGCCTTCGCGGAAAAAAAGAGCGGCTTAAATATCACTTCATGAAGGAATTGTCAATGGAACGGAAAGGCTGCTCTCAGACCTCGCCCAGCGATGTCGTCTTGACCTCTTTCAGCTCGCGCTTCCGCTCGCCGCTCATCTCGATGGTGCCCTCGAACAAGCCTCCCTCTTCGATGATGAGGCCCGGCTTGTCCAGCATGAGCTCCCCACGGACCTGTCCGTGCGGATGAATGGTCATGCGCTCCCGCACCCGGATCGTCCCCGAAACGCGACCGTTGACCGAAAGCATGCCCACGTCGATGTCCGCTTCCACCTCTCCTGATTCCCCGATGACGAGCTCCCGCTCCGAAGTGATTTTCCCGGTGACTTTTCCGTCGATCCTGAGAATGTCCGGAAAGCGGATGTCCCCGCTGATGACGGTCCCCTCGCCGAGAAAACCGCTCAAGTCGGATGTTCCTCCTCTCGAATCTTTCATGAAACCTCCCAGGTAGATCGAGACAGATTCTTCAATGGCTGCGAGTCACCAGAAGGCTGAACAGACGATCCAGCTCGTCCTCGGAGAAAAAATTAATCTCGATCTTGCCGGTTCCCTTCCTGCGGCCGTGGAGGATCCGGGTCTTCGTGCCGAGCGACCGCGTCAGCCGCTCCTCAGCGGCTTCGACGTTGGGATCTTTGCTCGCCGCGATC
>Ga0066903_100002754_pt1 | contig 13941 bp, 13 predicted proteins | sample PanSoiMetaGPlot1_FD_67491 | JGI IMG/M metagenome (GOLD analysis project Ga0066903, IMG submission 67491) | Tropical forest soil microbial communities from Panama analyzed to predict greenhouse gas emissions - Panama Soil - Plot 1 (version 2) | ecosystem: Environmental > Terrestrial > Soil >...
GGTGCAAGCGGGCGCCGACGCAGGTTGCGTCGACCGAGGGAGGCAGCACTGGGCACGGCCGCCCACCGCTTGCCCGCCACAACGAGAACCTGTTCTAATCGACCGGTCATGAGCACCTCGCTCGACGAGCGCCTCCAGGGCTTCGTGGGCCGTCCCGCCGGCCCCGCGTACCGTGCTCGCGACCCGGTGAACCAGCCGATGATCCGGCACTGGTGCGACGCCATGGGTGACGCCAACCCCGTCTACACCGACCCCGACGCGGCCGCGGCCTCCCGGCACGGCGGCATCATCGCTCCGCCCGCCATGCTCCAGGCCTGGTCCATGCCGGGCCTCGACCCGCGCCCCGCGCCTGCCGGCGACCACCTCAGGGGCAGCCTCTTCGCGCTGCTCGACGAGGCGGGCTTCACGTCCGTCGTGGCCACCAACTGCGAGCAGGAGTACGCGCGGCCGCTGCGCATCGGCGACCACCTGACGGTCACCGGCATCATCGAGTCCATCAGCGAGGAGAAGCGGACCGCGCTCGGCCCCGGCCACTTCGTGACCTGGGTGGACACCTACCGCACCGACGGCGGCGAGGTGGTCGGCACCATGCGCTTCCGCGTGCTGAAGTTCCGCCCGGCCGGCGGCGGAGAGCCGCGCGACGAGCCCGCGCCGGCGCGCCGCCCGCGCCCGGCCATCAGCGACGACACCCGCTTCTTCTGGGAGGGCGTCGAGCGCGGCGAGCTGCTCATCCAGCGCTGCGCCGCCTGCGCCGCGCTGCGACACCCGCCGAGGCCGATGTGCCCGCACTGCCGCAGCCTCGAATGGGACACCGTGCGGTCGCGCGGTCACGGCACCGTCCACACCTACGTCGTCCCGCACCACCCCCGCCTGCCGGCCTTCCCCGAGCGCTACGTCGTCGCGCTGGTCGAACTCGAGGAGGGCACCCGCCTGGTGACGAACCTCGTCGGCGCGGCCCCGGAGGACGTTCGGATCGGGATGGCGGTCGCGCTGGAGTGCACGAGGGTCGACGACGAGCTCGTTCTCCCGCTCTTCCGGCCGGTGGACCCGGCGTGAGCCGCCGTTTCGCGGACGTCCGCCCCGGCGAAGAGCTGCCCGAGCTCGCCATCGACATCACCACAACGCTCATCGTGGCCGGCGCAATCGCCAGCCGCGACTACTACGCAGTCCACCATGACCACGCGTTCGCCCTGCGGCGGGGCACGCCTGACGTCTTCACGAACATCCTGACGACCAACGGGCTCGTGGGCCGGTTCGTGACCGACTGGGCGGGCCCGGACGCGACCGTGAAGCGGATCGCCATCCGGCTCGGCGTCCCCAACTTTCCCGGCGACACGATGCGGCTGACCGGGCGCGTGACCGCAGCTGAGCGCGGCGTCGTCGAGGTGGCGGTGGCGGGTCGCAACCGCCTCGGCGACCACGTGACCGGGACCGTCACGGTGGGCCTGCCGTGAGCGCGGCGATCGCCGGCATCGGCGCCACCGAGTTCTCGAAGGACTCGGGACGCACCGAGCTCCGGTTGGCCTGCGAGGCCGTCACGGGGGCGCTCGCCGACGCCGGGCTGGAGCCGGGCGACGTCGACGGCATGGTCACGTTCTCGATGGACGGCACCGACGAGATCGAGATCGCGCGCTCGGCCGGCATCGGCGACCTCACGTTCTTCGCCCGCGTCCCGCACGGCGGCGGGGCCGCCTGCGGCACGGTCGCCCTGGCCGCCATGGCCATCGACACGCGGGCCGCGAGCACGGTCGTCTGCTACCGCGCGCTCAACGGACGCTCCTGGAGCCGCTTCGGAGCCGGCGTGCAGGGCATGCGCACGGCGCCGACCGCGGACCGCGTGCACTACAGCTGGTACACACCGTTCGGCCTCGTCACGCCCGCACACTGGGTGGCCATGTTCGCCCGCAGGTACATGCACGAGTACGGCGCGACCAGCGAGGACTTCGGTCGGGTCACGGTCGCCGACCGCCGCCACGCGGCCACGAACCCGAACGCCTGGTTCCACGGCCGGCCCATCACGCTTGCGGACCACCAGGCATCGCGCATGATCGTCGAGCCGCTGCGCCTGCTCGACTGCTGCCAGGAGAGCGACGGTGCGGTCGCCCTGGTGGTCACCAGCCTGGAGCGGGCGCGCTCGCTCCCGCACCCGCCGGCAGTGGTCCGAGCGGCTGCCCAGGGCGCCGGCGTCGACCAGGAGAGCATGACCAGCTACTACCGGCCCGACATCGCCGGCCTGCCGGAGATGGGCCTGGTCGCCGGCCGGCTGTGGCGTCAGGCGGGCATCGGGCCGGCCGACGTTCAGACGGCGGTCCTCTACGACCACTTCACGCCGTTCGTGCTGACCCAGCTCGAGGAGCTGGGCTTCTGCGGCCGCGGCGAGGCCCGCCACTTCGTCGCGGACGGCGGCATCGAGCTCGGCGGCCGGCTGCCCGTCAATCCCAACGGCGGCCAGCTCGGCGAGGCATACGTCCACGGCATGAACGGGATCGCCGAGGCGGTCCGCCAGGTTCGAGGGACCGCGGTCAACCAGGTGCCGCAGGTCGAGCACGTGCTCGTCACCGCGGGCACCGGCGTGCCCACGAGCGGCCTGATCCTCGGTCGGGAGCCCGGCGCTTGACAGCAAACTAGAACGCGTTATAGTCGGGCCGAGCCCCGACCTGTACCCCAGCGGAGGTGACGACGTGCGCACCGCACTCTGCGACGCATTCGGAATCGAGTACCCGATCTTCGCCTTCAGCCACGCCCGCGAGGTCGTGGCCGCGGTGTCTCGGGCCGGTGGCCTGGGCGTGTTCGGCGCGCTCGCCTACCCGGTCGAGCGGCTCCAGGAGGAGCTGGCCTGGGTGGACGAGCACGTCGACGGGCGGCCCTACGGCGTGGACGTCGTCATGCCGGCGTCGGCCGCGGGCGCGGACCTGAGTGGGCCCGACCTGGCCGACCAGCTGGACGCCCTGATCCCCGAGGGCCACCGGCGGTACGTCGAGGAGGTGCTGGACCGGCACGGCGTGCCGCGGCTGCCGGCGAACGTCCCGAAGCCGCGCGGCCTGCTGGGCTGGACGGACCAGGGCGCGCGATCTCAGGTCGAAGTCGCGCTCGCGCACCCGATCAGCCTGCTGGTCAGCGCGCTGGGGCCGCCGCCGGCCGACGTCGTCGCCCGGTGCCGCGAGCGCGGGATCAAGGTCGCGGCCCTCATCGGCACGCCGGACCAGGCCCGCAAGCAGGTGGCAGCCGGCGTGGACCTGATCGTGGCGTCCGGCACCGAGGCGGGAGGCCACACGGGCGAGATCTCGACGCTCGTGCTGGTGCCGGACGTGGTGGACGCCGTCGCGCCGGTGCCGGTGCTGGCGGCGGGCGGGGTGGGTGACGGACGGCAGCTGGCCGCCGTGCTGGCGCTGGGCGCGCAGGGCGCCTGGACGGGCTCGATCTGGCTGACGACGGCCGAGAGCAACGTCGGGGACGTCGTGCTCGGCAAGCTGCTGGCCGCGGGATCGCGTGACACCGTACGCTCGCGAGCGCTGACCGGAAAGCCGGCGCGGCAGCTGCGGACGCCGTGGACGGAGGCGTGGGACGACCCGAAGGGGCCCGGCGCGCTGCCGATGCCCCTGCAGTTCATGCTCACCGCCGAGGCGCAGCACCGCATCGGTGCGTCGGGCAACGAAGCGCTCGCGGGCTCGCCTGTGGGCCAGATCGTCAGTCGGATGGACCGGGTCCGTCCGGTCAGCGACGTATTGCACGACCTGGTCGATGGCGCCGCGGAGGCCGTCGATCGCCTCAACCAGCAGCTCGACGCGGCGCCGGGCCGCGCGGGAGGAGGCTGACATGGCTGTCCACCTCGAGGGTGTGGAGCTCTTCGACCCGGACGCGTACGCGGACGGCGTCCCGCACGAGACGTTCGCCCGGCTGCGGCGGGAGGCGCCCGTGTACCGCCACGAGCAGCCCGGCGCCGCGCCGTTCTGGGCGGTGACGCGCTACCGCGACATCGTGGCGGTCTCGCGGGACTGGGCGACCTACTCCTCCGAGCGGCGCGGCGCGCTGCTCGGAGAGCCGCCCGAGGAAGTGCTCGCCACCCAGCGGCTGATGATGCTGAACATGGACCCGCCGCGGCACTCGAAGCTGCGGGCGCTCGTCAACAAGGGGTTCACGCCGCGCATGATCGCGCAGCTCACCGGGCCGGTCCGGCGCGTCTGCGACGAGCTCGTCGACGGGGTCGCCGAGCGCGGCCGGTGCGACTTCGTGACCGAGGTCGCGGCCGAGCTGCCGCTGCAGGTCATCGCCGAGCTGCTCGGCATCCCGCAGAGCGACCGCCACCAGGTCTTCGAGTGGAGCAACACGATGGTCGGCTCCGACGACCCCGAGTGGCGGGGCTCGCCCGAGGACGCCCAGAACGCGGCGATGAGCATGTACGCCTACGCGAACGAGCTGGCCGTGCAGCGGAAGGACAGCCCCCGCGAGGACCTGGTCAGCGTGCTGATGCAGGCCGAGGTCGACGGCGAGCAGCTCACCGAGATGGAGTTCGACCTGTTCTTCCTCCTGCTGGCGGTTGCCGGGAACGAGACCACGCGCAACCTGATCAGCGGCGGCATGCTGGCCCTGATCCAGCACCCCGAGGAGCGGCGCAGGCTCCTGGACGACCGGTCGCTGCTCGACACGGCGGTGGAGGAGCTGCTGCGCTGGGTGACGCCCGTGATGCAGTTCCAGCGCACGGCGCAGCGCGACACGGAGATCGCCGGCGTCCCGATCGCCGAGGGCGAGCGGGTGGCGCTGTACTACGTGTCGGCAAACCGCGACGAGGCGGTGTTCGACGAGCCGATGCGGTTCGACGTCGGCCGCTCGCCCAACGAGCACATCACGTTCGGGGCCGGCGGTCCGCACTTCTGCCTGGGCAACAGCCTGGCCCGGCTCGAGATCCGCACGATGTTCGACGTCCTGCTCGAGCGGCTGCCCGACATCGAGCTGGACGGCCCGCCACGCAAGCTGCGCTCGAACTTCCTGAACGGCCTGAAGTCGATGCCGGTCCGCTTCTCTGCGGCCGCGAGCTGACGTGCGGCTCGCGCTCACGGACGACCAGGAGGCGCTCCGGGACGAGCTCCGCGCGTACTTCTCGGACCTGATGACGCCCGAGGTCGAGGCCGAGATGTCCAACGGCGAGTGGGGCGGCTCCCGCTACCGCGAGCTGTCTCTGCGGATGGGCCGGGACGGCTGGCTGGGCATCGGCTGGCCGAAGGAGTACGGCGGCCAGGGGCGGTCCGCCGTGGAGCAGTTCATCTTCTTCGACGAGGCCCAGCGGGCTGGCGCGCCGGTCCCCTTCCTCACGATCAACACGGTCGGGCCCACGCTGATGCGCTACGGGACCGAGGAGCAGCGAGCGGCGTTCCTGCCCCGCATCCTGCGCGGCGAGGTCCACTTCTCGATCGGCTACAGCGAGCCGGACGCCGGCACCGACCTGGCGTCTCTCCGCACCAGCGCGGTGTTCGACGGTGACGAGTGGACGATCAACGGGAGCAAGCTCTGGACCAGCCTGGTCCAGGACGCCGACTACGTCTGGCTGGCGGCCCGCACGGACCCGGACGCGAAGAAGCACAGGGGCATCTCGATCTTCATCGTGCCGACCGCGGCGCAGGGGTTCCGCTTCAGCCCGATCCAGACCATCGGCGACGGGTCCACGAACGCCACGTTCTATGAGGACGTGCGGGTGCCGCACTCGGCGCTGGTCGGCGAGGTGAACCAGGGCTGGTCGCTGATCACGAACCAGCTGAACCTGGAGCGGGTCGCCCTCTGCGCGCCCGGCGGCGTCCAGCGCCTGTTCGAGGACGTGTGCGCCTGGGCCCGCGAGACCCGGCTCGCCGGCGGCGGGCGGGTCGTCGACCAGGAGTGGGTCCGTCTGCACCTGGCCCGGATCCACGCGGGCCTCGAGTTCCTGAAGCTGATCAACTGGAAGTCGGCCTGGGCGCTGACGCAGGGTCGCATCGACCCGGCCGACGCGTCCGCGACGAAGGTCTTCGGCACCGAGTTCTTCTGCCAGGCGTACCGTCTGATGCTCGAGGTCATGGGCCCGGCCGGCGCCGTCAAGCGCGGGTCGCCGGAGGCCATCCTTCGCGGCCGGGTCGAGCGATCGTACCGGGGCACGCTGATCCTCACGTTCGGCGGCGGCACGAACGAGGTGCAGCGCGACCTGATCAGCGTGTTCGGGCTGGGCATGCAGGTGAGGCGCTGAGCCATGGACTTCGCGTACACGCCGGAGCAGGACGAGCTGCGGGCGCTGGCCCGCGAGGTGCTGGCCGACCACGCGACGCCGCAGCGGGTCGCCGAGGTCGAGGCGAGCGAGGACCGCGTCGACCGCGCGCTGTGGGCGGCCCTGGCGAACGCCGGGATGCTCGGCATCGCCGTCCCCGAGGAGCACGGCGGAAGCGGACTCGGGATCGTCGAGCTGTGCATCCTGCTGGAGGAGGTCGGGCGGGCGGTGGCGCCCGTCCCCGCCTACCCGACGCTGGTGCTGGGGGCGCTGCCGGTGGCGGCGTTCGGCACGCCCGCGCTGCGGGCGCGGCTGCTGCCCGGCGTGGCGAACGGCACGATGCTGCTCAGCGGCGCGCTGGAGGAGCCGAGGAACCTCGATCCGCTGGCGCCGGCGGCGCAGGCGACGGCGGACGGCGCCGGCTGGCGGCTCGACGGCGTCAAACTCGCGGTTCCCGTGGCTCGCGACGCGGCAGCCGTGGTCGTTGCGGCCGGCGCGGGGCTGTTCCTCCTCGACCCACACCAGCCGGGCGTCTCCCTGGAGCGCCAGGAGGTCACGAACCGCGAGGCGCGGTTCCTGATGACGCTGGACGGCGCGCCCGCCGAGCGCCTGGGCGGGGCCGACGCCCTGGCCTGGCTGGTCCGTCGGGCGCGCGTCGCGCTCTGCGCCATGCAGGTGGGCGTGACCGACCGGGCCCTGCGCATGACGGCGGAGTACACGTCCGCGCGGGAGCAGTTCGGCAGGCCGCTCTCGGCCTTCCAGGCGGTCTCCCAGCGGGCGGCGGACGCGTACGTCGACGTCGAGGGCATCCGGCTGACAGCCCAGGCCGCGATCTGGCGGCTGGCCGCCGGCCAGGAGGCCGAGGCCGACGCCGCGATCGCGGTGGCCAAGTTCTGGGCGGCCGATGCCGGCCAGCGCGTCGTGCACGCCGCGCAGCACCTGCACGGCGGCGTCGGCGTGGACGTGTCGTATCCCCTGCACCGGTCGTTCCTGTGGGCCAAGGAGCTCGAGCTCAGCCTGGGCGGCGCCACGCAGCAGCTCCTGTCATTGGGCGAAACTATCGCCGCCTCATGACCACCTTCAACCTGGCCGACCTCTTCGAGAGCGTCGTCGACGCGGTGCCGGACCGGCTCGCGCTGGTCTGCGGCGACCGGCGGCTGACGTACGCCCAGCTCGACGCCCGGGCCAATCGGCTCGCCCACCACCTGCTGGCGCTGGGCGTGCGGCCGGGTGAGCACGTCGGCGTCCACCTGTACAACGGGACCGAGTATCTGGAGTGCATGCTGGCGGCCTTCAAGGTCCAGGCGGTCCCGGTCAACGTGAACTACCGCTACGTCGCCGGCGAGCTGCGGTCGCTCTTCAGAAACGCCGACCTGGTGGCGCTCGTCCACCAGCGCGAGTTCAGTCAGCGCGTGCGCGAGGTCTCCGGCGACGTCCCCACGCTTCGTGACCTGCTCTACGTGGACGACGCCAGCGGCGCCGAGCCGCCTGCGGGCTCGGTCGAGCTGGAGTCGGCGGTCGCCGCCCGACCCGCCGGGCGCGGCTTCGCGCCCCGCTCGGGCGGCGACCTGCACGTCATCTACACGGGCGGGACGACGGGTCCGCCGCGGGGGGTCATGTGGCGACACGAGGACCTGTTCTTCTCCGGCATGGCCGGGGGCAACCCGGCCGGCGAGCCGGCCGAGCGGCCGGAGCAGGTCGCCGAGCGCGCGGCCGCGGGCGGGGTCCTGGTCACGTTCCCCGTGCCGCCCCTGATGCACGGCGCCGCCCAGCTGGGCAGCTTCATCAACTTCTTCATGGGCGGCCTGGTGGTGCTCATCCGGCACTTCGACGCCGCCGAGGTGTGGCGGTTGGTCGAGCAGGAGCGGGTGAACACGCTCAGCCTGGTCGGCGACGCCATGGCGCGGCCGCTGGCAGAGGCGCTCGACGGCGGCCTGGGCGTCGACACCTCCTCGCTCTTCGTGTTGAGCTCCGCCGGCGCGATCTTCTCGGCTTTCGTGCGCGACCAGCTCCACCGCTTGCTGCCCAATGTCATGCTCCTGGACAACTACGGCGCCTCGGAGACCGGCTTCCAGGGCCGCTCCACCCCCGACAGCAGCCCCGAGGCCGGCCTCAAGTTCGTGATGAACGCCCACACCACGGTGCTGGACGGTGAGCTGCGGCCGGTCGAGCCCGGCTCGAGCGTGGTCGGCCGGGTGGCGCTGTCCGGCCGCATCCCCGTCGGCTACTACGGCGACCCCGTGAAGACCCGGGAGGTCTTCGTCGAGATGGAAGGCCGGCGCTACGTGATGCCCGGGGACCTCGCGCTCGTGAACGCCGACGGCACGGTCACCGTGCTCGGGCGAGGAACGCAGTGCATCAACTCGGGCGGCGAGAAGATCTTCCCCGAGGAGGTCGAGGCCGCGCTCAAGTCGCACCCGGACGTGCTCGACGCGGTCGTCGTGGGGGTGCCCGACGAGCGCTGGGGCGAGGGCGTGGCGGCGGTGGTGGCCTCGCGAGCCGGCCGCGCTGCGACGCTGGACGCGCTGCGCGCGCACTGCGAGGAGCGGATCGCGCGCTACAAGCTGCCGCGGGTGCTGGTCGAGGTGCCGGAGGTCGTGCGCTCTCCGAGCGGAAAGCCGGACTACGGCTGGGCGAGGGAGGTGGCTGGCCGCCGGCTAGCATGATGCGCGTGGCGGTGGACGTTCTGACGCCCGTTCAGCGGCAGCGGAGGCAGCGCATCCTCGACGCCGCGGTGGGCCTCGCGGCCGAAGGCGGGTACGACGCGGTCCAGATGCGCGCCGTTGCGCTGCGGGCCGACGTCGCCCTGGGGACGCTGTACCGCTACTTCGCGTCAAAGGAGCACCTGCTGGTCTCGGCGCTGGCGGAGCACGTGGCCGACCTGCGCGGGCGGCTGGTCGAGCGGCCGCCGCGCGGGGAGGACGACGCGGCGCGCGTCATGGACGTCATCCGGCGCGTGACGCGGGCGCTCCAGCGCAACCCCGACGTGATCGCCGCGATGCTCAAGTCGCTGATCTCCTCGGGAGCCGGGGTGGGTGAGGCGGTGACCCCGATCGGCGGCCAGATGACCGCCATCGTCGTCAGCGCGATGCGTCACGACAGCCCGGAGTCGGTCGAGCGCGACCGGGCGGTCGCCGAGGTGATCCAACAGGTGTGGCTGGCCAGCCTGCTCTGGTGGGTGGCCGGTCGCGCGCCGGCGCGGCAGGTCGAGGAGAAGGTGGAGCGGGCGGTGCTCCTCCTCCTCCGCTGAGGGAGCTCAGCCCGGCGGGATCGGGCCCGGCCGCACCGCGAAGACGATCGCGCTGGTGAAGCTGGTGCCGTCGACCTGGATGCCGTAGCAGCCAGACGCGCTGGCGGTCAGGCGCCCCAACCACGAGCTCCAGCCGCTGGTGCCGGCGGGCACCGCCGCCTCGACGCCGTCGCCCGTGGCCGTGCCCGGCGGCAGCACGGCCGTCACGCCGAGCGGTGTGCTCTGGACGTCGAGGGTGATCGAGCCGCTGCCGTCGAGGGACCTAGCGCGGATCAGGATGGGGCCGGTGTACGTGCCGTCCATCAGCACCAGCGCCTCCTGGCCGGGCGCGCCCGCGTACCAGTTGATCTGCCCGGACAGGTAGGCGGGGCCCCTGCCGAACGCGTATCCGGGGACCATCTTCTTGACGCCGCCCGCCGGAGGCACCGTGATCCGCGGCGAGACCGGACAGGTGGCGCCGTGCACGATGGCCGGCAGCCGCACCGGCCGATCGTGCAGGGAGCTCGTGCTCGAACCCGCATGGCCGCCGGGCACCGCACCGCACGCCAGCAGGCCCAGGCTGGCGGCGGCCATCGTGATCGCGTGCCGAGCTGTGAGTCGCATCACCGGTTCAAATGCGACAGGTCCGGCATCGGGTACGCCTGCGCTTACGCTTGTCGGCATGCGCTCTGACAACGACGCCGCAATCGATCTCGAACGATTCGAGCTCCGCCTGTTCCCGGCCGACCCGCCCGCCACCGCCGACATCCAGGTGGAGGAGCGACGGCTGCCGTACGAGCCCACCATCGCCGCCTTCAGCCCGGCGCTGGCCCGGGTGGTCGAGCGGTTCGGGCTCCCCGAGCGGCCGCTGGTGATCGCCCTGGAGGACGACGGCGATGAGGAGTTCCAGGTCCTGGCCGGCGCGCGCTGGATCCGAGCGGCCCGCGAGGCCGGGATAGACCGGATCCCCGTCCGCGCGGTCGAGCTCTCGGAGGTGTCCGGGGCGTTCCTCGCGCTCGTGCTCAACCAGCAGTGGACCGCGGACATCGCCGCGCAGGCGGACGCACTCCAGGCGCTCCTCGAGCATGGTCTCGACGAGGAGGACCTGGCCAGGGCCAGCGGGCTTGGCCGTGGTCGCCTGCGCCGGCTGAGCACGCTGCTGGAGCTGCACCCGGTGCTGCGCCAGGCGCTGCGCGCAGGCCGGCTGAAGCCGCAGGTCGCGTTCGCCGCGGCGGGCCTGTCGCCCGAGTCCCAGGAGGTCCTGGCCGGCGTCTACGAGCAGGAGGGCGAGCTGACCAGCGCCGACCTGCGCAACCTGCCCGAGCTCGCGGGCGGCGAGTCCGAAGCGGCCGCCGGGGAGACGCCGGCAAACGGCACGGCGCCGTCGGACGAGGAAGGTACCGAGGCGCCGGCGGCGCTCCCGGTCGTCGCCGCGCCCGAGGACGCCGCCGCGCGCGCGCGCCGCCAGGCGGAGGAACTGCTGCATACGCTGGAGCAGGCGAAGCTTCCCGGCGAGCTCCGCGACCGCGTGGCCGAGGTGGTGGAGCAGCTGGGACTCATCGCCGTCTGACCTCGCGCGCCACCGCGGTCAGCGTGACGGCCGTGACCAGCACGGCGGGACCGAACGGCGCCGCACCCGGCAGGCGCGACAACGTCGCGGCCCCGACCGTCGCGCCCGCCAGCAGGGCGACCAGGACCGCCGCCTGGCGTGCCCAGCCGGCAGCCGGCCGAAGCGCGGCCAGGCCGGCCATCAGCGACGTCAGGGTGCCGGTCACGAAGGTCGTGGCGATACCGGCCACGGCCAGGCGCCGCACCGCCGCGCTCTGGATCCCCATGCCGACGGCCGAGGCGGCGATGAGCACCTCCACCCGCATGCCGGCAGGCCACAGCGCGGCGAAGGCGACGAGCGCGGCCGCCTCGACGCCCAGCGCGATGGTCACGCGCCGCGGCCACTCGCCGGCAGCGTCGCGGGTGAGCGCCGAACCGAGCAGGGCGCCGGCTGCGAAGCCGCCCAGGGCCACCGCGGAACGGAGGGCGCCGCCGGCCTGGACGCTGCCGAGCGCCAGGCCGAGGAGGACCAGGTTGCCGGTCATGTTCGCCGTGAACACGTGGCCGAGGGCGGTGTAGCTGAGCGCGTCGACCCAGCCGGCCGCCGCCGTCAGGGCCAGCAGGAGGGCGTCGCGCATGGCGCCGGAGGGTACGCTACGCGCTCGCCTCGACGGACACGTCGCGGAACCGGCGCGCCAATCCGTGCGCGCGGTGGCCCTCCAGCTCGACCAGCTCCAGCAGCGCCGCTGGCACGTCCTGCAGGAACTGGCTGGACGCGAGCGCGACGGTCCTGGCGAAGATCGTCCGCGCTCCGGCGACGGTCAGGTAGAGGCGGCGTTGAGCCCGGGTGATGCCGACGTAGCACAGCCGGCGCTCCTCCTCCAGGCCGCCCGGCTCCTCGAAGGCGCGTTCGTGCGGCAGCATCTTGTCCTCCATGCCGGTGAGGAACACGATGGGGTACTCGAGGCCCTTCGCCATGTGCAGCGTGATCAGCGTGACCCGCTCGCGGGCATCGGTGTCGTCGGCACCGGAGGTGAGTGCGATGTCCGTCAGGAAGCGCTCCAGCGCCTTCGCCGGCGTGAAGCGCTCGTAGTCCTGCGCCAGCGCACGGAGCTCGACCAGGTTGTCGAGGCGGGCGCTGCCGGCGGGGCTGCCGTCGTCGTAGTGCTCGGACAGGTTGCAATGCCGGATCAGGAGCTGGAGCAGCTCGTGAGGCCGCCGCCGGCCGACCTCGGCCGCGATCGGCGCGACCTGGGCGTGGAACGTGGCCAGCGCGTCCTGCGCGTCCGACCGCACCGGCACCTGGACCGGCAGCGCGCAGACGTCGAGGATCGACACCCCGCCGTCGGCCGCCGCGCCGATAGCCGCCTGCGCCGTCTTCTCCGAGATCCGGCGCTTCGGCACGTTCGCGATCCGGTCGAAGCTGACCGCGTCGGACGGGTTGGCGAGGAAGCGCAGGTAGGCCACCGCGTCCTTCACCTCGCGCCGGTCCCAGAAGCGCAGGCCGCCCACCAGGTGGTACGGGATGCGCCGGGCCATCAGCGCCTTCTCGAAGCTGCGTGACTGGGCGTTGGTGCGGTACAGGATCGCGAAGTCCGAGTGGGCCCAGCCCTCCGACTGCTCCAGGGCGAGGATCTCGTCGCCCACGAAGGCGGCCTCGGCGCCGTCGTCGGGTGCCAGCAGCAGCACGGGGCGCCGGCCTTCGCCGCGGGCTGTCCAGAGCCGCTTCTGGGTGCGCTCCCGGTTGCGGCAGATCACGTGGTGGGCGACGTCCAGGATGGCCTGCGTCGAGCGGTAGTTCTGCTCCAGCTTGACGACCGTCGCGTCGGCGTAGTCGCGCTCGAAGCCGAGGATGTTGCGGACGTCGGCGCCCCGGAAGGCGTAGATGCTCTGGTCGTCGTCGCCGACCACCGCGAGGTTGCGATGGCCGTCGCAGAGCAGCCGGAGCAGCTCGTACTGCACGCGGTTCGTGTCCTGGTACTCGTCCACGAGGACGTGGTCGAAGCGTGAGCGCCACTCCTCGCGCACCTCGCCGTCCGTCCGCAGCAGCTGGACCAGGTTGAGGAGGAGGTCGTCGAAGTCCATGCCGTTGGAATCGCGGCTCAGGGCCTGGTAGCGCTCGTAGACCAGGCGCAGGGCGCGGTCCGCGCCGCGCCGGCCGGTGAGGTCCTCCGGGCCGCGCGCCTCCGCCTTGGCCTTCGAGATCGCCGCCAGCAGGCCGGCCACCTGGTGCTTCCTGGGGTCCAGCTCGAGCTCGGCGAGCGCCCGCTTGAGGATCGAGCGCGAGTCGTCCTCGTCGAAGATCGTGAACCCGGCGCGGTACCCGATCCGGTCGGCGTGCGGACGCAGCATGCGCGTGGCGATCGCGTGGAAGGTGCCGACCCAGAATCCGTCCGGCGAGCGGCCGAGCTGGGCGTTCAGCCGCGTGCGCATCTCGCGGGCGGCCTTGTTCGTGAACGTCAGCGCGAGGATGCGGTCGGCCGGGACGCCGTGGTGGATGAGGTTCGCGATCCGCATGGTCAGCACCCGGGTCTTGCCGCTGCCGGCGCCGGCGAGGATCAGGAGAGGACCGTTTTGGTGGCTGACGGCCTGGCGCTGCGGGTCGTTGAGCGAGTCGAGGTCCACGGCCGAGCGGCAATGATAGCCGGCCGGGGGGAGCCGCCTGGTCGGAAGGTCACGCCGCCGGCTCCCGGACGCGTGCCCACGCGGCACCGCACCGGCGCAGGGCGACGAGCATCCACACTGCAAGCCCGAGGCCGGCGCCATCCAGCACGAACGACACCGCGTACGTCCACGTCGGGAGGAGCGGAAGTCCCGGCGCGCGAACGTTCGCGAGGCCGGCGGCGATCAGCGCCGGGAGCTCGACGAGGCCAAGGGCGGCGAACAGGCCGACGATCAGCTGGTACCAGAACACCCACCTCCACAGGCGCAAGCA
>Ga0066903_100002755_pt1 | contig 13935 bp, 10 predicted proteins | sample PanSoiMetaGPlot1_FD_67491 | JGI IMG/M metagenome (GOLD analysis project Ga0066903, IMG submission 67491) | Tropical forest soil microbial communities from Panama analyzed to predict greenhouse gas emissions - Panama Soil - Plot 1 (version 2) | ecosystem: Environmental > Terrestrial > Soil >...
GCCTGATCGAGTCCGAGGAAGCCCGCGAAGAAGCCGTTGAGCCAAATGCGCTGCTCCAGCGTGAACGGCGCGCTCTCAGGCAGAATCTGCAGGATCGTCGGGTTGGCGCTCATGCGGCCTCACGATCGAACATGGCCTTGAGAGCCGCAGCGTCGTAGCGCCCCGCAAACGACAGAAAACTTTCCTGCGCAGAGGTGCGGTTGGCGAGGTACGCCTTGAGGATGCGTTCAACGGTCTGGGGCACATCCGCGGCCTTGACGTCGCGATACATTTCGCGGCCGAGCGTCGCGTGCGGCCCAAACCCGCCGCCCACCAGGATGTGATAGCCCTCGACCTGGTCGCCGTCCTCGGATTCTTCCTGGGATTCTTGCACCTTGCAAGCGAGCAGACCGATCTCGCTGATGAAGTGCTGGGCGCAGGAGTGATGACACCCCGTCAGATGGATATTGACGGGCGTATCGATCGCAACCCGCGTCTCGCACCAAGTTGCGATCTCGTCGGCATGCCGCTTGGTATCGCAAGCCGCGAACTTGCAGCCAGTATTTCCAGTGCAGGCGACGAGACCTGCCCGCAGCGCATTCGCCTGGGTGCCGAGACCAAGTGCTTCGATCGCCGCACAGGCCGCCGCGACCTGATCGTCCGGTACGCCAGAGATGAGGAAGTTCTGCCACACCGTCAGGCGGATATCGCCGTCGCCGAATTGGCGCGCCATCGCCGCGATTGCGCGCATCTGCGCAACAGTCATCCGGCCGACCGGCAGCGCAACGCCGATCCAGTTGAGGCCCGTCTGCTTCTGCGCATGCACCCCGATATGGGCAGAGCGATGAAACGGCGGCCGCGGTTCGAGGGCCTCGACCGCTATCCTCTGGAGCTTGCGGCCAAGCTTTTCCTCCATGGCGGCGAGGAATTTTTCCATGCCCCAAGCGTCCAGTACATATTTGAGCCGGGCCTTGGCGCGATTGGTGCGGTCGCCATGGTCGATGAAAACGCGCACCACTGCGTCGGCCACCAGAGTCGCCTCGGACGGTTTTACGATCACGTCGGTCGGCCAGGCGAAATCCTTGTGACCCGTGATGCCGCCGATCGCGAGGCGAAACCATATGCCGGGCTCCACCCCGAACCCGTCCTTCACCACGACGGCCGAAAAGCCGATATCGTTGGTATCCTCCAGCACCGCAATGATGCCGCCGCCGTCGAATCCCACGTTGAACTTGCGCGGAATGCCATAGAGCGTGCGGTCATTGAGGATGTGGAAATGCCAGTCGCGCGCGTAGGGGCGCGTGTCGAGGAGTTCCTGCGGGTCGATTCCGGCGGTCGGCGTGCCGGTCACGTTGCGGATGTTGTCGGCGCCTGAGCCGCGCGAGCATAAGCCGATGTCCTGGATGTGTTCGATCAGTGCGACCGCATTTTTGGGCTCGACTTCGCGGATCTGGAGGTTGGCCCGGGTCGTCACATGGGCATAGCCGCCGCCGTAGCGCTCGGCCGCATCGGCAACGCCTTCAAATTGCGCGCTCTTGAGAATGCCGTTGGGAATGCGCAGCCGGCACATGTACGTATTATGGGCTGGCGCGCAATAGAACAGGCCGAAGAACCGCCAACGGAAATTATCGTCTGGCTTGGGCGGCGTGTTGGTGGCGGCTTGCGCCTTGAGTTTTTCGTAGCCGTCAAAGGGGTGCAATTCGCGCTTGAATTTCTCCTGGTCGGAGAGTTTTCCGCCCGCTTTCGTCACCCGGTCCTGGGCGCGCCAATGGGGGACATCAGGACCGGTTGGCTCCGGCGTCCCCGCCGCAGCCGCAGCGCCGTTGCGGCCCGCAACACTGCCGGCGGATCTTGCTATCTGCAGGCCGGCTACGAAGCCCTCAAGATAACGCTTTTGCTCTGCTTCGAAATCACCGGCCATAAGTTCTTCCCGATCGCCACTCATTCGGCCGGAACGGTCGCCGTCAGGCGCACTGGTTCCGCCGCCGGCTTATAGGTCCAGTAGAGCGCGAAACCCGTGAAGCAGAAGCCGCCGACCAGATTGCCGAGCGTCACCGGAATCTGGTTCCACAGCCACCAGTCCGCGACCGTAACCTTGGCGCCGAGCATCATCCCGGTCGGAATCAGGAACATGTTGACGACCGAATGCTCAAAGCCTTGGGCGAAGAACACGAACACCGGCATCCAAGCGGTCGCGATCTTGCCGATGGTCGACGTCGAACTCATGGAAAGCACGACGGCCAGACAAACCATCCAGTTGCACAGCATGGCCTTCACGAACACTGTCACGAGTCCGGCGAAGCCGTAGGCCGCATAGCCGGTGGTCTTCGCTTCCGCTGCCGCGATGATGCGGGTCGCAACGCCCGCCGGCTCGATCGCACCCATGTCGGTGAGGGCTATGGCAATCAGCACGCCATAGCCGACGCTGCCGATCAGATTGCCGAGAAAAACCCATCCCCAGTTGGCAATGACGGCGCCGCCGCTTGCCTCGCCCGTGAGGAAAGGCAGCGGGACCAGCGCGAAACTGCCTGTCACAAGCTCAAGGCCGAGCAGCACGATCATGATCAGCCCGACCGGAAAGATGAGCGCGCCCACCAGCGGCTGTCCGGTGGTGAATGCCCCGTTGAGCGCCAGGCTTGTGGCGACCCCCAGAATGGCGCCGGATAAAATTCCGCGGATCAGTAAACTTGAAATCGGAAGCAGGAGCTTCCTGCCACCCGTTTCCACCATCGACTTTGCAACATCCGCCGGCTTGACGTAGTCCATGCACCGCTCCTCGGCTTGCTAGATTTTTTGGCTGGCGGTTCATTTGCCGGAACCACTCACCAGCCCGACGGCAGAGGCGCGTCGGTCGATGAGCGGAACAAACTCACATCGCCATTCCCTGCCCCTGTGGAATCGGGTGAGCGTCATTGCTGCACAGCGTTGCGGCCCGTTGCCGCAGTCGCCGTTTTTCGTCGACGCTCGCATTTGCCGGAGCAAACCTTATGCCAGGAATGGCGAATCTATAACTTGCGTGATTTCAATAGCTTAGTCTTTGTTTAAAGAAGACAACAGATCAGGCCTCATGCCTTTCTTTGCCGCAACCCGCTCATGTTTGATGCATTGCAATAATTTTAGTCACTATGTAGCAGCGAGAGTGCGGGCGGAGTCGGCGGATCGCCTCCTCATCAGCCCGGATAGATGTTGATACCGCGCAGCGTCAGACTTCGGAAATCGTCGCCGCGCTTACCGACGACCTCGAAATAGGTCGATAGCGGAATCTGTACAGGAATGTCTGACTTGGCGGGAACTTCGCCCATGAAGCCGCGGCCGAACTCGCGAGTAAGCGAGAGCGTCATGCCGCCGTCTACCTCGCCATCAATCCCGACCGCATATCGGCCCGCCGGGAGATTGATGTAGGGACCATAGAAAAGATTTATTGTCTCGCCCGGCCTGGAGACGTACCGGAACACGCCGTTATCGAGAAGCGGTCTATACGCCTCGTGATAGGTCAGGCAATCTGCCGGGATTGCGATATGCTTGCGAGCGATATCATATTCAGGCCAGCGCCTCAGCAAAAAGTAGTTTTCGCCCGTTGGCGTGCTTCTTTTCTCGAACGGGTGAAGTGAGCCATTTTCGCCAATGCGAAGCATGGTAAGTCCGAGATCATCAATGTATTCGGCGAAGCGCCGGGCTCCAAAGGTGCGTTCGACCATGTGGTCAAACAACTCGATGATGATTCGGATATTCGGCGATCGCGCGATAACCTTCTCCATGCCCTTCAACACGAAGGGTTCGTGGCCTTCGACAACGATCTTGACGAGATCGACCACAAGGCCGGGCGGCAGCGTTTCGTCAATGGAGATGATTGGCATCTCCACAGACTGGCGGCCACCACCCCACTGGTCGGTGTCTGTCATTGTGGCGCCTCCAAGCTCCTCGGGATTGAAATAAAGCGTCCCTTTTCCGGACTCGGCTCCGACGAGCGCATTTATGAGGCGAATTCTATGGTTGTTAAGGAGTTTGTTTGCGTAGACGGATCGGCGCAGCAGACCAAAAGTATGTGGATTTGCCTCGAACGAAAAGAGCTGCCCGCGGTCGCGGATCCACGATCCCGCCGTCACCGTGTAGAAGCCAACATTCGCACCGATATCTAGGACGACCGATTTTGGCGTCAAGAAGCGACGGAAAACGGGCGCGACATCGTTTTCGATACCGAAGTCGAGCAAGTAATCAATTGATTCGATGGAGTTGCTATCAACGCAAACATGCTCGCCAGAAGCGATCTTAACGATCGCCCGGTTTGAGCCGAGATAAATAGGGCCTATCATATTTTTCTCGTCCTCGGAAGGCTTGTTTGTTGCGGGAAGTTGAGATGGCAGTGCATTCGGCGACAGTCTTTCCTCAAGGGCCGTAAGCCGCCTTTCGAAATCGTCGCTCATCTTTCCTCTCCGCGATATTCGAAAAGGGAGTATTTGCAGGGCTGCACGTAGGGGAAGAAGGCTCATGATTTGAAAATCCCCCAAAAACCCCTTCATGCCTCGCAAGGAATGGTATAGTTCACTGCAGTTCACGTTGCCATGCGCCTTCTTCGGCACCTTGGCTAACCGTTAGCCTCTGATTTTGCTCGGCTCCCCCGAGGCAGACCGTCAAAAAGCGCGTAAATTCCATAGGTCGGAGTACTAATCCAATCCGCGCTCGCCGGCACCATGGGCATTTCCTCGATGATGTCAAACCGCCGCGACAGCTCGATTGAATCAGTTATGCAAGCATCATTATTCCGGCGTCGCGGTGTGCTTTTTTTGTATGATGAGGCCAAAGCAAGTCGAAGCGAATCCGTCCACAGCAACCTTTATATGATTGTTATCTCGTCCCCAATGTGTCTGCTGAGATGGCGTCATATCATGCGCGAAGGGCGGCAGGTCGATAAATCGATCCAGAATTTTGTCGCCTACGGAGAAGTCGAGTTCTGCCACGCTGTGGCCGCCGGCTCTTAGTCGCTCCGCCAGCTCATTGAAATGGTGGGATTGGAATAGAACAGTGTCCCAATTATCAATAGTCTCGGCGTCATTAGCATAGTTGTATTCGGTCGTGTGGATAGCCAACCCACCTGGGCGAAGTGTATTGAGAGATTTCTCTATAAATGCTAATCCGAGTTTGATGCTTCCGACATGTTCGAGGGCACAAACCGACCAGCAAAAATCGTAATCACGGAGCGTCGCCGGAATCGCATTCATGTCAACGTATTCCAGACCGACGTATTTATCGAAACGATCGCGATCGACCAGCTCCGCTTTATAGGCGTGCTCCAAAGTTGCGGCGTATTGATTGGTATTTTGCCAGCCGATCTTGGCGCCATGTTCCGGCGGGAGATCGGTCACTGTCACGACAATGTCGCGTGACGCGAGGTAGCTCGGAATAGGTTCAACACCACAGCCAAAGCCCAGGCCACGCTTTCCGGGCTCCATGCAACCGTGTTCCCACAACGCTTGCAGCACGTATGCCAACTCCCATAACTTTCGGTGAAAAACAACGGGCACCTTCAACTCGCTCGCCCAGTAGGCAACCCAGTCACTTTCAAGGTCCGATTGCGTCGACGCCTTGGATTTCAAACCGACGTGACTCGGCGTGAGCCCTTGTCGGATTGGAAGGGCAGCGGCAAGCTCTCGCGCGATCTCATAGCCGAAAAATTTGATATTGAGCTTGATGAGATCGATGTCCTTGGCGATGCGCCACAGCGCATTGATGTTTGGGATGCCGCTGCGATTAACCAGGGCTGTCAGCTTCTCGAAACGCTTTTCCAAGCCCGTTTTCATAGAGATCACTTTCTGCATTCGTGGCGCCATGGGAAAAGTGGCGCGGCAGCTTTCACCGAAAGCAGCTATTCCAGCCGTTTCACCCCCGTTCGTTGGTTCAGTGATCCAGCCTGGTAATCAGGGAGTAGTCATTAAACTTGCACCGCGACACATTGCAACCCCGTTTGGAATACGTTGTCCAAAATTTTGGAACAAGCCCTTCACGTTGGCGTTGCCGAAAGGGCGACTACGTGACTGCCCGTGCATGGGCTGTCCGTCCGCTCTGTCGAAGTGATCTCTGCCAACAAGCGATCGACGAGGCCGATAACGTCGTTCTCATCGATCGCCATCATGCAAGCGCTCTGCATCGTGCCAGTGAGTTGGCACGATGTGTCCTCGCTCCGCCAGCACGGCATGCACTTGAAGGTGTGCGTCAACGAGACGATGTGGGCTTTTCGGTGGTGCTTGCTGCGGACTGCACCATCCGTCGGCCCGAAAAGAGCCACTGTTGGCATGTCGAGCGCAGCCGCAACGTGAAAAAACGACGAATCCGCACACACGGCCAGACTGCATCTTGCAAATGTCGCGAACGCATTACCCACGGGCTGGCCGAATGCGGGAACAATATTCGGGTGCGATGGCAGCGGCAAAGCTACGTGATGAAAGACAACAACCTTGTACCTCTCCGCCAGCTTTGCGATCAGCGCGTCCATGCGCGGATAATCCTTGTAGGTGTCGCGAGTAAAAGGCTGGACGGCAATAATTGGCTGCTGACCATCGAGACCCTGCTCAGCGAAGAATGCGTCCGCCGCATGCTTGCTCACGTCGCTGAAGTCGACTCGCGGCTGCACGCCCGCGGCGTTGATCTCCTTCTTGGAGATTCCCATTCCACCGGCAAACAGCTCGACGCGCCCCTTTTTGACATTTCGACGATGTTGCGATTCATAACGCGCTGCAGGGCAGAATGACAGATTGTACCAGGCACGGAAGCATTGCAGATCAAGAGGAGGCCCATCAATGTCGTGCAACAGGACATCCGTATTCCCGGCAAACAGCGGAAAAAATGATTTCTTGGTCGCAAAGTGGACCGGCTGACGCGTTTGTCGGGCAAGGGCTCGAAGACCCGGCATCATCATGACGATGTCGCCAATTCCACCCATTGCGCGGGTGACGAGCGCGGTTGGTTCGCCCGCATGCGCGTGATCGGTCGCCTCCGGCAGGCCACTCAAGTATCGTGGCGCGAGTGCCATAAGAACCGCGATGACAGCGCCAATTCGGTCGACACCGTACTGCATCAATCTTCGCAGGCGGCGCGTTATCCGAAATCCGGCTTCACGCCCCAATTCGGTCCGAATTCGTGCGAGACGGACAAGCAGGCGCGGGAGCGCCTTTGGCGGTATTTGTTGCGCAGGAGACAGGTGCAGGGCATCAGCAAAGACGAGAAACGCCGTGGCTGCCTGAATTGGAGAAACATGCCCGCATGCGAAAATGCCACGCCAGGCGGCGGCAGCAGCCTCGTCCCTCCGGCCCAGCATCATGAGGGCTACTTGTTGGAGCCTCAGAACGGCGCGCATGTGCCCGACGTCGGCTTCGATAAGATACGGTCGCTCGGCGACATGGCGTAATGTCGCGAGAGCATTGGCCGGCTCGTTGCATTCGATCAGGATCTCAGCCTTCACCAGATGTAAACGCAGCAATTCATTCGGATAAAGGCGGATTGGCGATTGCTCGAGCACCTCGATCGACCCCAGGATCTCCCTGATGAATTCACTTTGGCTACGACGAAGAACAGTTGGTACACGTTGCAGAAAATCCCGCAAATGAGTGACGGCAACGTTGAAATCTTTCGGGCGCGTCAGGGTGAAACCGGATGCGCCTGTGGCATTTTTTTGGAATTCTTTGATTGCGGCCTGAAACTCGATCCAGCTCCGGTCGCGGAATAGTGGTTGTGGCATCTGCGTAGGGGTATCTATATCCATATGCTGCATGTCAGCTTCCCCCTTACGTGAACCGCCTCTCGCTCACCGCGTTCTACCCAGTCAACCCGGATTCCACAGACGATTATACAAAAGCCCGCACGTCGCTGAGATTGACCGCTTTAGTGCAGTGCGCTGTGATGGCCGCGTGCAAGGTAGCCCTGCTTTCCAATATGAACCGTTCTGCTTTGGCCCGCGCCTTGGCTGCCATCATCGACCGGAAAGCGTGGTCGTCATAAAGTCGGCGGAGCGCCGTTGTGGCCGCATCAAGATTGGGTTCTGCCCAAAGGGCACTGGCGTTTTGATAAATGCCTTGGGGGTCCTGCACAGGTTTGAGGTCGCACGTGATCAGCAAACTGTCCTTGGCCGTCATGAAATCGGTGTTGCCGGACCAATTAGTGGCGATAACCGGGCAACCGGCGGCCATGGCTTCCAACAGTGTGAGGCCAAATCCCTCGGAGCGATGCAGGGATAAATATACATCTGCGGCTCTGAAGAATGCGTCCATTGAGACTTTGATGTCCGTAAAGAGGTGAATATTATCGAAGCCGTAAATTTGGCGCATGATGCTGGCGAACCCCGCCGGATAGGCGTTGACGTCCAAGCACCGAAGGATGAGATGGGAGTTCAGATCCCGGCCAAACGTGCGTTTGAATGCCGCTATGGTTGCTAGCGGATTCTTGCGTTCGAAATTCGACAGCATAGCGAAGGCATAGGCCACAACGAATGCCGTAGGCGGTAAGCCTATGGCCTCTTTAGCTGATGACTGGAGGGCCGCTCGATCGCTAATTTGGCGTGCCTCGCGCAGAACGTGGTGAACCACACGAACCGGCCGATTAATTGCCTTCGACATGGCTGTGGCAGCAAAGCGCGAGGGAGCCCACACCTCGTGCACGTAGCGCGCGCCATCGAGCCAAGCAGGCGGCAAGTCCTCCAACTCCCACGCCCAATATCCGATAATTAGTTTCTCGCGGAGCACGCGCCGGCCGATGCGCCACAGGGCGCGCGAAATGTGTGGGCCGTTGATATGGACGATGAGAATGCCTGGCCCCGATCGAGGAGGAGAGTCATCAGCGATTTCGACCGGAACGCCGCCCGAGACCTTGAACTGATCGCAGAGGTCTATCGACCTGACGGAGTAGCCGGCGTCTCGCAAAGCGTCTCGACACAGCCGGGCCGATTGACCAAGCCCGGTTGGGCTTCTGAACAGTCCGGAAACGGCGATGTTGTCAAGAGACACGAGGGGTTTGCGTGCGGGCGGCACGACGAAGCGGAGGGCAGCAGTCTTCAGCGGGGTAAGGTGACGTCGCCAAGACACCACTAGAGACCGTTACATCATCGAGAAGGCTTCAGGAGCGAGACAGATTCCGGTGCATCGTGAAAGGAATGCAACTCTCCCTTTAACGGGCCGGAATGTGGCACCAACACGACACCCCCGCCCAGTACCTCCGGAGGTCGTGCGACCCCCTCAATAACACTGTGGCGGCGGCTGATTTGCGTAGGGTCCAGCATGCGGATGCTGCCTACGGTCGCACTTCGCGACGGTAAAGTCCAGGGTGAATACCTAGGTACTTGGTAGTGTGGGTAGGTACTTGGTAGTGTGGGTAGCTGATCGGGCCAGGTTGACTGAAGCCCTCAAGCGACGGTTGAAGAAGCCGTCGGCGGGTCACCGAGCTTGCGGGAACCGTCCGGTAAACTGCGACTCGTCACATCGGCGTCATTTTCTGAGGACGTCAAAGCACCGGTCCAATATGGCCCAAGGATCTGCGCCAAGCACCCTGCCTACGTCGCGCCATTAATTGATGATTGACCGTTCGTGTCTCAGCCCAACTGAAAAGCAGTCGAGGATTATGAGGGACGCAAATACGACCACGGAAGCATTGTCAAATCATCTCGGCCTGTTCATGCTGGGCATCGCCGATCTCCTGAAAGGTATCGACAACTGGCGTCTGAGCCATCTCATGGGCCTCGGCGAAATCCGCCGGCGCTATGCGCGCTCCAGGATCGGCCAGTTCTGGCTGACAATTTCAACCGGAATCATGGTCGCAAGTCTCGGGCTGGTATGGTCGACATTGTGGAACATGCCGGTTGAAGACCTTCTGCCATTTGTCGCCATTTCTTTGATCGTCTGGACCATGATCACCGGCACGCTCGGCGAAGCCGCAACAGTGTTTGTATCGGCTGGGCCGATCTTCCTAAATCAGGGCATGAGCTTCTCGACTGCGATCTACGCCCTTGTGTACCGGCACCTGCTAATCCTTCTGCATAACTTGCCGATTATCGTGATAGCGGTTCTGCTTTTTTCCGTGCCGACGGGACCCATGTGCCTCGTCGCACTTCCTGGTTTTGGCCTGCTGGTCCTTGCGATGGTATGGACTAGCTATCTTGTAGCGGTGGCATGCGTGCGTTTCCGCGATCTGACCCAGGTCGTGCAAAATGGCCTCATGATCGCTTTCTTCATCACCCCCGTTTTGTGGAAGCCGGACCAAATTCCACCGGATAAACATTATCTGCTGACTCTAAACCCGTTTGCAGCGCTGCTGGCCGTGGTACGTGAACCCCTGCTCGGTCAGCTGCCGACCATCGACGACTGGACTACCGCCGCCGTCTTCTCGATCGGTGGGTTTGTCGTCGCACTGCCGATTATCGGCTACTGTCAGCGCCGCATCATCTATTGGATCTAAGTGCCATGGCTCGCATCGCTCTCCGCGACGTCACCATTGCCTTTCCCATTTTCTCGTCCCACACGCGGTCAATCAGAACTGCGGTATTGACCCGGCTTGGTGGCAGTCTCGCCGCCCATAATGATACGGTCATCGTGCGGGCACTGTTAAACATCTCGTTGGATCTTGTCGATGGCGACCGACTCGGTCTCATCGGGTCCAATGGTGCAGGCAAGACGACTTTCTTGCGCGTCGTTTCCGGTGTCTATCCGCCGCTCACCGGCGAGGCCGTTATCGAGGGCAAGGTCTCCTCTTTCACCGATATCGGGCTCGGTATGGACCCGGAAGCTACGGGCTGGCAAAACATCATCTTCCGTTGCGTGTTCTTGGGTTTGACGTTTGCGGAGGCGAGGGCACTTGCGCCCTCGATTGGAGAGTTTTCCGAGCTCGGCGGGTACCTCGACCTCCCGGTGCGAACGTATTCGACCGGCATGTTTGTGCGTCTTGCATTTGCCATCTCGACTGCTGTGCATCCCGACATCGTCGTTATGGACGAGATGATCGGAGCCGGTGATCAGAGCTTCATTCAAAAGGCACAAAAACGCATCGGCGACTTGCTTGAACGCACCCGTATTCTCGTCCTTGCCTCACATAGCCAGTCGATTATCCGCGATTTCTGCAACAAGGTGCTTTGGCTCGAGCAGGGGCAGGTTAAGATGCTTGGATTGGTCGATGATGTGTTACCCGCCTATGAGGGAGCTGTTATTCAGCGCGCGAAATTCTTGGCCTCTTCGTGAAGTCGTGTCAGCGGATTTCAGGAAAGAAACAAGGTAAAAGATCCGTGGATAGCCGCCTTCTGGATGCGGCTCTGCGTGCAGGTCAAAGGCAACGCTATAAACTCAGATCAGGCCGCCTGCCTTTCTTTGCCGCAGCGCGCTCATGTTTGATGCATGGCAATAATTTTAGTCACTGGGTAGCCGCGAGAGCTCGGGCTGCGTCCGGCGAAGAGCGAAAAAAATGATCTCTTTGTCGCAAAGTAGGCGGATTCGCGCGTTCGCACGCGCCGATTGTGTGGTGCTATTGTGTGGTATGATTGTGGCAATGCCGACCTTTGTACGATCCAGATGACTCGGGACTGATCGCACGGCGCCATAGTCCGCTCTAGGTAGGAACTATCCGAAGCCTCAGCGCTCCTAAATTTTAAGCCACTGGAAAGTATGGCAGAACTGCGCTTTATGACCCGCAGTGCTGGCTGAGGGTTCGGTTCCATAAATCCGTTTGCACCGCAATCATGTTAGTTTCCCCACCTCTTGTCGCCACAATTTAGCCGCGCGATAGATGTTTTTTCCGGAACAAGCAACCTCAAGCTGCTGGGCTCGTGGGGCATGTTCGAAACATCACTGCTGGCGAGGGATAACGGCTCGCCAAAGGATGTAGCCGCGGCTGACCGCCGTCGGCGTTCGCGGCCTGCTGTCACCATTCTGCTTTGCACGCTCAACGGCGAGCACTTTCTGGCTGCGCAACTCGCTTCCCTCGCAGGGCAAACGTTCAAGAATTGGAAACTGATAGCGTCAGACGATGGCTCGTCGGATGACACCAGATCCATTCTGCTTGAGTTTCAAAAATCTTTCACGCCCGGCAGGGTCGAGATCATCGATGGCCCGCGGCGCGGGGCGCCCGCAAATTTCCTGTTCCAGGCATGCGCGAAGAATCTCGCCACCGAATACTATGCCTTTTGCGACCAGGACGACGTATGGGAGCCTGACAAATTAGCGCGCGCGATCGATACGCTGGAGCGATCAGGCCCCGGCATTCCCGCGCTCTACGGATCGCGCACCAAGCTGATCGACGAAGAGGGCAAAGGGATCGGCTTTTCCCCATTATTCCGAAAGAAGCCGGAATTCCGGAGCGCGCTGGTGCAAAGCATCGCCGGCGGAAACACCATGGTTTTCAATCAAAAGGCACGCGAACTGGTTGCATTCTGCGGCGCCGACCTGGACGTGCCCTCACATGACTGGTGGCTTTACCAGGTGGTTTCCGCCTGCGGCGGGTCCGTGCATTATGATGCGTACCCTTCGGTGCGCTATCGGCAGCATGCCCACAACGTCATCGGCTCGAACAAGGGCTGGAACGCTCGCGTGCATCGCCTGCGCATGTTACGGCAAGGACGTTTCCGCCATTGGCAAGACCTCAATGTGGCCGCGCTTATGCGCCTTCGGCCGCGCATGTTGGTGGAGAACCGGAGAATCTTCGACTTGTTTTGCAAAGCGCGCAACGGCCCTCTTTTGGAGCGCGCCACAATGTTGGCACAGACCGGTGTTTACCGGCAGACCTTGCTTGGTAACTTGGGCCTTGTCGCGGCAGTGGCGTTGAACAAGATTTGAGGCATTTTGTAGCACATGCGGCCGCAAGCCCGCCGTGGCGTGGCTCGCTTCTGGTGGTTCCAGAGGGGATATTCGCCGACCTGGTCTGACAGCGCTCTCACCCTGGTCTCGCAGCGTCATATGCATGCGCTCACCCCTGTCGGTCTCGTCGGAATCCAGTTCGTGCGGGTTTGTCTGAGGTGTATCGAATGAAGACTCTCGAACAGATCTTTTCCGAACACGAAGGAAAGGTCGTTGATAAGTGGGCGTCTTACATCGAAGAATACGAACGGCTCTTTGCGTCATTTCGCAAAGAGCCTATAGCTCTTCTTGAAATAGGCGTGCAGAACGGCGGGTCTCTCGAAGTCTGGGATAAATATCTTTCTCGCGCCAAGGCGATCGTCGGCTGCGATATCGATCCGGCATGCCAAGCACTTCAATTCGTGAGTGACCGCATCCATATCGTCATAGGAGATGCAAGTACGGAGCAATGCGCGCACCAGATCGCCGCTATCGCGCCGGACTTTGATATCATCATCGATGATGGCTCTCATGTTTCAAAGGATATCATAGCAACGTTTTCAAGGTATTTTTCGACTCTAAAGAACAATGGGCTGTATGTTATCGAGGATTTGCATTGTAGCTATTGGAGCAATTACCAAGGGGGGCTCGTTCATCCATACTCTGCTGTTTCGTTCCTGAAGGCGCTTGCTGACGTCTTGAATCAAGACCACTGGGGTATCGCCAGGCAAGGCTGTGAATTTCTGCACAAGTATTCCCAGCATTATGGCGTGCAGTTCGATGAAGATGTTTTGGCCGGCATTCATTCCATTACGTTTCTGAACTCACTTTGCGTCATCCGAAAAGCGGCCGCCGAGAAGAATGCTCTTGGCAGGCGCGTCGTGATCGGACGTGAAGCGCAAGTAGCGGACGCAATCTTGCCTCTAGCAGGGCAGAACCTCGTCTCGCCAGATCAGGGCTCGGAGCCGTGGACGAGGTATGCATTTTCTACACAGGAGCAATTAATAGGCCGCATCAGCGATCTTGACAGAGTTAAGCATGAATTAGATGAGCAAATGGCGACGCTAAGCCGGTCGCTATTGGACCGCGACGGCCGAATCGGTGCGCTGCGGCAGGCGCTCTCCGCGCGCGAGGACGAGCTTGCGGCCCTCAAGCA
>Ga0066903_100002756_pt1 | contig 13935 bp, 22 predicted proteins | sample PanSoiMetaGPlot1_FD_67491 | JGI IMG/M metagenome (GOLD analysis project Ga0066903, IMG submission 67491) | Tropical forest soil microbial communities from Panama analyzed to predict greenhouse gas emissions - Panama Soil - Plot 1 (version 2) | ecosystem: Environmental > Terrestrial > Soil >...
GCTGGCAGCGTCCGAGCCGATGCATGAACACGCACCGCTCGGCGTCCGGTGGCAGCTTCTTCGGCACCTAGTGCGGCTCCGGCGGCTTGCGCGCGCCGATCTGGTTGATCTTCGCCGCGATGGCCTGGTTCGCCTGCACGTTCGCGTCGAGCAGCCGCACCATCTCCGCGGTCTGGCGATCCAGCGAGTCGACGAGCTTGGCCTGCATCTCGACGAGCCGCGACTGCATGCCGCCCAGGATCGTCGCCCGCTCGTCCTCCAGATCCTCGATGTGCCTGAGCGTCGTGGCGAGCCCGGTGAGCACGAACCACAAGAGCACGCAGGCGAACACGGTGGGGATGCCCACCTGCGTCACGATCGCAACCGCGTAGCCGAGCCAACCAGGCAACGGCGGCATCGTCGCGTGTGGGTTCGGTGGCGTCGACGCCGCGGACGGGGCGTCCATCGCCCGCCGTCTAGCGCAATCGCCCGCGCGCTACCAGGGGGGCCGGCTGGTCACCGCCCGAACCCTATGCCCGGGCGGCAACCAGCACGGCTGCCTCAGACGCGCAACACCTGGCGAACGTCGTGTTCGTGTTGTTCGTCGAGGCCGTCGAGCGTACTACGGCGAGACGCCCTTGGCGATGCCGCTCCCCTTCGCCACGTCGGCCGCGAACGCTGCAAGGTCATAGAACCACGCCTTCGACCAGCGCTCGCCTTTCGGCGTCTGCCACGCCAAATGCACCGCGCACCCGTCGCGATAGATCCGCACCGTGTAGCCCGCTTTCAAATCGCCACGGTGGTTCGGCTCGACGATCTCGACGTAGAAATCAGCGAGCACTTGATCGGTCAACTTCGACACGCCCAGGTGATACATGAACGCCGGATCGGGCAGCGAAGCGCACCCGTTCCAGTTCGACGTGCGCACGAAGGCTTCGAGCACTTCGCGCTGGGACGCACTGATTTTCAGCGCCATCTACAAACCCTCCTTTGTGATGAAGATGGGAGGATCATGCACAAGATGCACCGATCTTGTCAAGGATTACGCATAGGGCTCCGGCGGGGGCGTGTGCATCGCGGTGATGTGCGTCCGACACGCATGCTCCGAGCCGAATTGCATCGGGATATCCTGACCCTTGAGCCCCACGCGCGCGATGCAGAGCCGGCACCCCCAGCGGTGACACGGCGGATCGAGCAGGGTCAGCCGGATCGGCTCGCGCCAGTTCACAGTGGGCGCGAGCGCTTCCATCGCCTCGTCAAACCGCCAGATCGCCCGGTGCTCTTCGAGGTTCACTCCGGTATCTCGCCGATCACCAGGGCATCGGCGACTTGCTTGAGGCCGTCGCGCAGGGCAGCGGACAGATCCCGCGTGTGATCCGCAAGGTCGACGGCCTGGCCGCGGCGCTCATCGAGATCGTGGTTGATCGCATCGGCAAGCTCGCTGATAGCCGCCGCCAGGCGTTCGAGCGCTTCGGCCAGGTTAGCACGCATGCGCGAGCCCCAGCGCCGCGTCGGCAATCGCTAGCTGGTCGATCGCCGCGGCCGCGTCGATCTGCGTCACGTCGAACTTCCGACTCGATATCTCAGTGCCGCAGCGCGAACACACCATCGCGATCTCGAACGTCGGTTCGCCCACGTCGTCGATCACGCACATCACGATCTCGGCCGCGGTCACTGGCCGGGGGATTTTCCCGGCGCCGGGAAAATTACCGCCGGGTGAATGTGGCATCGAGCACCTTCATCGAGCACGGCGAGAGCTTGCCGCAGTCGGTGCAGCGCTCGTTGTCCGGCCCGTCCGGTCGCCACGTGTCGTTCCCGCACGTGCACTTCACCACCATGTCGTTGTAGAGCTTCCGGCGTTCTGCGTGTGTCATCCTTCGTCCTCCACGTCATCAGGCAATCCCGCCCCCGCGAGGCCACGGGCGTGCGCCAGGCACGCCGCATCGAAGTCGATATCGAGCGCGGCCGCCAGCACGGCGAAGCGCGCTGCTACGTCACCGAACGCCACGTGCACCGTCGCCGCATGGTCGGCCCCAGGCCGCACGCGCAGCGCGTGCTGGAGGTCGGTGGCACGGCCCGCAAGCTCGCGCGCGACCATCGCAGGCTCGTCGGGCGGCCCGAGCATAGCGAGCCGGATCATCCGCACGGCATCGCGGCCCCGCGCCGGCCGGTCGCAGTGGATCTGCCGTGAGGCCGAGAGTGTCACGAGCAGCTTGAGCGTGCCAGCCATTTCCTTCGGCGGGATCGCGGCCAGGAAGTCGCCCAGGTGCCACGGGCAGAGGTTCAACCACTTCCCGCTGGTGAGCGCGTAGCGGACGATCGCCCGCTGCACGCAGCGGGGCGTCTTGCGCACGATCATCGACGCCGACGCCGCGGCTTCGTCGGTTCGAGCGTGAAGTGGATCGCATCCTGCGATTGCTCCATCTGCACCTGCCAGCCCTCATCCCGCATCTGCTCGTACTCGCGCCGAGTCACCGTGAGCGACTTGCGCGAGAGCTTCTTGAGCGCACAGGCCAGCCCTAGCTGGCGCACGTGGTCGATGCGTGCCGCCTGCTCGGCCTCCGGTAACGCCGCGTCGCAGTACCAGACCAGCAAGCGCAGCACGTGCACGTCGAGCACGAGTCGGCACGTGCGCTCGGGCTCATCGGTCGGGTACGTGAAGAGCGGCTGGTGCACGGCCGATACGAGCACGGGATCCCACACCTTGACGCGGCCATCATCGAGGTCAGCACTCACGGCTGCTTCGGTACAACCGGCGCCGCGGGCTGTCCAGCCGGGGGTGTCGTCGCACTGCTCGGGTAGTAGATCGCGTGCAGTTGCGAGCGATCCTGCCCGCGCTGCTCGCGGAAGAGCAGGCCATCGAGCACGCCGCGGAGCGTGTCGATCATCTGCGCCACGCGGTGCGACGCCTCGCTCACACGCGCGGGGTAGCGGTCACTGAGATCGGCCGCCAGGTCATCGTAGCGGCGCCGCGCGGCCCATAGCTCGGCCCCGAGCGCGCGGTGTTCGTCCAGGGTCAGCACCGGCTTCTTGTTCCGTCCCATCTGCAACCCTCCCTAGAATGGAATGTCGTCGTCCTCCGGCTGCGGCGGCGGTGCAGCCTCGCGCCGCGTGTTCTCGCGCGCAGGCTGGTCATCCGCGCGCGTGAACTTCAAGCTCTGGTACTTCTGGCCCTCGCGCTCCCCCTGGCGCACCGTGTTGGTCCAGGCCGACACCCAATACTTGATCCCGTCGATCGTGCACGAGCCGCGCATGTTCGGGTGATGATCGGTGTCGCGTCTATCATTCTTGAACAACGCGCCTTCCATGTTCTTCTGCTCGAATGCCATCGCTGCCCTCCGCTCTAGCGTACTGATTCTATCATGGGCAGCCTAGCGCGATGCGCGCGTGCGCGCAAGCTCACCGAATGACGCGGATCGAGCGCACGGCGCGCGTGAGCGCGGTGTAAACCCACTCGCGCCGATAGGGCTTCATCGGGTAGTCGTCCACGAGCAGCACGCGCGGCCACTCCGAGCCCTGCGCCTTGTGCACGGTGAGCGCGTAGCCGTAGTCGAAGGTCGTGGTGGGCTCGTACTCTTCCTCGTCGAAGCCGACCACCTGGGACGTGATCTCGCCGTCCCAGGTCGCGTCGGGGATGGTCACCCAGGCACCGTCAACCACCACCTGCATCACGTCGTCGCCGGGCTCGTAGTCCGCGGCGAGCGTGTAGATGCCGCCGTTCCACACGTCGTACTGCGCGGCGTTCTTCAAGCACAGGATGGGCTCGCCCGCCCGCGGGAAGCCCGCGTGCCCGTGGAGCTTGCGCGCCATCGCGTTCAGCCGCGAGCGCTCCCGGTTCGTGTAGCAGAGCATGATATCGGCCCAGCGCACGTCGTCGGGCGTGACGATGCCGCCGCGGCACTGAAAGTCGTCGGTGTCGGGCCGGTAGGCGTTCCCCTGGCGCACGGCCCACGCTTGCCGAATGATCGGGCTCTCGCGCGCCTGGCGCTGGATCTCGGTGAGCATCACGTCGGCCTCGTCGAAGAACGGCTCGCCCCGCACGGGGCGTAGCTGGCCCGGATCGCCGCACGCCACGACGCGCGCGCCGGTCATCATCAGTTGCCGGCCGATCACGTCGGGCACCATCGACGACTCGTCGACCAGCACGAGGTTGCCCCATAGCTGCCCCTGCACGTGCTTCGGGGCGAACGTCAACTGCTTGCGGCCGTCCTCGTCCACGTGCTTGTCGACCAAATGGTAGAAGTACGAGTGGATTGTGCACGCCGCCAGGCCCGTTTTCTCGCGCATCACGCTCGCAGCCTTGCCAGTTAGACAGCACATCGCGTCGTGCGGGTACATGCGCCCCACGTGCCCGAGCAGCGTGCTCTTGCCGGTGCCCGCGAGGCCGTGGATCGAGAGCAGCTTGCGCTCGCTGCGCATGAAGGCGTCCACCACGTCCATCGCCGCGGCCTGCCCGGTGCTCAAGATCAGATCGTCCATCGTCCCGTGGTAGCCAAATGCGTGCCTGCGTGCAATAACCGTCGCCCATGATCGTCGTGTTTCATATCGACGGCGAGGAAGCCGCGTTCGAGGACGACGTGGTGCCGCACGTCGGGAACCGCATCCAGCGCGGCCACTCGCCCGACGTGTGGATCGTCACCCAGCTTTTGTGGGTGATCGACCGCGCGGCCGGGCTCACCACGGTGCACGTCTACACCAGCCCGGGCGTGGCAGAGCCGGGCCGGTGAGCCCGATGCTGCCGCACGACGCGGCCCAGGCGGCCCAGGCCGAGGATGCCGAGCGCGAGGCAGCCGAGGCAGCCGCCGACCCCATCAGCGAGGCCGAGCGGCGCCGGCTACGGGCGGCCTGGGCGACGCTCACCGCAGCCGAGCGCGACCGCCTATTTGGTGAGCATGTTGCGGGCGATCGGCTCGCGACGCTCGTGTTAGGACGCTTGCGTCGAGCGCTCGGCGACGAAATGCGAAGGATTCCGCCAGCTTCCGCGTAGGACGCTGGGCGCACGTAGCGTCCCACGAAATTCCCCACTGATTCCGCGATGTTGCGCGCGGTAGGACGTAGGACGGAAGAATCCGCATCCTCTACACCATACGTCGTACCCTACCCGTACACTTAAACCCTTACTCTCATACGCGCGCGCGCGTAGGGGTATAGTGTCCTACTGTGCATAGTCCTGCGGAATCACGCGGAAAAAAGTAGGACGGAAGTTCCGCCCTACTTCCGTCCTACAGCGTCCTACCGTCCTACGGTCAGTCATCGAATGGGAAGCGGCGGTCGCCGTCGTCGGAGCCAGGCTCGCGCTCGGGCTCGACGGGTTTGGGATCGGGGTTGCGGTAGCCGCGTGCGCCGTAGCTCTCGCCTTTCTTCTGGCCGATGTGGTTGTCGGGCTTCCAGCCGATGCGGAGCATGATCGAGCGCAGGCGTGCGGCGGCGTAGCGATCCTGGCGCTCGACGGGCACCTTGAGCCAGTCGGTTAGAATCTCGGTGGTGGTCGCGTCCTTGATCGACGGGCAGTTCGCGACGTGCTGGCGGATGGAGAGTTCCCACGGGTCGTCGGCGACGTGTTCATCGGCTTCTTCGCCGAACTCGGTGGCTTCGGTCGCATCGGGCCACCACTTCACGCCCGCGCGGATTCGATCGCGCGCTTCGGCGTACAGTTGGTCGCGGATGGCGGTGAAGGCGCCCACGTTGATCGGCTTCGTGCCGATCGGGAGCGGGAGGAAGCGGCGGTTGCCGGTCATGTCGGTCAAGTAGTCGTCGCGATTCGTGGTGCCGATGAGGACGAAGCGGCGGGGCATGGTGACCATCTGCTCGGTGTAGAAGCGGCGCAGGAGATCATCGTTGCAGGTGATGTAGTTCTTGATCTTCTCGATATCGACGCGCTTGAGGACAGCCATTTCGCCAAGCTCGATGATCCAGCCGGCGTGGCAGCGGCGGATGGCTTCGTCGGTTTTTTCGAGGGTGCCAAGTTGGACGGCGAGGAAGGGCGCGTTCATCGCACGCACGAGCTTGTTCTTGCCGATGCCCTGGTCACCCTGGAGGATGAGCACGAGGTCGGCCTGGCAGCCGGGATCGAGGACGCGGGCGACGGCCTGAAGCAGCCAGAGTTCGCCCATGCGGCAGTGCACGGCGGTGGTGATGCCGAGGACGGTGGTCACCCAGGATGCGAGCCGCGGCGTGCCATCCCACGCGGGAAGGCCCTCGATCATTTCGACGAGTGGGGAGTAGCTATGCTTGCGGGCGACGGCCTGGACCGCCTTGTTGAGTGTGGACGTAGGCGCGAGGCTCAAGATCTTATCGGTGCGCCAGACCGACTCGAAGTACGCGGCGAGCGTGGCGTGATCTTCGGGATCGAGGAAGGGGTCGTTTGGCTCGGGCCAGGTGTGTGCGTGGTGGAACGCGGGAAGCGGGCGGCGCAGCGTGGTCTGCATGGTCATCTGGTTGTGCGCGATGGAGCCGTGGAAGCTCGGGTGCACTTCGAGGAACGTGACGAGGTTCGCGGGCGACGCGATCAGGAACTCGTCCTTCTTCGGCGTTGCGGGCGTGAAGCGGACGCCCTGCTGCATGAGCCACAAGGACGTGACGACGGTATCACCGGGCGGGGGGCCGCCATTGGACGAGCCGTGCCCGTGATCGCGCGTGTCGCGATACGCTTCGGCGCGGGCATCCTGGGAGAGCGGTTCGATGCCGGCTGCGTCGAGCGTAGCGTCGATCTCGCGGAGCCACTGGACGCCATCGGGGAAGCGCACGCGATCGGTGAGCACATCGTTCAGCCAGCGCTGCACGGTGTAGGTGCACGAGGCTGCGAAGCAGTGGAGACCACCGAGCCGCGCGCCTTGCTGGGCACCCATGAGCACGGTGCGCGTCTCAGAGCCTTCGCCGTGGCCGGCGGGATTGCCGCCGCGGCGTGAGTTCGGGCAGTAGATGGGCAGGTGGCCGCCCGGTGTGGGCGAGCCGCGGAGAATGCCCATGAGCGCTGCCAGGTGGCCGAGCACGGTGGTGTAGACGGGGCCGCTGGGGCCACTCGACGCAGGCGCGCTGGTACGCATGAGCATGGTGACCACATCGCTCGGGCCGACTGCGGGGCCGGAGCGGCCGTCATCGTCGGTGTCGGCATCGAGCGGGTCGATGCCGTCCTCGCCGCCCTGGAAGCGGTAGAGGCCGAAGGCGTTGCGGGAGCCGGGGGCGACCACGAGCTTGCCCTTGCCCTGGATATCGACGTGATCGCCGAAGCCGAGCATGGCGAGGCTCTTCACGAGCGGGGGGTACTCGCCGTTCACCTTGCGGATCCAGAACCAGTAGTGCACGCCATCCGAGCCGGTGCGCACGGTCCACGTGGGCGGGAAGTCGCGCTGGAGCTTGGCGAGGAAGGCGCGCAGGGTGTCCCAGCCATCGCCATCGGGGCGGTTGTCCACGTCGACGACGAAGAGGCCGGACTTTTCGAGGTCGACGCCGTAGTTCATCAGCGGATACTGGAGGAACCAGGCGTTGATGCGTGCGTGGTCGATGGTGCTCTCTTCCTGCCAGTGATCGCGTAATGGGTGCTTGCCGGCACTCGGGCACTCGGTGCCCTTGGGGCAGGTGCAGCCGCCGGTCGGACGGATGCCGTTGAGCGGGAACACGTAGATATCGCGGTCAGCCAGGAAGTGTGCGATCACGCGCCGGCAGTCGGGATTCTCGTAGAAGCCAGCTTGACCAGCGGCAGCCGCTTCGCTAAACGGCGGAACGTCGTCGGGCATCCTCAACCCCCATCGTGTGTGGGGATGATGCCGGCACACCACCCCGAGATCGGCAGCAACCGCCGTGGTCGCGACGCCTGGGATGAGCGCCAGGTGTCGCGGCTGCATTGGTGCGCTGGTCCGCGCAGGAACGCGGGCCACGGCCGCGGGCGCAACTCTCCCGTTTGTCGCCGGAGCGACACCCTACAATCCTCCCGAGAATCAACCGCCGAACGAGTGCGATCTGCTACGTGTGAACGCCCGCGGCGCAGGGGGTACGCGAGTCGGCACCCTGAGATCGCGTGGCGCCCGTCGCGCCCGAGGCCCTGAGCCGGGCCTGTTTGGACGGGTCAACGATCGCTTCGGTCAACTCGCGCCCTGCGTGACGCGCGCTCGCTGTGCTACGCCCGGGCGACCGATCCGTCAAGGCCCGGTTACCAACACTTTGCACAGGGGGTGTGGATAGTGAGCCCCGCGGACGAATTGAACGTCCATCGGCGCATTACGAATGCGCTGCTTTGCCGTTAAGCTAGCGGGGCAGCTAGTTCTTGGGCACGAGATCGGGCGGCGTGACCTTCGCGAGCCCGCGAGCCACGAGCGCGAGCGCGACAGCATCGCTCACATCGAGCGACAGCTTCGCCATCACCAGGCGATTCTCGCACGCGGTGCGGATGGCGCGTTTGCCGGCGACGCCTTTCAACTCGGGCACGCCGAGTGCTTTACGCCAGCGTTTCGGCTCGATGACTTCGTAGGGGAAGCGCAGCGCATGCAGGAAGGCGCACCAGGCCCCGAAGCCGTAGCCCGTCGAGAAGGCACTGACCGTGCCGTCGTGGGGCCGCGCGTGCTGCTTCTCGACGAGCACGAGCGCCACGGCCTCGAAGCCGGCGAGCAGGCGATGCATGCCGCCGAGGTCGTAGACGCGCCGCGGCTTCTTGTTGATCCGCGTCCACTCGGTCGGTGTGGTCACGATCATGCACGTGGTGCCTGGCGGGGCATCGGGCTCGGGGTCGATCGTCAACGCGCAGACAGCGCCCTTGAGGCCCGGGTCGATGCCGAGCGCGATCATCGTCGCGCCGCGGTGAGCATCAGGCGCACGGGCTCGGGATCGAGCGGGGCCAGGTCGCCGATCTCGACGCTCGGCATGTTCGGCAGTTCGCGGGCCACCTGCATGAGCGTGCGCACGGCGTGCGTGGGCAGGTTCGCGAGCGTGCCGCTGGCGATCTCGCGGAAGAGCGTGACCGCGGGAATGCCGATCAGGGCCGCGCAGCGGTCGACGGCCTCGTGGTCGGTGCTGGCACCCAGCGCCCGGCCGAGTGCCACGAGGAAGGCGAGCGGGCGGGTGCTGCGCGCATGCAGCGCGAGCGTGCGACGGTGCGAGCGCAAGCGAGCCATGTGGCTGCTATAGCACGGGGGGCACGGGGCGGCCTAGATCGAGCTTGCGCTCGGGCGGCGAATCTGTAATGACGGTCCCTAAATGCGTGCCAGCCCGCAGCCCTCTCCCGGTGATGGCGAAGAATCCTGACACAGAGAAAACGAAACCGGCGGCGGAAACGCCGCCGGCTGCCGGGGCACCGCAATCCGCCCCACCGCCGAACGGCCAGACGGCGGCGTCGGAGCCTAAGTCGGGCGCACAGTCGGAGGAGAGGCCGACTGGTAGCGGCACCACCGACGAAGGCCCGGCGCCGTCGCCTGGGGCGTCACCAGCCGGGGAGGGGGCCGCGGCGGGGGCGACGGCCACGCCCGACGAGGGACCGGCCACGCGGAGTCTCATGTTCACCGCGTCGAACAACGCCCGGAGTGCCTGGGCGCGCGCGCGGGACGCTGGGCACAACTTGATCGGCGCCGGCACCATCATGGCCGATGTGCCGCAAGGGCTCGGCTATGCGTTCAACGTCGTGCGCATCGACGCGCGGCCGATGAACGAGGGGGGCGAGGTCTACCCGATCCAGGGCGGCCAGGGGAAGCTCGGGCTCGGCAAGGTCGCGCTCTACAAGCTCGCCACGCTCGCAGGCGTCAACTGGAGTGCGGACGAGAGTGGCCGGATGGACGACGGCCGCGACGATCGGTACGCGCATTGGAAGGCGGTCGGCTACGTGCTCGATCCGTTCACGAACCGGATGCGCTACTTCGTCGGCGAGAAAGTGATGGACGTGCGGCCAGGGTCCACGCAGTATCGCACGTACCTGAACGAAGCGCGACGGAAAGCCAGAAAAGATCTCGGCAAGGATGCCGACGACGCGGCGGTCGAGGATCGCGCACGCGGAGCGCTCCAGCGGCGGCTCGACGAACTCACGCCGCATCTGACCAGCCACGCGGAAACGAAGGCGCAGTTGCGCGCGATCCGCTCGGGGCTCGGGCTGCACACGAGCTACACGCGCGAGCAACTGGCGAAGCCGTTTGTCGTGCCGACGCTGGTGAGCGCGCCCGAGACGATTCAGGATCCCGTCCTGCGTCGCGACATGATGCGCGTGCGCATCGAGGCCGCGATGGGGTTGCGCGATACGCTCTACGGCCGCGGGCGCGGCCAACTCGCGAGCCAGGGTGCGCGCGTCGAGAATCCGCTACCGCCCCCGCAGCCGGCGCCGAACGAGCCGAGCACCGATCCCGTCGACGAGGACGAGCTTGTGGAGTAGGGGAGGCCCATGCAAACGACACTGCCCCCGCACTCCCGCATGCCGAACGACGCCGAGCAGACGCGCCGTGCCCAGGAACGCAAAGCGGCCGCGGCCCAGCCCGCGCCAGCCGTGGACGCAGAAGCGCCGCCTAAGTCGGCGCCGCCCAAGCAGTAACCGAACGCGCTGGGGGCAGATCGCCGCGATCGACAGCGGCAATAAGTAGTAACACTCGCGGCACAGAAAGAGGCACTAGATGAGCAGACCGAAGAGTGCGACCGCCGAGCATGTGATCGGCGTCGCCGAGGCACTCCCCGAGCGCGAGATCGTCAAAACCGATCGCATCACCATTCGCCCGCCACAAACGCATGTGCACATGTACGAACTGGTGAGCCGCACCTGCTACACGTCGAACAAGTTTTCGCAGGAAGCGTTCGACCAAATGCGCACGGCCCAGGCCGAGGGGCAGCGCTCGAAGAACGTGAAGAAGCTCGGCAAGAAGGATTTTAAGCGGGCCGCACTCGGGTCGGCGCACATGAGCACCGATGGCTGGTACGGTATCCCGACCGAAGCCTTCCGCGCCGCGCTCATTGATGCGTGTCGGCTCACGCAGACGAAGATGACCGTCGCGAAAATGACCATCTTCATCGAGCCCGATGGCGAGGATCTAGCGGGCGTCGGGCTGGTGCGGATCATCGGCCCGAAGCCGCGCCAAGTCGTGCACCCCGTGCGCAATCAGAATGGAAGCTGCGATCTCCGCGCGCGGATGCAGTGGCCGAAGTGGGGCGTCAAGCTGAAAGTGGAGTTCGACAGCGAGCAGTTCACGTCGACCGACATTGCGAACCTAATCGCGCACGCCGGCCGCGGGATCGGGGTCGGCGCGGGTCGCCCGTTCTCGAAGATGAGCAGCGGCATGAATTGGGGCCGCTGGACGCTCAAGTCGTAGCATGGCCCGCAGCGTCTCGGCCGTGATGCGCGCGGAACTGCTGCGGCTCCAAGAGCGCGAGCAAGGGTTGCTCAAGCTCGCCACGATCGTCAAGAGCGCGCGATCGAAGAAGAGCCCGCTCCACGACTGGTTTGAGTGGCGCGACGGCCCGGCGGCCGAAAAGTACCGGCTGATTCAGGCGGCCATGCTGGTGCGCGTGGTGGTAGAGGTCGTCATCGACGAGCAGCCGCCCGTGCGCACGTTCGTGTCGCTGCTCTCCGATCGGATTCCCAGCGGGGGATACCGGCACGTGAAAGTCGTACTGGAGGATGCGCGGCAGCGCGCCGAATTGCTCGCGATGGCACTCTCCGAGCTTCGCATTTTCCAAAGAAAGTACAAGGTACTGTCAGCGCTGGTACGCGCGATCGAGCAGGTGATTGAGGGGCATGAGGAATAGGGGCAAGGCCAAGCCCGGAATAGCCTCGCGAAGCGGGGTTGAGCCAGGCAATGCAAAGCCGGCTGGGCAGCACACTGCTCTGCTGGGCTGGGAATGGCACGGCACGAGGCGGCAAGGCTGGCAACGCGAGTGGAGGTTGGGCTAGGTGAGGCCGGGCCAAGTAGCGCTGGCGCGGCCCGGCACCGCGGAGCACTGCGGGGCTCGGTTAGGCCAGGCTCGGGCAAGCAGCGCAGCGCCGGCAGAGCAATGCACGTCGTGGCCGAGTATGGCATCGCCAGGCGCGGCACAGGAAGCAGTGCTGGCATGACACGGCGAGCAGAGGCCCGGTGAGGCCGCGCTGGGCGCAGCGATGCAGAGCCGGCGTGGCGTGGGCAGGGCGGCTCGACAGAGCACGGCTCGGTATGGAACGGCAGTGCCCAGCAAGCCGGTGTGTCGACACCGAGCGGGGCGGGGGTGGATAGCGGCCGAAGCCGGCTGTGCGTGGATGGGCCGTGTAAGGCCCGGCTGCGCGCTGCTGGGCACGGTCGAGCTTCGCAGAGCCGGCCAGGCGGCGCGGAGCCGTGTGCGGCCAGGCCCCGAGCAGCACGGCCTGGCGTGGAGGGGCCGAGCCGGCGAAGCGCAGCTTCGCATAGCGCCGCAAAGCACGGCATGGACGTGTGTCGCATGGATGAGCGTCGCAGCGCCGGCAAGGCGGGGCGTCGCGCGGCAAGGCCGGGCATGATCTGGCTTTGCGCGGCACGGCTGGCAAGGCAGGGCGCGGGTGAGCCTGGAAGAGCATGGCCCAGCTAGGTATAGCAGCGCCGCCGGGGCTCTGCGGGGCTGTGCTGCGCTCGGCCGAGCAAGGTGGGGCAACGCTGGCGAAGCTGGGCGCTGTGCCGCCAGGCGAGGCTTCGCGGAGCATGGCGCGGTCGCAGCAAGGCAGGGCCGGCACAGCCCGGCGAAGCGTGGCTTGGGCGGGTTTGGCGAGGCACGGCATAGCAAAGCAGGCACGACATGAAGCTCTTACATACTAGCGATCTTCACATCACCGAAGGCCCGCGGTTTGCCGACCAAGCGAAGGTGTTGCAGGCCATCGTGCAATCGGCGGCCGCGGGCCAGGTGGATGCGTCGCTCATCTGCGGCGATCTGTGCGGCATCCCCGTGCCACACACAGCAACCGTCACCGAACGCGCGCTGCTCGCGGGCTTCTTCCAGGCCCTCGCCGAGCTTGGTCCCGTCGTGATCGTGCGCGGCAACCATGACGATCTAGATGACATTCAATTATACCGCCGTCTCGCGGGCCGCTATCCGATCCTCGTGTCGGTGACGCCCGACGCGGCGTACCTCGAAACGCCGCATGGGGGGCTCACGGTGTTCACGCTGCCGTGGGTGACGACGGCGAGCATCGGCCACGCGCTCGCCGCGCAGGGAGCGCCGGCTGGGATCGACATGGTGCGCAGCGAAGCGGTCGCGATGTTCCAGACGTTCGTGCGCGAGTGGGTCGCGTCGGTGCCGGCGCAAGGGGAGCCGCGCGTGCTCGCCGGCCATGTCGCGATCGGGGGCGCCAAGCTCGCGGGGGGCGAAGTGCTGCTGGGGGGTGATATCGAGCTACCCGCGGCGCTGCTCGAATCGCTCGGGCTCGACTTCGCCGCGCTCGGGCACGTTCACATGGAGCAAACAGTCGGACATCGCGTGCACTACTCGGGGTCGCCCAGCGCGCACTCGTTCGCTGAGTTCGATCCGAAGGGCTGGTGGCTCGTGCGCCTCGATGGCGCCGAGATCCACATGGCGCGTGTGCCGAGCCCGGCGCCCCCGGTGGTGACGATCGAGGCCCTTTGGCACGGTGACACCTTCGCCTGGGAGATCACGAACAACAACGTGACCATCCCGCCTGGTGCCGAGATCCGGGTGAAGGCGCGCGTGCTGGAAGCGGATGCGAGCACGGCCGACATGGCGAAGCTGGGATGGCTGGTCGACGCCTGGGGGCCGAGTCGGGTCGTGATCGACCGCAAGGTGGTGGTCAGCGAGCGCGTGCGCAGCGAAGCAATGGGGCGCGCGGTGACGATCCACGAGCAGGCCCAGGTCGCGCTCGATGCGCTCGATCCGGTGGTCGACGCCGAGACGCAAGCGCGGGTGCTCGTGCTGGTGGATGACGTGGCGGCGCAATGCGGCTTCGCGAACTGACCCTCCGCGGCGTCTCGACGGCGTTCAAGCAGTCGACCGTCGTCCTCCCGTTCGACGACATGCCCGCGGGGCTGATTGCGCTCG
>Ga0066903_100002757_pt1 | contig 13935 bp, 14 predicted proteins | sample PanSoiMetaGPlot1_FD_67491 | JGI IMG/M metagenome (GOLD analysis project Ga0066903, IMG submission 67491) | Tropical forest soil microbial communities from Panama analyzed to predict greenhouse gas emissions - Panama Soil - Plot 1 (version 2) | ecosystem: Environmental > Terrestrial > Soil >...
TAATATCCTGGTCTGCGATGACGAGCGTTCAATCTGCGAAATGTTGGATATCGCCCTGCGTCGCGACCATCATAAGGTCGAAACAGTGAACTCAGGCGACGCGGCCAAGAAAAAGCTGGAAGCCGCGATTTTCGATGTAGTCATCACAGACATCAAGATGCCTCAGACCGACGGCATCGAGGTCTTGCGCTATGCCCACCAGGCTTCTCCGGATTCGGCAGTGATCCTGATTACTGCCGTCGATGATTACGAAGCTGCAGTACAGGCTGTAAAGGCGGGCGGGGCAACCGACTACATCCGCAAGTCACCCGGCCTGGTGGATGAAATCAAGCTAGCGATCAACCGCGCTCTGGAAAAGATGAACTTGAGCCGGCAGAATTTCGCCTTCAAGCGCGATGCCGCCACAAGAAATTCGCTGGACAACATCATCGGCGCCAGCCCGGCGATGGAAAAACTCAAACAAACTATTCGAACCGTCGCGTCCACGCAGAGTACGATCCTGATCTACGGCGAAAGCGGCACGGGAAAAGAACTAGTCGCCCGCGCCGTGCATGTCTGCTCGCCCCGCGCTACCGAACCCTTTGTTTCCGTTAATTGCGGAGCATTTCCAGAAACGCTGCTCGAAAGCGAACTCTTCGGCTACGTCAAGGGTGCGTTTACGGGTGCGAATCAGAATAAGCGAGGCCTGTTCGAAGTTGCGAACTTGGGCACCGTGTTTCTTGACGAGATCAGCGAAATGACCCTCACCATGCAGGTCAAGCTTCTGCGCGTGTTGCAGGAGCGCTGTGTGCGGCCCGTGGGAGGCACGAACGAGATTCCCATCGACGTGCGTGTGATTGCGGCCACGAACCGGGATCTTGATAAGGCCGTTGCAGACGGCCTGTTTCGTGAAGATCTTTACTATCGCTTGAGCGTAATTCCCGTAATTGTTCCGCCGTTACGTGATCGCAGAGAAGACATTCCTCTGCTTGTAAATCATTTTCTGAAGAAATACGCTCCCGCAGCTGGTCGAAACATTATGCGAGTAAACTCGCGTTCTCTCGACTTGCTATGTGGCTACGATTGGCCGGGTAATGTTCGCCAACTGGAAAACACGATTGAACGATCCGTGGCTCTTGAGGTAGGAGACGAGCTCAATGTAGCGCTTCCGGCTGAGCGTCCGAAAGCGCGTGCTGCGGCCGCAGGTGTCGGCGGGTCGATCTCTCCTGGATCGGTGCTGCCAGACGGCGTAGACATGGAGCACTACGTGGCCGACATCGAGAAGTCGCTTTTGCTCGCCGCACTTGCCCAGTCCGGAGGTGTGCAGACCAAGGCCGCCGACGTGCTTAGGATTTCTTACCGATCATTCCGGCATTTGATGAAGAAGTACGACCTGTAGTCGCAGAAGACGGAGAAGTGCTGAAGGCTGACGACTGAACCCTGACGACTAACGATCTTCCGGCGATTTCTTCTTCAACTGCTGCTTCCACCCGAGTATTCTCGCCTTGTTCCCCTCGGCTTCGGCTTCCGGGATCATCCCTTTCTTCTGATAGAAAATCGACAGGCTGGTGTGCGCGAGGATGTCGCCCGGATCGATTTCCGCAATGCGCTGCGCCACGTTGATGGCTTCATCCAGCCGGTTCAAATCCTGTAGTGCGCGCGCCATCCCGTGCATTGCCTCGGTAAATGTCGGATCCGCCTCGACAGCCTGCTCGTACCGGGCTAACGCCGCTTCGTGATCGCCATCCGTAACGAGATCGAGAGCGGCATAGTAATGGTCTTCGGCTTTTTGACGGGAATTCTGCTCAGGCATTCTGGGAATATCTATCTTGATGCAGGTACTTTGGCCGACTCATCGCAGCAAGCGCCTCAATATCGTACGAAGGAGCGCTACGCATGAGACTTACGTAGGTCGCAGCTCGATTCTAGCATCGCGGAAGCGTCTTGCCGCGTCGGTTATACTTCAGATAAATGCGATTCATGCTTCGATTTCTCTGGAATGCCACACGTGGCCACCGTCTGGCTCCTTGGCGCAGTCCGTACCTGCTCTGGCGCATCGAGACCTATTGCGGCGTAAAGATGCAACAAATCGGATTTCTGGAATTCTGGGAGTTCGCGTGGCGGGAGAGGAGCAATCTCTGGCGATTTCTGAAGTGGACGGCAGAAATGGAGCACTATGCCCATCCCGGTCCTAAGGTTACAAGCTAGTATTTCGTAAAGTCTGACGGAGTAATCAGTTGCCGTTCCCCGCCGCGGCCGCGCCTTCGAGAACGATATTCACGTCGCTGCCCTTACCTGCTCCCACGATTTGAGCGGCAGAGCTCCGGTTCGCAGCGATTTCAAGGTAGCCCATGCTTCCCAGAATGCCGAAAACTTGCTTAGGTGCGCCCTGCGCGTAGTTGGTCTTGATCTCGGTTACTTCGTAAGTGCCGATAGTGATCTTGAATGGCGCAGGATTCTCCTCAAACAGCATGGGCGCCTCTTTTTCCGTGATGTTCGTGACTAGGTTTCCGAAGCGATCGACCTTAAGTACGACTCCGCGTAGGGAATGCTCGCTTACAGCTTTTGGAGTAGGTGCATTAAAGCGTACGAAGTCTGTTATCTCGTCTCCGAACTTTTCTGTCTCTACTCCCTTCCCGAGGTAGGCTGCGACTGGGGCAAAGATGTCCCTGCCGTGGAAGGTATTGCTCACTGGTTGGAGGAAGTAATGTTCGGAAGTGACATGCCGCACATGCAATCGTTCTTCCCGACTGTAGATCAGGGATAACACGCCGTTGTCGGGAGCGACAAAATGGTGGCGATCGCTGCTGGCAATGATTGGCCTTCGTGCGGTGCCCACCCCCGGGTCCACGACAACCAGGTGAATTGTTCCGGTAGGGAAGTAATTGTAGGCCTGGGCAATCGTGAGCGCACCATCGAGTACATCAAACGGTTGAATCGAGTGACAAATATCGACAATCTCAGCACCCGGAACGATCCCAAGTATCACTCCCTTGATCGTGCCGACAAAGTGATCATTAAAGCCAAAGTCGGTGGTCAGCGTGATGACTGGACGATGCCTCAACTTCTCCCTCACTGTCTACGGGACAGAACTTTCCCCGGAGATTTCGAAAGTAACGCCTGCATGATCCTCAGTCAAGGTACGGTGGTAACAATCGCCTGAGATATAACCGCGCTTCGACGAGCGCAACTTTGATGATGAGATGTGGGCCACTTACCCGCTGTATCAGGAATTGTACCGCGCGACCATTTGAGATCGCGCGAGCAGTGGAACGCTAGTCGGCAACAATTCGTCTCGAGCTGAATTCCTAGAGGCCTGGATTGCCCATTAAAGGATCGCAATACTACCGGATCCAGTTTCGACCTCTACTGGTACACCACCGCCGCGAACCTTTCCATGCACTTCCTTGCGTCCGATCGTGCCTTGCACTGTGACAGGATGGTTCAGCGAGATCGATCCAGAGCTGGTGTGCGCGTTAATGTCGAAAGACGCGTCGGAAGGCAGCCGTAATTCAACGCCGCCCGAACCGGTGTGAACTGTCCACGATCCGCTCGGAGCGCCCTCAGCGTGAATATTGCCGCTGCCCGCCTTGGCATCGAGAGAACCTTTTACGCCACGTAGATCGAGACCGCCTGATCCAGTATCGGCCCGAACCGCGCCCGGCGCAGTTTGCTCCAGTGTGATGTGGCCGCTACCTGTATCGCCTTCGAACCCGCCGGCGACATCGCGGGCATTGATAGAACCACTCCCGGTCTTGGCGCGCACGTTGCCCTTAACGTGTTCAATTTCGATGCTTCCAGAACCGGTATCTGCGCGGACCGTGTTTCCGATATTTGAAACTTTCAGGCTGCCCGATCCAGCGCCCACTTCCAGTACGCCCTGAATTCCGTCAATGGTCTGGCTTCCTGAGCCCGTGTGGGACGTTAGTTGCGTATTGGGCGGTACCACGATGTCGTAACTGATGGATACATTGCGGCGCAGTTCAGGATCTTCGATACGGCCGATGCGAATGTCGTTTCCGCTTTGCTGTACGGGAGGATTATCTTGGATGGCCTTTACTTTCGAGTCCGCCGAAGTGCCGAACCAATCGGTAACTTTGATGTGCCCCGTGACCTGGACCTGATTTCCTGTTCCGGTTTGGACGTGAATGCTGCCCGAACCGGTCGAGATATCCAGGTTCACCGGTCCACTTACTTGCAGGGTTCGCTGAAATGAGCCTTCGGCATTGGCGAATGCCGGCATAGCAGACATCGCGACGAGTGCGATCGTGACGACTACACCTCCAAACACTAAGCCAAGTCTTTTTCTCTTCATGATTGCTTCCTTCATGGTTAGCGAATGTTGACGTCGCCGGAGCCGGTGTGAACAATGAGCTTCGGCCCACCGGAACCGACCTGCCCATTAATCCTGCGATGAGAGCGGTCCAAATCACCCTGTACTGTCATGGTGACTGGATGATCGACGACGACTCTGCCCGACCCAGTTGATGCATCGAGATCGTATCCAGCCTGGCTAGGCATCCGCAAGTCAACATCACCAGACCCCGTGCGCAGCTCCCACGTTCCCGTCTGCGTGCCCTCCACGCTGACATCTCCACTGCCTGCTTCAATCCAGAGAGTGCCGTTGACACCGCGTACTTCGATATTCCCGGAGCCGGTATGAACTCGCGCGTCATTCGCGTTCTTTGTCTCCATGCGAATGTCGCCACTGCCCGCTTCAGCGTTGATTGCTCCCGACACGTCATGCGCGTCGACATTGCCAGAACCGGTGTGGATCCGCATGCCTCCAGTCAGGTTCGACAGCCGCATGTCGCCCGATCCGCTCTGCAGGTCCAGCGCCGTTTTCAAACCGTCCACGCTCTGGTCTCCGGAATTGCTGCGTGTGCGCAAGGTTGTGTCTGCTGGAACTGTGATGTCGTAATCGATGGCGATATCGTGCACATTCACGTAGTCGATGTTGATCGTATTTCCATTCTGGCGAATGGGCGGATTCTTCTCGACTTCGCTAACCTCAGATTGGCGGTTGCCCATCAACCAGTGATCCGAAACATGAATCTTCCCGGATATCAGAACACTCCCCGCAGCGCCGGTGTGGACATTAATATCGCCCGAACGCGTGAGCACTTCCATGTTCACTGGACCGCTTACCTGCAGAGTGCGCTGAAAGCTGCCCTGTACCGAGGCAGCCGCTGACAAGCAACTCACGAGGGCTGCGAACACAGAAACGACAACCTTATATTTCATGGTTACTCCTGTACGCGATGTCAGGCTATTCGCCGCGCACGCGTTGTCTGGCTATAGACGAAGAGTGTCTATGACTGTCACCGCCGAGCATTAAGGTTTTCTCGCCTACGCCCGAACGGGAGCCCATTTCACCCAAGGAGATTGCTGACGTCGCTAGCTTACTGCAATACGACCTGGTCGTTTTCCTTCAAGCCGCTGAGTAATTCTGTTTTCGCGCCGTTGGAGATACCAATATTGACAGCAAGCTTCTTCTTGCCTTCCTTCGCGCTTGGATCTGGCACTTCGACCGAAGCCTTCTTGTCTTTGTCATACAGAATGGCGCCCTCAGGAATCTGCAGGACGTTCTTGTGTTCTTCCAGGATAATTTCCGCGTTTGCGGTCATTTCGGCTTTCAGCTCACCGCCCGGATTATTAATGGATACCCGCACTTCAAATGTCGTGACGTTATCTTTTTCCACTCCCATGGGCGAAATCTTTGTCACCTTGCCGTTGAAGGTCTTGTCCTTGAACGATTCGACCTTGATTCGCGCGGGCTGACCGAGATAAACCTTGCCGATATCGCTCTCGTCCACTTTGCCCTTTACATAAACTTCGCTCGTATCGCCAAGTGTCATCACGAGGGTAGCGGACGATCCCAATACCAAAATGGAGCTGACAGCATCACCCATCTCCACATCTCGAGAGAGGACAACTCCGTCGATCGGCGACACGATGTCGGTGTAACCGAGTTGCTCCTCCAACTGCTTCAGATTGGCGCGGTCCTGGCCCACTTGCGCACTGGCCTGCGCCACCTTGGCCTTCAGCACGACCAGTTGGGCTTTGGCTACGTTTTGCTTGTTGAGAGCCAGCTCATAGTTCTTCTGAGCGTCTTCGAGCGCCGAGGTCGACACGACTCCTTCTTTCGCCATGTCGACGGCACGGGCATAGGCACGCTTCAGAAGTGGGACGTCCGGGCCTTCGGCGTCAACCTTGGCGCGCTCGTAATCCGCTTGGGACCCAGTCGAACTGGCTTCCGCTGCTTGAAGGGCGGCGCGTGACTGCTCGACCTGCGCCATGATTTCTTCCTTATCAAGCTGGGCGAGAAGCTGTCCCTTTTTCACCCGATCGCCGGCATCGACGAACAGCTGCTTCACAATGCCGCTGGCCTTCGACTTTACTTCCACTTTCGTGATAGGCGTGACCTTTCCGGTCGCTACCACGCTCTTCGCCAGGTCGCCCTTTTCGACCTTGGCCAGCTTCGATGGATCAATCTTCGTGCCCCCGTGCGTCGCCGCGATGAGCCCGACGGCAATTAGCAGGACCAGGCCCAGACCAATGGATCCGTAGATAATCCTCTTGCGACGCTTCTTCTTGTTGCCATTGCCGTTGCCGTTCACATGTGCCTCCTGCCTAATACGACGGTTATTAGTTCGCTCTTTAGGTATTTACGAAGGTGCGTTTGAGTTTGTTCCTTGGAACTTCCAGAATCAGTGACTGGCCCGTGCTGTTTCGTTAGACCGGGCAATACGGAAAATGGAAGCAGGGACACAACTGTCTACCAAGATGCATCGGTGGAAAAAGATCAGCCTTTTCGGCCGTAGAGAATCTGGAGTTGCTCTTCAGTATACAAGATGTGAGTTGCACCGTTCTACAGGCTTTGGAATGTTAGTATTACAGTTCCATGGTCGCTTTTGTGCTGCTCCGGGTGTTTCTGATCTTGCTCCTGGTTGCAGCCAACGCGTTCTTCGCCGCGGCGGAATTCGCCCTCGTCAGTGTGCGGGATACCCGCATTCAACAGCTTATAGATTCCCATCGCATTGGGGCCCGCATCGTCCAAAAGCTGCACCGCAACTTGGATGAAGTCGTGAACGGTGTCCAGGTCGGCATCACATTAACCAGCCTGACGCTGGGGTGGGTTGGCGAGCCCACTTTGGCACGGATCGTGGAAGGGTTTACCGGGCAGTTACCTCACCTTCACGTTTATTCCCAGATTCTGTCCGTAGTCCTGGCCTTCACGGTCATTACCTTCCTGCACGTGATTCTCGGGGAGTTGGTTCCAAAATCACTCGCCTTGGAGCGTGCCGAGCAGGTAGCACTGGCCGTCGCTGCGCCGATGGATGTGTTTCTCACCTTGACTCGTCCATTCATCTATCTCATGAGCAGGGCAGCGGGCGGCGTGCTTCGTATCTTCGGGTCGAGGAAGATCCATCAAGGGCCGGTCCATTCGCCCGATGAGTTGAAGTTGATCGTCACAGCCAGCCGGCAGTTTGGGCAGATCCCTGAATTTCAGGAAGAGATGATTCACAGCGCACTTGAGCTCGAGAACATCAGCGTCCGCGAAGTGATGGTGCCTCGCCCCAACACTTTCTCGCTGCCCGGCGATATCACTATGGATGAGGCTTTGGCTCGCGTCGTCGAAGAACAGCATTCCCGCATCCCGATTTTCGATCCCCAGCGGGGCCCCGAACATATTATTGGTGTTCTCTATTCAAAAGACCTTATGCGCTGGACTCGGCTGCGGCTAAGCGCCAGCCCTATGCAGCCCATCGCAACCCGAATTGCGGGCATGAAGATCAGCCAGATCATGCGCGACATATTGGTAGTGCCAGAGACCAAGGCGCTACTCGACCTGCTGCAGGAATTCAAGATTCGAAAACGTCATCTCGCCGTAGTCGTGGACGAGTTCGGTTCGACCGCAGGTGTTATTTCCGTCGAGGACATTTTGGAGCAATTGGTTGGTGAAATCGAAGACGAGTTCGACGTCGCTCCGCCCGAGCAGCCCGCTCTTGGCGTTGGCAGTGCACTTGTCCTCGAGGGTGCGGTCAATATCAGGGACCTCGATTCTCAATACGGGTTAGTTCTCCCGCGAGACGCAGGCTTCGAGACTCTGGCAGGATTTGTGCTCGCCCGAATGCAGCGGATTCCGCGTACAGGCGATGCGATCGAGTACGAGGGCCATCGCTTTACCGTGGACAAGATGGAGGGGCACCGGGTCGAGCGAGTGAAGGTCGAGACCGTCGAGCCGGCCAAAACCGCAGTGTGATTTATCTTTCGCACGTGATTCGATATTGATGCTTCGTTATCTCGCTACCCGCGTGCTGTACACGCTCCCGGTCGTCTGGCTTGTAGTGTCGGTGGTCTTCTTATTGATCCATCTAGTTCCAGGCGATCCCATCCTTCAGATGCTGGGTGAAGGGGCGCCTGCGGCCGATATCGATGCGGCGCGGCACGCTTACGGTCTTGATGTTCCTCTGGGCCAGCAATACCTCCACTACTGGAACGGAGTATTGCACGGAGATCTCGGTCAGTCGCTGCGATTCAATCGCGGCGTGACCACGCTCCTTCTGCAACGCTATCCCTATACTCTGCGGCTCACTCTTGCTGCGTTGTTTGTCGCGGTTCTCCTGTCATTGCCCGCTGGGGTGCGCTCTGCTCGCCGCAGAAATCTCTGGGACGATCGCTCAATCAGTGTCGTAAGCCTGTTTGGATTGTCGTTCCCAAACTTCGCTTTGGGACCGATCTTGATCCTACTGTTTGCGATCAAGCTGGGCTGGCTCCCGGTCTCAGGAGCAGGCAGCTTTTCGAACCTTATTCTTCCGGCCATCACGATGGGTGGGGCTCTCGCCGCCATACTTACTCGCATGGTGCGTACCTCCATGCTGGAGGAGCTTGGTCAGGATTACATCCGTACCGCCCGCGCAAAAGGATTGCCAGAAAAGAGCGTGGTTTATCGACACGCATTGCGGAACGCGATGATCCCCATCGTCACCGTCCTTGGTCTTCAATTCGGCGCGCTACTGGCAGGAGCGGTTGTTACCGAAACGATTTTTTCCTGGCCAGGAATCGGTTCACTGACTATTCAGGCGATCGGGAACCGCGATTACTACCTGGTCCAGGGATGCATTCTGGCCATCGGCTTGACCTACATCGCTGTGAATTTCATGACAGATTTCCTGTACTCAGTGTTAAATCCACGGATCAGACAATGACCGGCAGATCCAAATTCCGGCGTGGCATCGCATGAAGAACTCTGGCATTCCGCTTATTCGAGTCGCGCGTCACAACCCACTCGCAGCCGCCGGACTTCTGTTCGTAACGATCTTTGCCTTCTTCGCTTTGTTCGCACCTTGGATTGCGCCGCAGGATCCAGCGTTCATCGACCTCCCTCACCGTCTGATGCCCCCATCGGCTGCGCACTGGTGCGGTACGGATGAATTGGGGCGCGACATTCTCTCGCGACTGATTTTCGGTTCCCGGATATCCATGCTCGTCGGGACTTGCGTAGTCGTAGCGTCGTTGGGGATTGGGCTCATCATCGGTTCGATCGCCGGCTACTACGGCGGACGCATCGATCGCTTCGTGAATGTGGTTCTGATGAATGCGTTCCTATCATTCCCGGGAATTCTGTTGGCGATCGCGTTCGTAGCCTTCCGTGGCCCGGGGATTTTCAATCTCGTGCTGGCGCTTTCTCTCGGAGGCTGGGTTGGCTACGCAAGGTTGGTGCGTGCCCAGGTGCTCGCGGCGCGGGAACGCGAGTTCGTGGAGGCGGCGCGTGCTTTAGGCGCGTCTGACTTTCGTGTAATCGTTCGCCACATACTTCCCAACATCATTCAGCCAGTTGTGGTCCAGTCCGCGATCGGAATGGCAGGCGCGATACTCGCCGAGGGCACCATGAGTTTTCTGGGTCTGGGTGTTCCTCCACCTACGGCAAGTTGGGGAGCCATGCTGAGCGATGCACGGGCCTACCTCTTTGGCGCGCCCCACCTGGTTCTTTTCCCGGCACTGGCCGTGATGCTGGCCGTACTCTCCTTCAACTTCATCGGCGACGCTATGCGCGACTTCCTCGATCCCCGTTCGCGCATGGAAGTAGGAATCTGATTAGTTAACAGCTCGGGAGTATTGTGTATGCCGAGGTACAGTGTCCTTACGGTCGTTTGCCATACGATTTTGGGCGTGTACCCTCGTAACCTATAGCCTCGTCATGATTTATTGAGGAATTCACAACCTCAGCGCAACATTTCAAAAGCCCTCGGGTTTCCAATTTGTGACAGCCGGAACGAATGAGATTCGAGGCTGAAAGAGCAAAAAGAGAATTCGCGAGGAGAGAGTATTCTATGACAACCCCCTTGAAGTCGGTTTTCCTGAGCGCGGCCCTTACAGCACTGATTCTGCCTGCAGCGGCACAGACTGTCACGCCCACGCCGGCTCCAGCTTCTCCGACTGTGGCTCCAGCACCAGCACCCACTCCGAGTCCCGCAGTGAAGGGACAAAAAGAGCAAAACGTTCAGCAGCGCGCCAATTCACAGCAGACGCGTATTGCAGATGGTATCCGCAATGGTGATTTGACCGAAGCGGAAGCCGCGAACCTGGAGAAGAAAGAGTCGAACCTGAACCGCGAAGCCACCCAGATGAAGAAGGAAAATGGTGGCAAGCTGAGCGCCGAGGATCGCCAGAAGCTCGAGAACCAGGAAAACAAGCTGTCGAAGCAGATTTATCAACAGAAGCACGATGACCAGACTGCGAACGTCAATCCAAAAACCGCAGCCGGTCAGCGCATGGAAAACCAGCAGGATCGCATCGCGCAGGGTATCCAGAATGGCTCATTGACCGCCAATGAAGCGGGACGGCTGGAACAACAGCAGTCACAGCTGAGCCAGGAAGCCCACCAGATGCGTCAGCAAAACGGCGGCACGCTGACTCAAGCCGACAAGCAACGCCTGAACAATCAGCAGAAGAAACAGTCGCGCAATATCTATCAGCAGAAGCACGACAATCAGCACCGCCGGTAGTTCACAAGTTCCATCGCAACTAAGCGCCCCTGGGAGTCCAGGGGCGCTTTCTTTTGTCACACAAAAATTGCACGCCTTTTCTCGCTCCGATATCTTCAAGCGATAGGAGAATCTCATGATCGGGCGCATCTGGCGGGGCGTGGTACGCGAAAAGGACAAAGATACCTATTACGATTACCTCAAAAAGACCGGCCTTGAAGAGTACACCGCAACTCCCGGGAATAAAGGAGTGTATGTGCTGCGTCGCGTCTTCGACGGTAAAGCCGAATTCACTCTCCTGACCCTTTGGGAATCGTGGGAGGCGATTAAGGCATTCGCCGGATCGGATTACGAGAAGGCTGTCTATTATCCGGAAGATCAAAAATTCCTGCTGGAAATGGAGCCCCGCGTCACCCACTACGAAGTTCTGCCCAGCGTTGCTCCCGGGACTTAGCGCCACTGCATTTTGGGGGCATCGTCGGACCCCCTGTGAGAATGCCACCCTAAGAATCGCTCTCGCCCTCCCTCCGCCGACTGGTCTTTGCCGTTTGCTTTCCGTAATCAGCAGAAAACAGCGCAGATCCAGCTCTTGACATAAAATTACATATCGCGATATAAATATAGCGATTTGTAATATGACGCTAGGTGAGAAATTACGGTATCTGCGCGAGGTGGAGGGAAGTCTCCGAGGGATGGAGCGCCCGATGACGCAACTCGAGATCGTTCGCGCCATCCGCAAAGAGCAAGGCCAGAGCATCAGCCAGGCTTACATCTCGCAGATTGAAAGCGGGCAGCGTCCTCACATGACGCAGTCCACGCGCACGCTGCTGGCGCAGTTCTTCAAGGTGCATCCGGGCTTTCTCGTGGATGACCCGGAGGGCTACCACACGGAATTGGTGTCGGACCTGCGCACCACGGAAGGGAAGTTGGATGTGTGGCTGTTGCAGGCCTCGGAACGGTTTGCCGGTGATGCCGAACTCAGCGAAGTCCTGATCAAGATGGCTCGCGAGAAAGATACCAGAGGGTGCTTCCTGCTTCTGGGCGCCATTCTCGATACACCCGGCCTTGGAGAGCGGTTGTTTGAAGCGCTGCGTCCCGAGGCGTCGCCTAAGCGAGATACGCGCGCTGCAAACGAGAGGAGGAAATAGCCATGACCTGGGCAGATTTTTATCTCATCTGTTTCGCGGTCGGCTTTGCCTTCAGTTTCCTGACGTTCATACTGGGCGGGGTGCACTGGCACTTTCCGCACGGTTTGCTCTCAGGCCACCTGCACGTAGGGACAAATCTACACGTTGGCCACGGACATGGCTGCACGCCAGTCCAGGGAGCGGGGAACCGTACCCCGCACATTCATGTTCTGAATCCTGCCACGATCGCGGCGTTTCTGGCCTGGTTCGGCGGCGCGGGTTTTTTGCTGTCTCGCTACTCCAGCCTGCGTGTAGGCATTGAACTGGGACTGTCGACTATTGCGGGACTGATAGGTGCAGCGGTGATCTTCTTTTTTCTGACGCGCGTGCTGATCTCAGAAAACGAGAACCTCAATCCTGCGGACTTTCGCATGGTCGGCGTCCTTGGCAATATCTGCAGCCAGATTCGTGAAGGCGGGACGGGCGAAATCATGTACTCGCAGGCAGGCACGCGGCGCGTCTGCGGGGCGCGTAGCGAAGACTCCAGGGCCATTGCCAAGGGAACTGAAGTTGTCGTGACGCGGTACGAAAAGGGAATTGCCTACGTAAAGCTGTGGAGTGAACTCGAAGGAGAGCAGTAAGAACAGGACGATATGAATCGGAAGGCTTTCCAATTTGCGGTTGGGCTGATGTGGCTGGCTCTTCCTCTTACGGCATTGCAGTTCATGTCCGTATGGGATCGGTTGCCGGCCCGCATGGCGAGTCATTTCGATGTCAACTGGCGCGCCAACGGATGGATGGCGCGTGAAACATCATTCTGGTTTGCGGTCGGACTGGTGGCATTCCTGCTGATGGTTTTCACAGTTGTGTCTTATGCCGCTCGTGCAACGCATGCGCCAGAGAAATTCTCCTGGGCGTTGCTGGGATTTTCTTATCTGGTGATTGCCTTCACTTATTCGCTCAATGGAAAGGTAATCGCTTACAACCTGACGGGCGAAACTCCAAGTCTTGGCAACTTGATGACACTGATTCCGTTCGCAATTATCGGACTGGTCATTGCGTACGTGTACAGCAACCGTGGCGTGGCTTTGCCAGTTGCTCCTCAGCTTGCGGAAGAGGTGCACAACTCACCCGCAATTTCTTTGCTGCTGCTTTCTGCGGCTGTCCCGCCTGCACTTATGTTCTACCTGGTCCCGGATACTGGACTGCGAATCGCTCTGTTTGTAGCGACCTTTGTTGTCGGGGGCTCGGCATTCGCCGCTTGGGACGGATTTCACTATATCTTCACGCAACGTGGGCTTGAGATCCGCACATTGGGATTTCGTCTGCGATCCATTCCCGCAGATCAAATTCAGTCCTTTGCCAGCGCTCCCTGGTCCATATTTCGCGGCTTTGGCATTCGAGGCGTTGGCAATCATCGGGCATATGTTTGGGGCACTCGCGGCGTTCGCGTCGAAACCGCGCAAGGTCAAATCTTCCTGGGGCACAACGACCCTCAGCGGATCTTGCACGATTTGAGCGCGATCAAGCAACTCGCGCACTAAAGGGCTCGGGTTTATCGAGGAGGGCGATATGTTCGAGATGTCAAAGATAGTCGAGATTTGGATCATCGTTGGCCTCGCAGTGCTGGCCATATTTTTCCTGGCTAGCGTGCTGGCTCGTCTCTATCGCAAAGCAGGACCACACGAAGCGTTAGTGGTTTACGGATTTCGCGGAACCCGCGTGATTAAGGGCCACGGCACGGTGATTTTCCCCATGGTCGAGAACTGCCGTGAGCTTTCGCTGGAGCTGATGTCATTCGACGTGGCACCGCAGCAGGACCTCTACACCAAGCAAGG
>Ga0066903_100002758_pt1 | contig 13932 bp, 11 predicted proteins | sample PanSoiMetaGPlot1_FD_67491 | JGI IMG/M metagenome (GOLD analysis project Ga0066903, IMG submission 67491) | Tropical forest soil microbial communities from Panama analyzed to predict greenhouse gas emissions - Panama Soil - Plot 1 (version 2) | ecosystem: Environmental > Terrestrial > Soil >...
GTATTTGTTGGCCCGGATGACGTCGATCTCGGCCTGGGTCAATTCGTCCGCCGACCACGGGATCGGCATGCGCATGATCTTCGCGGAATTCCACAGCCGCGCCATATGGTCCGCGTTGCGGAAAATGTAGAGTTCCCGCTCGGCATCGTTCCAGTACGCGCGCACGCCTTCGAAAATGTTGGCGCCGCGGAGCACCGTGGCGGTCGACACGTGGACCCTCGCATCGTCCCATGGCACGATCTTGCCGTCGAACCAGACGAACTGCGCCCGATCAGCCATCGATTCACGCCTCCACAATAATCGTGATTGCTCCACTATAGCGCTTTTACCGGCCTTTCGCACGGGCCCCTTCGCGTCCCTTCGCGGTCCCGGTTCGGCGCAGGCTCAACTCCTGCGCCGCGTCGAGGATACCTGCCCACAAATCGCCCACGCGCCGGAGGCGGTCGAAAACCGTTTCGACCGTCCACTGGAGCGGATCGAATCCGGTTTCCAGTTCCTCCCAGGTTACGGGCACGCTGACCGCTGCTTCGGGGATCGGCCGGAGACTGTACACGCTCGCCATCGTCTTCCCGCGCGCGTTCTGATTGTAGTCGAGAAAGACTTTGCCGACGCGCTGCTCCACGGCCCAGGCGGTCGTCAATTCGTCGGGATGCTGCGACGTCAGCCACTCGGCGAACGTGCGCGCAAAGGCGTGCGTCTGCGCGTAGGTGTAGCGGCGCCTGATGGGCACGACGGCGTGCAGTCCGGTCTTGCCGGAGGTCTTGACGAAGGCGCGCAAGCCGAGCTGGTCGAGCGCATCTCGCACCCACAGCGACGCCCGGCGCGCGGCCGCAAAGCCGGGCGGGCTGTAGTCGGGATCCTTTTCGCCGTGGCGCACCACCGGCTTCTCGCCCTTCGGGAAGAGGAACGGGTCGATATCGAATACGACGAAGTCCGGGTAATTGAGCGTGCTCGCCTCGATCACCGCTTCGGAGCCGCCGAACACTGTGGCCGGCCGGTGCGGCCCCCGCCCCGCGATGGGCGTCACCCGCGAGAACCACGGGTGCATTTCGATGCAGCCCATCTGCGCGAGCCACAGCAGGACCTTCTCATCGGCCCCGATGATGAGCCGGTTGTCGTCGCCCCCTTGATCGGACCACACCGACAACGTACTCACGAACGGCGGAACGTCCGGCACATCTTTCTGGAAGAAGTCCTCGCCGTGGATGCCGTTCGGCCACCGGCGCAGGGTCAGCGGACGGTCCTTCAGGTGCGGGATGATGTACGGCGCAATCCGCCGGTAGAAGTCGATCACGCGGCCCTTCGTGTACCCGCGCTCAGGGAAGAAGACCTTGTCCAGATTTGAAAAGGCGATCTCCGGCGGCAGCGTGGCCGGGTCGATCGACCGCGCCGATCGCACCGCTGCGGGCAGCCGTTGTTTTGACGTTGATCCCCGCGCCGGTGCTCCATCCTGCCGGTCCGCGGCGCCCCCCTCCCGCCGCGGTGGCGCGGCCCCGTCATCTGCCGGCGCCGCGGCCGCGGGAGTGGCCGCGCCGTCGTTCGGCTGTTTGGGACGCTCGAGCCGCGCGTCCCGGGGAGCGATGTCGTCGCGCCGGCGCATGAAAATCGGGAAGCGCAACAAACCGTCCGGCGTCCATTCGCCGTACTCGACCTCGACGACGATCTGCGGCCGGACCCACGTCACGGGTCCGGGGATGTCCGGACGTATGGCGAACGGGCAGGTTTCCGTTTCGAGCGGCGCGAGCCTGCGGCGAAACTCGCCGAGATCGGCGTCGCTGAACCCCCCACCCGTCTGGCCGATATGGACAAGGGCGTTCTCGTCGTACTGGCCCAGCACGAGCGCGCCGAACGACGCCGACCGGCCGCCGCGTCCCCGCGTGACGCCGCCGACGACCGCGTCGAGCGTGCGGCGGATCTTCACTTTGATCCACTCGGCGCTTCGCGCGCCCGGCCGGTACGGGCTCGAGAGTTTTTTGGCGACGATCCCCTCGAACCCGTGCGCCCGGGCAGCCTCGAACAACGCGGTGCCGCGCTCCGGGATCGCATCCGCTTTGACGAGACCCGCCCCGGGCAACGTCAGCGACTCCAACGCGGTCCGGCGCTCGGCAAAGGGCCGTCCTCGGAGGTCGCGGCCGTCGAGGTACAGGCAGTCGAAGACGGCGTACGCGACATGGACGTCGCCGGTCGCGGGCCGCTCCCCGGCCGCGGCATTGATATGCAGGCGCTGCTGCAGACGATGGAAACTCGGCCGCCCCTCATCGTCGGGAGCGAAGATCTCGCCGTCCAGCACCACGCTGTCCACCTCGAGACCCGCCAACGCATCTACGATTTCAGGAAATTGCGGATTGAGCCGGCGGAGGCTGCGGCCGTAGAGCACAATCTCCTGCGCGGCGCCCTCGCGGCGGACAAAGGCGAGCGCTCGCACGCCGTCCCACTTCACTTCGAACGACCATCCCGCGCGATCGAACGGCGCGCGCTCGGACTCGGCGAGCATGGGCTTGAACGGACGTGGAAGCGGATCTGTGCCCCGCCTTCGGCCGGCCGCCGAGCCTGCGGCGTGATCCAACCCCGCGCCGCGTTTCGCGCCGGGTGCTCTGCGGAGGGTCGCCGTTTTCGCAGACCTTGGCCCCGACCCCCCTGGCGTCGCGGTGCCGGCGGAGCGACTCGCGGCCGATACCGATGGCGGGGGCGGCCCGGACGTCCATCGCGAACCGCGGTCTTCGGCAATCGCTTCGATCGTCCGTCCGCTCGCGACCGACCGGCGCCCGGCCGGGACGAACCCCGGCTCGGCATACTGGTCCCGACCTTTGAACAACAGCCAGTCGCGTCCGTCGTTGCGCTTCGTGCGCACGAAATGGAACTCGCCCCGCAGACGCTCGCCCACGAAGTCGAGCGTGAGCTTCCCGCGCTCAAACGCGGCTTCGGGATCGCCTTCTTGGCAGGTGTAGGCGCCGCGGTCCCAGAGCAACACGGTGCCGGCGCCGTAGTTGCCGGGCGGGATCACTCCTTCGAAGTCGCCGTATTCAATAGGATGATCCTCGACGAGGACCGCGAGGCGCTTGTCCGCCGGATCGAGCGACGGCCCTTTGGGCACCGCCCAGGAACGCAGCACCCCGGCCATTTCGAGCCGCAGGTCCCAGTGCAGGCGCGTCGCGTGGTGTTCCTGCACGACGAAACGCGGCCTGCGATCGCCCGACGGCCTCGGCGGACGGCCGGGGGCGGGCTCGCCGCTCGGCTCGGGCGTTTGGTCGAACCGCCGCTTCCGGCGATACGTTTCGAGGGTCATCCGGTGCGCGGCCGAAGGTCCTCTTGCGAATGTGACGCCGCATCCGCGCCCGAAGCCAGCGCCATGAGGCGTTCGGCGTACGTGATGGCCTCCGGTCCCGTGTCGTGCGTGAAGTAGCAGAAGACCGGCCGGAGTTCCGGGACGCCCGCCAGGTGCTCCGCCCACGCGGCGATCTGCTCGTCCGTGTACTTCAGCCGGTGCAGCCGATAGTATCCCCAACGCGCGGTGTGCACGCGCGGATCGGCCGAATCGTCGTCCTCCGCGATGCACAGGGCCGCGCGGTATGCGCGCAGGGTTTCGTAGACGGCGTCGTCGTGCCACGTGGCGTGTCGGAACTCGAGCGCGACGTAGGGCAGCGGCGGAAGCCCGGCCAGAAATTGCTGCAGCAGCGGAAGATCACGCTTGAAGGTTGGTGGAAACTGAAAGAGCACCGGGCCGAGCCGCGGGCCCAGGACCGCGACGCGGTCGTAGAGCCAGCGCACGTTCTCGTCGACGTCCCGAAGGCGCTTCATGTGGGTGATGCTGCGGTGCGCCTTGATCGTGAACCGGAACGACTCCGGCGTCTGGTTCTTCCACGTCTCGAACGTCTCCGCGGCCGGCATGCGGTAGAAGGAAGCGTTGATCTCGACCGTCGGCAGACGGCTCGCATAGAACGATAGAAACCGTTCGGCCGGCAGGTCTGAGGGATAAAAGCCGCCTTTCCACTCTTTGAACCCGAAGCCCGACGTACCGGCCATGAGCCGTGGCTCGCCGGCGAACCCGGCGGCGGAGACCGCGGGCGACGGGACGCCGGCCGTGCGGCTCACCCTTCCGTGCGCATCAGCAGACCGAGTTCGCGCGCGACCCACATCACGCGGGCAAAGACAGCGGCGGCGATGCCAAACAGCACCGCGTTCAAACCGAACGCCGACGCGACATAACCCCAAGGGAGCGGATGGCCCGCAAGCACCGCGCGCATCCCCTCGAAGGCGTAGGTCGTCGGCAATGCCCAGGCCACGTGCTGCAACACCGGCGGGAGCACGGCCACGGGGTAGAAGACCGCGGAGAACGGCTGGAACAAGAATGCCACGGCCCATGCGAGGACCTCGGCGCCCTGCCCGTACCGGAGGATCAGCGCCGTCGTGATGATGCCCATGCCCCAGGCGGAGAGGATCAGATTCACCGCAAACGGCAGCAGCGTCGGACCGTACGGGAAGATGTTGAACGCGTACAGCGCGAGCGCGAGGCCCGCCATGAGCAGGGCGATCACCGTGACTTTGAGGACCCCGAGCAGCATCGTGGCGCCGAGAAACTCCGCCGTGCTCACCGGACTCACGAAGACGTTCACGAGGTTGCGCGTCCAAATATCCTCGAGGAACGACACCGAGATCGCCTGCTGCACCCGGAAGAAGATATCCCAGAGGATCAGCCCGCCGATCAGGAAGGCAATCGCCGTGGCGCCGCCGCCCCGCAGGCGGGCGACGTACACGCTGAGGAAACCCCACATCAAGAGGTCCAGCACGGGCCAGTACACGACTTCGAGCGACCGGATCATGCTGCGCCGATACAGGAAGACCTGGCGGAGCAGCAGCGCCGAGACGCGCCGGAGGCTGAAGCCGGCGGCGGCGCCGGTCTCCGCCCGACGGCCGCCCGGAAGCGGCGGCCGCGCCCCCTTGCGCCGGGCCTTGGCCGGCGGGCCTTCGGCCGGGATCGCGGTCGCGCTCATGCGCTCGTCCCTTCCCGCGCGAGATCGAGGAACATCTGCTCGAGCGTGTCCTCGTCGAACTGGCGGAGCACCTCGCCCGGCGGTCCGTCGGCGATGATGCGGCCGCGGTGGAGAAACAGAATACGGTCGCTCAGGCGCTCCACTTCCTGCATGTTGTGCGATGTGTAGAAAATGGTCATGCCGCGCTCGGCGCGAATCGCACGCAGGGTTTCGCGCACACGGTCGGCGCCGTCGGGATCGAGGCTCGCCGTTGGTTCGTCGAGAAAGAGCACTTCGGGATCATTGAGCAGCGCCTTCACGAGCCCGAACCGCGTCCCCTCCCCGGAGGACAACTGACCGGTCCGGCGCGACGCCATGCCGGCCAGTCCCATCCGGTCGAGGAGGTGCTCCATCTCGGCGCGAGACTTGCGCACGTCGTAGAGGCGCGCGAAGACAGCGAGATTCTCCGCGATCGTCAGGTTGCCCGGGAGCGACACGTAAGGCGAGGTGAAGTTGACGCGCGCCAGGATCGCCTGTCGCGCCTCCGGCATAGGTAGGCCCAGAATCTCCACACGCCCCTTCGATGGGCGCAGCAGTCCGAGCAGCATGCCGATTGTGGTGGTCTTGCCGGCGCCGTTCGGGCCCAGAAAGCCGACGATTGCGCCGGCCGGCACACTGAACGAGACGTCGTCGACGACGGCGACGCCGCCGAAACGCTTGGTGAGGTGGCCGGCGACGATCACCCCGTCGCCGTCGGCCGCGGCGGGACCGGCGCCGGGCCGCGCGGGAACGGTGGTGCGGATCACGGCTGCATTATACACTGGGGGCGGCCGTGACCGCCCGACCCGCCGCTCCCCGACACATCCGCCGTGGCCAATTCTATGCGCTCGCCGCGATGGCGATCTGGAGCACCAACTTTATCATCGGGCGCGAACTGCGGGATACACTGACCCCGGGAACGATCGCGGCCTTCCGCGCCCTCGTGGCCGGTGTGCCGATGGGAGTGTGGATTCTCGCGACGCGCGCGGTGCGGCACGGGGTGTCCGGCGCCGCCCTCGCCCCGAGGATCAACCTGCTCGGCCCGATGCTCGGCCTCGGCCTCTTGGGGATCGTCACGAGCCAGTACCTGACGTACCTCGCACTGCACTGGAGTCTCGCCACGAACGTGATCATCCTCAACGCGGCGAGTCCGCTCGTGACCGCGATGATTGCGGTCCTCGTCGGCGCGGCACCCTTCTCCCCCGGACTGTTCCGCGGCCTCGCGATCTCCGTGGCCGGTGCCTTCCTGGTGACCGCGTTCGGCGCCGCTCCAGCCGCGCGCGGCCCCGCGTCCGGCGGGCTGCGGCTCGAAGCCGACCCCGGGGCCCTGCTCGTGATCGCGACGATGGTGACCTGGGGCTTTTACAACCTCGGCGTGCAGCGGATGAGCCTCTCAGTGTCGCCGCTCGTCGTGACGTCGGGCGCGATGCTCGCCGGGGCGCCGTTCCTGCTCGCGGTCGTGGCGATCGAGCACCCGCCGCACGTGTGGGCGACCGTCGCCGCGCATCTGCCGATCCTGCTGTATCTGGCACTTGGACCGTCGGCGGCGGCCTACGCGTGCTGGAGCGCCGCGGTGCGGGACATCGGCGCAGACTACGCGATGCTCTTCAACAACCTCTTGCCGGTCTTCGGGATGGTGCTCGGCGGCCTGATACTGCACGAACCGGTCACCTTCATTCAGGTGCTTTCGTCGGGGCTGATCATTGCCGGCATCGTGGTGGCGTTCCGGTCGCTTACGGACGTGCCCCCATAGGCGCCGCGGGCGCGCGGGCACGGATGAGCGCGCTCATGAATGTCTGATCCACGCGCGATCAATGGAACCGGCGCCGTCGATGGGCGCGGGGCACCGCCGGGGTCACGACGTGATCGCCTCGGCCTCGATCTCGACGAGCATCGCCGGATCGACGAGACGGCTCACCGCCACGAGCGTGCAGGCCGGTCGGATGTGACGGAAGACCTCGCCGTGCGCGCGGCCGACGGCCTCCCAGTCCGCGATGTTGGTCACGAAAATCCGGGTGCGCACCACGTCGTCCAATCGCGCGTCCAGGCCGCGCAGCGCGGCCTCGATGTTCTTTAACGTCTGCACGGTCTGCGCATACGCGTCGCCCTCGCCGACGACCCGGCCCTCCGCGTCGGTGGCAGTCGTTCCGGCCACGTGCACCGTGTGTCCGAGCCGCACGGCGCGCGCGTACCCCACGATGGGCTCCCACGGCGTTCCCGAGCTGTACATCCGGCGTTCCATGCGTTCACCTCCGCTCGAAGGCTGAGCCCTCACGACTTGGGCTGTTTCACGACCACGGCATAGCATATCGCATCCGGGATGCCGTTCCTCCCCGGGGCGCGGCGCAAACGGAGGAGCACTTCTCCCTGTCACCGAACCCGAGCACCGGCTCTACGCCGGCCCGTCGCACACCGAAGGAGGACACGTAACGCATGGACGCGCACGACATCGAACTGCTGATCCCCGGCCCCATCCCGGTCTCGGACGAAGTACTGGAAGTCATGGGCCACCAGGTGGAGCAGCACTACGGCCCGGACTGGATGCCGCAGTACGAGCGGTTCATCGCCCGGCTTCGCCGCGTGTTCCTGACCGCCGGCTCGCTGTATCCCATTCCGGCATCCGGGAGCGGCGGGATCGATACGATGGTCGGCAGTCTCGTCGGAGCGGACGGTCGGGTCGGTGTCATCACCAACGGGTTCTTCGGCAACCGCGTTGTGGAGATCGCGCGGTCATACTCCCGGAACGTCGAGGTCCTGGATGTGCCGTGGAACCGTCCCGCCGAGCCGGACGATGTCCGGCGGTGGGTGCGGACGCACAAACTCCCGCTCATCGCCGTGGTGCACAGCGACACGTCGACCGGCGTGCTCAATCCCGTGCGCGAGATCGCCGCCGCGGTGAAGGCTGAGGGGGTGGCGGTCGCCGTCGACGCCGTTTCGTCGCTCGCGGGCACACCGCTGGAGACGGATGGCTGGGGACTCGCCGCCGTCTCGACCGCATCGCAGAAATGCTTGGAGACCCCGCCGGGACTGGCGCCGGTCGCCATTACCAAGATCGGTTGGGAGATCGTCGACCGCCAACCGGCGTCCCACGGATGGTATCTGAATGTCCGCACGTGGCGCCGGTTCGAGCGCGAATGGGGCGCGCATCACCCGTATCCCGTAACCATCCCCAGCAACTTGATCTTGGCGCTCGATCGCGCGCTGCAGCGGATTCTCGACGAAGGCCTGGAGAAGCGGTTCGAGCGGCACCGCCGCGCGCAGGCGGCACTGCGGGAAGGGCTCGAACACCTCGGGTTCCGCCTCTTCGCAGAGCCGCAATTTGCTTCCCCGACGGTCACCGTCGCCTATCCGCCCGCCGGCGTGGACGCGACCGCGCTGATCAGCAGCATGCGGGCGCGGGGCTTTGCGATCTCGGGCGGCCTCGAGCAGCTCGCCGGGAAGGTCATCCGCATCGGGCACTTGGGTACCCAAGCGCATCCCGAGATTATGCGGCGGGCGGTCGAGGCACTCGAAACCTGCCTGCGCGAAGGGGTGCCGGCCCGTCGCGCCTAGGGCGCAGCGGGCGCCCGCGGAGACGCGGGCGGCGGATCACCGGCTGTCGCGGCGGAAAACCTCCGGGGCCGGGGCAAACGTCACGTCGTCGTCGAGCGGGAACATCGGCCGCCGGCAGATCCGGTGACCGAGTGACCGCAGGTTCGCGCTGGTCGCGCCGGGGGCGTCGATGTTGAAGTTCTTCTCCGCCCACTCGTCGAACATGTGCGGCTCGCAGTGCGGCGACTTCACCACGATGAGGCTGTAGGCGCGCGGGTCCCGCCCGTGCGCGAGGAACATCGCCCGGTCGAAGAGGCTGACCGACCGCGTCATGACGAGAATAGTAAACTGGTTCGCCCGCAGGACCGCCGTCGGCCCGGCGTGCAGTTCGTTGCCGCTCGTCTCGAGCACCGCGCGTCCCGATGACAGCATGTCGACGACGGCCGTGACCTCGACCGGCGCAAAGCGCGGGTCCAAGGCGCCGCCGAGATGCACCTGGACCGTGCGCCCGACGCCGGCGCGGTGGGCCGCCGCCGCGGCGGGCGGGTCGACGATCGGGATGAGTGCCGGCCGATCGTAGCCGGCGGCCAGCAGGGCGGCGAGAATCGCGTTGCTGTCGCCCGTCGCGCCGGACGATGTCGCATCGGCCGCGTCGGTGAAAATCACCGGCCCGGTTAGGTACCGGGCCTGCGCAATCGCACGGTCGAGCGTGATGAGCTTGGCCTGCATCCGGTAGCGGTTGGCCCAGAACTCCGCGGCGAGGCGCGCGGCCTCGGGGCCGTCCGGCGACGCGTCGTCTTCGGTGACGACCACGGCTTGGCTGCACAGCTCGGGGACGTCCGTGAACGGGTTGCCGATCATGACCGCCGCCGCGAGCGCGCGGCCTTCGCGCTCCAGCCGCTGTGCTTCGCGCACGACGTCGCCGTAACAGCCGGTCTTCGTGATCAGTTCGTCCCCGCGGACGAGCGCCGGAATCGTCACGCGGACGATCGCGGGACGGAGGTCTTCGTCGAGGATCCGCAAGAGGAGGCGCGCGGCGCGCGCCCCCGTATCCGCGAAGTCGACGTGCGGGTACGTGTGATACACTGCGAGCCCGTCGATCTGGCGCAGCATGCGGGCGGTGAGAATCCCATGCAGATCGAGCGACACGACCATCGGGACCTGCGGCCCGACGATCTCCCGCGTGCGTTCCAGGAGCGCGCCTTCCGGATCGAGTTCTCCGTCCGCGCCCATGGCGCCGTGCAGCGAGACATACACCGCGTCCACGCCCGGGGCGTACGCCCGGACGGCGGCCAGAAATTCGGTTGCGAGCTGGTCCCACCCGCGGCGGGACAATAGCCCGGCGCTGCCGGCCCGCGCGCTGTACGCAGGGACGGCCTTCACATCGGCCCGCTCCCCGAAGACCGCAAAAGCGCCGCCGAGTGCCGTGTTGCGGCCGCGCTGGGTCAACAAGTCGTCGCCGCGGCGGACCGCGAAGTTTTCGTACTGGCTCGGCAGCGGATTAAATGACGAGATCTCCTGCATGCACTCGGCGATCAATATCGTCGGCATAGGACGGGTGGTTAACGCGAGGCGGTGGGGAGCCCTACCGGCCGCACGGCGTCCGGAGCGCCGAGCCGGCGATTCCGGCGCTGAACGAAAAGTCCGCCCTTGACGCCCAGGCGATCATGCCGACGACGCGCTCCTTTTCGTCGAGGACGGGCGAGCCGCTGTTGCCCTCTCGCGGCGCGTCGGCCGACGTGATGCGCAACAGGGGCGTGCCGTCGTCGGCTTTCGCCAGCGCCGTGATCGTCCCGGCGGTGGTCCATTGCTCCCACGGTGTGAGCGTGAGGCGCTCTTGAATGAGTCCGTACCCGGTGACGCGGACCGGCATCCCCGGGCGCGGGTCCTCGCCCAATTGCAGCGCCGGAAACACCGGAAGACGGGTGAGATGAGCGGTAAACTCCGGACCTCCTCTAAACTGAATCACGTTGCGCCCGGGCAGCTTCGACGGTTCCAACTTGATTTCCGCGACGTCCCGGCCGAACCGGCTGATTGTCCCGCTGGGCGACGGCGGTTCCGGCAGCGGGCTGGCGCAAACGACGGTAGCGCTGAAGAACTCCCTCTGGTACAGCGCGATCAATTGATAGTGGGCCGGATCCGTTGAGGCGAAATAGACGAGGTGGCTGTTGGTGAGCGCGGTGCCGTTCGGGCCGGTGAAGAAGGCGGTCCCCCAGTACAGGAGGTCGCCGTCGGCCGTTGAGCGGGTCGCGATTTGGAACACGGCCGGGTTCGCGGCGCTGGCGGCGCCCCCCGCGTCAGGGGCGGCGGGACCGGCCAGCACCAGCAGCGCGAGCGCCGGCAGGAGTGCAGCACGCGCCGCGTCCATGAGCATGTCGGGCCGTCTTAGGGAATCAGCAGGACCTTTCCGGCCGTCCCGCGGCCGGCGAGCGCGCGGTGTGCCTCGGCCGCCTGCGTCAGCGGGAGCGTGCGGTCGATTCGGACCTTGAGCCGTCCCGCCGCGATCCAGCCGAGCACGTCCCCGGCGCGTTTGGAAAGATCCTCGCGGGTCAAAATGTAGTCCCGCATCGTCGGCCGTGTCAGAAACAGCGAGCCTTTCTGGCTGAGGAGCTGTGTATCGACGGCCGCCACGGGCCCGCTCGACTGCCCGAATGTGACGAGATAGCCGCGCGGCGCGAGGCTGTTCATGCTCTTCTCGAACGTGGTCTTGCCGACCGAGTCGTAGACGACCTGTACGCCGCGGCCGCCTGTGAGACGCTTCGTTTCGGCCTCGAAATCCTGCCGCGTGTACAAGATGATCTCATCCGCCCCGGCCTGCCGGGCGATCGCGGCTTTGGCTTCGGTCGACACGGTGCCGATGACCCTGGCACCGCGCATCTTCGCCATCTGGGTGAGTAGCAGTCCCACACCGCCGGCCGCGGCGTGGACCAGCAGCGTATCGGCCGGGCCGAGCGGGTAGGTCGAATGGGTCAGGTAATGCGCGGTCATGCCCTGCAGCATCGCGGCGGCCGCGGTTTTGGCGTCGACACCCGAGGGGATCTTCACCAGCCGCGCCGCCGGCACGACCGCGTGGGTGGCGTACGCGCCGAGCACGCCGGCGTAGGCGACGCGATCGCCTGCTCGCAGGTCGGTCACGCCGCTGCCGGCGGCCTCCACGACGCCCGCGCTTTCGCTTCCGGCCGTGAACGGGAGCGTCATCTTATAAAACCCTTCGCGCTGGTAAATGTCGACGAAATTAACGCCGATCGCCTCGAGCCGGACGAGCGCGTCGGCAGGACCAGGGGACGGTGTCGGAAGCTCTTCGAACCGGAGGGCTTCCGGCCCGCCGGACTCATGCACGCGGACGGCGTTCATACGCTCCACCTCGCTTCGTAATACCCGTCCGGCGGCCCCGCGCGCTGCGCGGGGCCGCGCCGGACGGCCCGGCCGCGCTTACGACAGGTGGAACACGACCATCTTCAGCTCGGTCATCTCCTGCACCGCGTACTTGGGCCCTTCCTTGCCGAAGCCGCTCTCCTTGAGGCCGCCGTACGGCATGAGATCGACGCGCCACTGCGGGCCCCAGTTGATGTGGATGTTGCCCGATTCGACCTCGCGCGCAAACCGCATCGCCCAGTTGACGTTCTGGGTGAACACCCCCGCCGAGAGGCCGTAGTTCGTATCGTTCGCCAGCGCGATCGCGTCGTCGATGGACTGGGCCGGCGTCACGGCGACCGCGGGCCCGAAGAGCTCGCTGCGCGAGATCCGCATGTCGGGCTTGACGTCGGCCACGACGGTGGGGGCGTAGATGGCCCCCCGGCGCTCGCCGCCGGTGACGAGGCGTGCGCCGCCGGCAACGGCCTCTTCGATCCACGACTCCACGCGGCGCGCGTCCGATTCGCGGACCATCGGGCCCATCTTGACGCCTTCTTCGAGCGGGTTGCCGGTGGTGATGGCCGCGACCTTGGTCTTCAGCAGGTTGACGAAGTCGCCGTAAATCGGCTTGAGCGGGATGATGCGCTGTGCGCTGATGCAGACCTGGCCGGCGTTGGCGTAGCCGGTTGCCGCTACGGCGGCGGCGACCTTCTCGAGATCGGCGTCCGGCATGACGATCGTGGGCGCATTGCTGCCGAGTTCCATCGTCACCTTTTTGAGCCCGGCCACCTTGCAGATCTGTTCTCCAACGTCGCGGCTGCCGGTGAATGTAATCTTGCGCACCCGCGCGTCCGCGCACAGTTGCTCGCCGATCTCGCGGCCGCTGCCGGTGAGGCACTGGATCGCCTCCGGGGGCACGCCGGCCTCGAGCAGGACCTGGGTCAGTTTCAGCGCCGACAGCGGCGTGTCGGTGGCGGGCTTGAGCACGACGGCGTTGCCGCCGGCGAGCGCCGGGCCGACCTTATGCGCCACGAGGTGCAGCGGAAAGTTGAAGGGGCTGATGCCGACGACGACGCCGCACGGCACGCGCAGCGTAAAACCCATCTGCATGGTCACCCCGGGGGCGCCGTCGAGCGGCACGACCTCGCTGCCGAGGCGCTTGGCTTCCTCGCCGGAGAGGACCATAATCTCCGCGGCACGCCCGACTTCAATGCGCGACTCCGCGAGGATCTTGCCCTCTTCGAGCGTGATCGTCTTCGCGAAGTCCTCGGTGCGGGCGAGGAGCAGCTCCGCGGCTTTTTTGAGGATCAGCGAGCGCTGGTAGCCGGAGAGAGCGCGCATCGCCTTGGCGCCCCGCACCGCCGTCGCGAGCGCACGCTCGACGTCGTCCGCATCGGACTTCGGGACGGTGTCGACGGTCGAGTCGTCAAAGGGATTGGTAACGGGGATGGTCTGCCGCTTGTCGATCCATTCCGTGCCGACGTACATCTTCATGACTGGGCCTCCTCACGCACGCCTCGAGTCTTCGCGCCTTCGCGGGTGGAGCGCCGCCGGCGGGAGCGGCCGCGCGTTTGCCGCTACGGGATGTCTTCCCGGCCGTGATCCACGTGCTGCTTGTAGAACTCGAGCACCGTTCCCTCTTTGAACTCGTCCATGTCCAAGCGCCAGTCCCACGCCAGGACGGCGTAGGGATGCGGCATGTCGGAATACGAGACGACGACGAGCTTCACGTTGCCGAACTTGCTCTTCGGAAAGTCGGCGACCATCCGGTCGAACGTGGCCAACTGCTCTTTCGTGGCCGGCGGGCGGTAGAGCAACACGATGTAGCCGTGCTCGAGGTTGTGCACCCAGAAGCCTGTCTGCAGGCCATTGGGGTACACGCCGGCCGGCGCGGGAAATGGATAGTGTGGACCGGACGACGGCGGATTGGCCCGATAATGGAGTTGGGACCCGACGGCCACGTGATCCCAGCCTTCGTTTGCGACGTACTGTCCGAGGTCCGGCGGCAGCGGCCCCGAGAGTATTTTGGCGCGGCCGG
>Ga0066903_100002759_pt1 | contig 13931 bp, 12 predicted proteins | sample PanSoiMetaGPlot1_FD_67491 | JGI IMG/M metagenome (GOLD analysis project Ga0066903, IMG submission 67491) | Tropical forest soil microbial communities from Panama analyzed to predict greenhouse gas emissions - Panama Soil - Plot 1 (version 2) | ecosystem: Environmental > Terrestrial > Soil >...
TGACCTGCGCTTCTTCTGCGCGGACCAGAGCGCGTACGAGCCGGGACCGGCGTCGCTCGCCCCGATCCGCGCCGGCGCCGACCTCGTCGCGTTCACGATCGACTGGGACACGGTGGAGCTGGTGTGGTCGGGGCAGGGCTATCCCGCTGATCCCGCGTACGCGGACTTTCACCGGCTGTCCATGGAGGGGACGAGGCTGTGGGCCATCTCCGGCACGGCGTACGACCCGGAGGCTGCGGCCGTGAAGGCCGACCAGCAGGCGGACGACTTTCTCGGTCGCGTCGCCGCGCGCCTGAAGCGTTTTCGCTCCGAGCGTGGCCGCCGCGGCCTCGTCACTTTCGCGATCGACACCGAGTTGCTCGGCCACTGGTGGTCGGAGGGCCCGCGCTGGTTCGCGGGCGTCCTGGCGCGCGCCGAGGAGCACGGAGTCCGGCTCGTAACGCTCTCCTCGGCGCTCGAGCGCCACGAGCCCGAGGCGCGGCCTCTCCACGAATCCACCTGGGGCGAGGAGAAGGACCTCAGCACCTGGGACTCCCCGGCGGTGGGCGATCTCGCGTGGGCGCCGAGGCGGCTCGAGCTCCGCCTGGTCAACGCGATCGGCGCCGGGGAGCTCACGAGGGAGGCAGCCGAGCGCGCCGCGCGTGAGCTCCTGGCGCTGCAGGCGAGCGACTGGGCCTTCCTGGACCGGCGAAAGCAGGCCGGGGACTACCCGTTTCAGCGCTCCACGAGCCACGCGCGGGCGCTGCTGGAGGCCATACACTCCCGCCGCCGCGTCGATCCGTCCATGCGAAACCTGGCACCCGATCTCAGCCTGGCACCACTTCTCGAGCCGTGACCAGACTTCTCACCCTCTCCTGGGAGTACCCGCCGCTGATCGAGGGCGGGCTCGCACGCCACGTCCGCAAGCTCTCCGAGGCTCTCGTCGAGCTGGGCACCGAGGTCCACGTGCTCACCCGAGGGGGCGAGGAGTCGCCCGCCGAGGAGGTCGTCGCCGGCGTCTCGATCCACCGCGTCCGTGAGCCGGGTCGCCCAACGGATCTCGGGGAGTTCGTCGCCTGGGTCGAGCGGATGAACTCCGACATGCTCGCCGCGGGCGTCGAGCTCGGCGACCGCTACGAGTTCGACCTCGTGCACGGGCACGACTGGCTCGTCGCCATGGCCTGCGACCACCTCGCCCGCCGGTTCTCGTCCCCGCTGGTGACGACGATCCATGCGACCGAGCACGGGCGGCACCAGGGGTGGGTCGACAAGCACCCGCAGTCCCACATCCACGGGGTCGAGCAGTGGGCGACCAACCGCTCCGACCGCGTCATCGCCTGCTCGTACTACATGCGCGAGCAGATCGCCGACATCTTCGGCGTGGACGACGAGAGGATCGCCGTGATTCCCAACGGCATCGACCCGGGCGACCTGCGCCCGCAGGAGGCGCCTGAGCTCGAGCGCCTGCGCCTCGAGTTCGCTCAGCCCGACGAGAAGCTCGTGCTGCTCATCGGCCGCCTCGTCTACGAGAAGGGGTTCCAGCTCGCGCTCGAGGCCATGCCGGCTCTGCTCGAGCGCCTGCCGCGGACCCGCTTCCTTGTCGCCGGCTCGGGCACGCACGAGCAGGAGCTGCGGCGCCAGGCCGAGGAGCTCGGGCTCATGGAGCACGGCACCTTCCTGGGCTGGATCGGCGACGACGTGCTGCACTCGCTCTACCCGATCGCCGACGTCTGCGTCGTTCCCTCCATCTACGAGCCGTTCGGGCTCGTCGCGCTTGAGGCGATGGCATCGGGCTGCCCGTGCATCGTCGCCGACACCGGCGGCCTGCGCGAGGTGGTCCCCCACGAGGAGGCCGGCCTTCGCTTCCGCGCCCGCGACCCGGAGGCGCTGGTCGACGTCGTGGCCCGCGTGCTCTCAGACGACGACCTCGGACGCCGCCTCGTCGCCGAGGCCTACGAGCACGTGCGGCGCTTCGACTGGCTCGACGTCGCCGAGCGCACCCAGGCGCTCTACGCGGAGCTGACGCCCGAGCTCGTCTGATCAGCCTTCCGGCATCTCGGGCTCGATCGGATCCGGCCAGCGCAGCGTCTTCGGCGGCTCGCGCATGCGCAGGATGCGCGCCGGGACACCGCCGACGACGGCGTTGGCGGGCACATCGCGCGTGACGACCGAGTTGGTCCCGATGATCGCGTTGTCGCCCACCCGCACGCCCCGCAGGATGCAGGCGCCGTAGCCGATCCAGACGTTCGAGCCGATGTCGACGTCGCGCTTGTAGATGCCCTGCCGGCGGATCGGTCGCTCGACCTCGACCGAGCCATGGTCGAAGTCGATGAACATCGCCCGGTCCGCGATCACGCACTGCTCGCCGATGCGCACGTGCTGGAAGGCCGAGATCGTGCACTCCTGGCCCAACACCGTCTTCGGGCCGATCACAACCTCGCCCTCGTGGCAGCGGATCTTGGTCCCGTCGCCAATCCACACGAAGCGGCCGAAGCGGATGGTCCCCCGGCGGCCGATCTGGATCTGCAGCTTCCGGCCGAAGAACACGAGGCCGTCTGTCTGCCACCGCCAGCCGGCGGGGGTCAGCAGGCGCCGCAGCGCATAGCGGACCGCGAGGCGCGCGTACTTCGGCGTGAGCATGCCGTTGCGCTTCAGAAAGGTGAGCAGGCGGAGCACGGCGGTCGGACTCTAGTGGCGCTCCGGCCGAGTACTTAGACTCAGCGATCCGATGGCCGACGCCGCCCAATCCACCGATGCGCCGCTCGCCGAGCGGCTCGTCGCCGGCGACAAGCGGGCGCTTGCACGCGGGATCAGCCTGGTCGAGAACCGCGATCCCGAGGGCGACCGGCTGGTCGCGGAGGTGTTCCCCCGCACCGGCAAGGCGCGCGTCGTGGGCATCACCGGTCCTCCGGGTGTGGGGAAGAGCACCCTCATCGGCGCTCTCACCAAGGAGCTGCGCAAGGCGGATCGGAGCGTGGGCGTGCTGTCGATCGACCCGTCGAGCCCCTTCACGCAGGGGGCGATGCTCGGCGACCGCATCCGACTGGCCGAGCACTTCCTCGACAGCGAGGTGTTCATCCGCTCGATGGCGACTCGCGGATCGCTCGGCGGGCTCGCCGAAGCGGCGCTCCAGGCTGCGCTGCTGATGGACGCGGCCGGGAAGGACGACGTGCTGCTCGAGACCGTCGGCGTCGGCCAGGGCGAGATCGACATCGTCGACCACGCCGACACGATCGTGCTCGCGCTGATGCCGGGCTCCGGTGACTCCATCCAGGCGCTCAAGGCGGGCGTGATGGAGATCCCCGACGTGATCGTCGTCAACAAGGCCGATCACCCGCTCGCCGACACGATGATCCGCGAGGTGCGGTCGGCTCTCGGCCTGGGTCCGCAGGGCGACTGGAAGGTCCCCGTGGTGGCGACGGAGGCTGTGAAGGACGAGGGCATCGCGGAGCTCCTCAGCCAGATCGATGCGCACCGGCAGCACATCACCGAGACCGGCTCGCTCGCCGAGCGCCGCGCCCGCAACCTCCGCGCGGAGGTGCTGGGCATCGCAGCCGCCCGGCTCCGCCGCCAGCTCGAGGAGCGTGCGACGAGCGATCCGGACTGGGAGGATCTGCTGGCGGGCGTGACCCGGCGGGAGACCGACCCCGCGAGCGCCGCCCGCAAGCTGCTGGAGACGACCGACGACGCCTGAGAGCCAGGGCCCCGACGCCGGCGCGGCCGCTTTCCTGCGAGATCGAGGTGGAGCTCCTCAATCACTGCGGCGCCGGCGGAAACGCCAGCCGAACCGCCGAGCCCAGCGCTCGGGGCTTAGCGGCGATCACCGCCGGCCCGGCGTCCCAGCGGGAATTGCTTTAAAGCGTTCCGGTAGCCCAGTCGAATGGCGCCGGTCCGGCGGCTGCTGGCCCGCCGTCCGCGGCGACGATGACGCGAGTGCGGCGGCCGCCCTCTCCGCGCTGCACGCGAACCTGAGACCACTCCGCGCATGGCGCGAAGGCCTCGGTCAGCTGCAGGGCGAGTCGGGACGGCTGACGCCTGCGCCCGTTCTCTTTTCTGTCCACTGGATCCCCCAGCTCGAAGGTTCCGACGACGGAGCCGACTCTACGCCGCCCCTCGGCCGGAATCGTGCGGACCGTGACAAAGACCTGGAAATCAACCCCCAAATTGGGGAATTCAGCGCCTTGGTGGTCAGCAACCCAATTGGCGGGCGATCACCATCTGCTGCACCTCGTCGGTGCCCTCGCCGATGGTGAGGATCTTGGCGTCCCGGTAGAAGCGGCACACCGGGTACTCCTCGATGTACCCGTAGCCGCCGTGGATCTGGACGGCCTCCTCCGCGGCTCGCACTGCCAGGCGCCCGGTCTTGAGCTTCGCCTGGGCGGCGGCGAGCGTGAACGGCTCGCCCCGCTCCTTGAGGATCGCGGCCCTGTAGGTCAGGAGGCGTGCGGCCTCGAGCTCCGTGGAGATGTCGGCGATCTTCATCTGGATCGCCTGGAAGTTGGCGATCGGCTGGCCGAAGGCCCGCCGCTCCTTTGAGTAGGCGATCGCCTCGTCCAGCGCTCCCTGCGCCAGTCCGACCCCCATCGCGGCGACCCCGATCCGGCCCCCGTCGAGGATGTTGAGGAACTGCTTGAAACCCTCGCCGCGGCGGCCGAGAAGGTTTGCCTCCGGCACCCGGCAGCCGTCGAAGGCGAGGGGCCGCGTGTCCGAGGCGTTCCAGCCCATCTTGCGGTACGGCTCGCCGACGTCATAGCCCGGCGTCCCGTTGGGGACGATGATGTTCGAGATCTCGCCGTCTCCGGTGCGCGCGGTGATGGTCACGCAGCCCGAGATGTCAGTCCCGGAGTTGGTGATGAACTGCTTGGCGCCGTCGATCACCCATTCGCCGTCTTCCAGGCTGGCGCGGGTCCCGGTCGCTCCGGCGTCCGAGCCGGCCTCGGGCTCGGTGAGGCCGAACGCGGCGAGCCGGCGGCCGCTCGTGAGCTCCGGAAGCCACTCGGACTTCTGCTCGTCCGTCCCCCACAGGTAGATCGGCATCGTCCCCAGGGAGGTGTGCGCCGCCATCGTGATGCAGACCGAGGAGTCGACGCGTGCGAGCTCCTCGACGGCGATCGCGTAGGCGAGCGTGTCGGCTCCGCCGCCGCCGTACTCCTCCGGGAACGGGATTCCCATCAGGCCGAGGTCGCCCATCTTGCGCACGATCTCGTAGGGGAAGGACTTGGTCCGGTCGAGCTCCTCGGCGACGGGGGCGACCTCCTGCGCGGCGAAATCGCGCACGGTGTCGCGCAGCAGGCGCTGCTCGTCGGTCAGATCGAAGTCCACGCCGGCCTCAGTCCTCTGCCAGCAGGCTCACGAACAGACGCACACCGAAACCGGTCGGGCCGTTGCCGACATAGGCGCGGCCCTCGTCCCAGGCGGTGCCGGCGATGTCCAGGTGAGACCACGGGACGTCGTCCGTGAACTCCTCCAGGAACTCGGCGGCGTAGATCGTCGACGCCTTGCGCTTCGCCGAGCTGTTCGTGAGGTCAGCGACGGTGCCCCGGGTCAGGTCCTTGTACTCGGGGTGGAGTGGGAGCCGCCACGCGAGCTCGCCTGTCCGCTCCGCGGCCTCGGCAACCTCGTCGGCCCACTCGTCGTCGTTGGAGAGCAGGCCCGCGTACGTCGATCCGAGCGCGATCAGAACCCCGCCGGTCAGGGTCGCGATGTCCACGAGGCGCTGGGCGCCCAGCTCGCGGACACAGTGGGTGAGGGCGTCCGCCAGGATGAGCCGGCCCTCCGCGTCGGTGTTGTTCACCTCGACGGTCTTGCCGTTCAGCTGGGTGATGATGTCGCCGGGGCGCGTGGCCGTCCCGCTCGGCATGTTCTCGGTCGCGGGGACGCAGGCGACCACATTGCGGGGCAGCTCCAGCTCGGCGATCGCCGCGATCGTCTCGAGCACGGCGGCGCCGCCAGACATGTCCATCTTCATCTCCTCCATCTTGGCCGAGGGCTTGATGGAGATCCCGCCGGTGTCGAAGGTGACGGCCTTGCCGACGAGCCCGATCGTCTCACCACGCGAGCCGCCGCCCGCGTACCGCAGGCAGATCAGCTGTGGCTCCTGCGCGCTCCCCTGGGACACGGCGATGAGGCCGCCCATCCCGCGCTCCGCGATCTGGTCGCGGCCCAACACCTCGACCTCGACCGAGTCGTGGGCGCCGGCGATCTCCCTGGCCCGGTCGGCAAGGTAGGTGGGGGTGACCACGTTCGCGGGCAGCGCCTGGAGCTCGCGGGCGCGGTTCGCCGCCTCGGCGGCCACACGCGCCTGAGTGATCGCCTGCTCGAGGTCGCCCGCCGAGCCCGGCGCGGAGATGACCAGCCGCTCGACGGTGGGGGGCGGGGGATCGTCGGGATCGCGCGACTTGAAGCGGTCGAACCTGAAGGACGCGAGGATCGTGCCGTCCGCGAGCCCCGCCGCCAGGACCGGGGCCGTCTGCCCAGCGCCGCCCGACTCGGGCAGCGCCCAGGCGATCGTCGTGGCGTCGTAGCGGCCGGCCTCCTGCACCGCGGTTGCGGCGAGGACACGGAGCCGCTCTGCGTCCAGCTCGTCCCGCTTGCCCAGCCCGATGACGAGCACGCGCCGGTCGGCGTCCGGGCGGAGCAGCGTGTGCCTGCGGAAGACCCCGCGGGCGTCACCCGCGCCTGGGAGCTCGCGGTGGGCGGCGTCCAGCTCCTCATCCTGGGCGAGGCCCGTGACGTGAAGGTCTGCGTCGACTGCGTCGAGCGGCTCTCCGGTGACCTCGATCTGCACGGGCGGCGAGTCTATTGACGCGGCATCACTAGCATCCTCGAGGAACGGTCAAGCTCGCGGCCACCGCCCGGCCGCCCGTCCACGAAAGGCTGAGATGTCCCAGACGGTGATCCTCGGTACCGCTCGTACCCCCTTCGGAAAGATGGGTGGAGGGCTCTCATCCCTCGACGCAACCGACCTCGGCGGCAGCGCGATCACCGCCGCCCTGGAGCGCTCGGAGGTCGACCCCGAGCAGGTCCAGTCGGTCATCTACGGCCAGGTGCTTCAGGCGGGCCAGGGGCAGATTCCCTCGCGCCAGGCGCAGATCAAGGCCGGGATCCCGCGCGAGGTGCCGTCGGAGACCATCAACAAGGTCTGCGCCTCCGGCATGCGGTCGATCGGGCTCGCCGACCAGGCGATTCGCGCCGGGGACGTCGAAGTCGCCGTCACCGGCGGCATGGAGTCGATGAGCCAGGCGCCCTACCTGCTTCCGGGCGCGCGATTCGGGTTCCGCATGGGCGACGTGCAGGCGATCGACGCGATGACCCACGACGGGCTCACCAACCCTTTCACCGAGAAGCAGATGATCAACGAGGCCTCCCAGGTCTCGAACGAGCTCGAGATCACCCGCGCGGACATGGACCGCTTCGCCGCGCGCTCCCACCAGCTCGCCGCCAAGGCGACCGACGAAGGCCTGCTGGCCGAGGAGATCGTGAGCGTGACCGTCAAGAAGAAGAAGGACGAGGTCGAGGTCGCCGCCGACGAGGCCATCCGCGCCGACACGACGGTCGAGGTGCTGGCGAAGCTCCGCGCCGTCGGCGGGGAGGACGCGACCCACACCGCCGGCAACTCGCCCGGGGTCAACGACGGCGCCGGCGCGGTCGTGGTCGCCTCGGACGAGTGGGCCTCGAAGGAGGGCCGCACGCCGATCGCCCGGGTCCTTTCCTACGGCACCGTCGCCGACGACTTCCCGTACCTGGCGCGCACGCCCGCGAAGGCCGCGCAGCAGGCGCTCGACAAGATCGGCAAGTCCGCCGACGACGTCGACCTCTGGGAGATCAACGAGGCGTTCGCCTCCGTGGCCATCAACTCGATGCGGATGCTCGGCATCGACGAGGACAACGTCAACGTCAACGGCGGCGCGATCGCGCTGGGCCACCCGATCGGCGCCTCCGGCGCCCGTATCGTCGGCGCCCTGGTCCACGAGCTGCGGCGGCGTGGCGGCGGCCTGGGCTGCGCGGCCATCTGCTCCGGCGGCGGCCAGGGCGACGCGATCATCGTTGAGGTGAACGGCGCGTAGAGGGCTCCGCCCCAACTTGGCCGGGTCGTGTTGATCTACATCCGGTTTCCGAGCACAAATCAACATGACCCGGGGGTCTCGCCGTTTGAGTAGCGCTCCGGTTGTCGTTTGCCCTCGGTGCCGGCCGTTGGGACAATTCCGCGCCTCGTGGGGCAGGAAGGAACGCTCAGCCGACGCACGCTGATCGGCGGTGCCGCCGCCGGGGCTGCCGGTGCAGCGCTCGGCCGAGTCCCCGGCGTGTCCGCGGCGCAGCGTAGTAGCGGGCGCCGGTCCGTTGACGTGGCGATCGTCGGTGCCGGGTTCGCCGGGCTGACGGCCGCGGTCGAGCTACAGCGCCACGGCAAGTCGGTGGCGGTGATCGAGGCGCGCGATCGCGTTGGCGGGCGGGCCCACAATCACCACATCGGCGGCGGGGAGATCTCGGAGGCGGGCGCCACGTTTGTCGGGCCCACCCAGGGCCACATCCTCCGGATGGCGAAGCGCTTCAAGGTCGGGAAGTTCCCCACTTACGACACCGGCAACAACGTCTATTACAAGGACGGGACCCGCCTCACCTACAGCGACAAGACCCCGACCGGGATCGTGCCGCCCGATCCCACGATTGCCGCCGATGCCGCCGAGGTGGTCACGCTCCTGGACCAGCTCTCCACGGAGGTGCCGGTCGACGCGCCGTGGCAGGCGTCCCGGGCCGAGCAATGGGATGCCGAGACGCTCGAGTCGTGGGCTCGCACGCACTCCAGCTACAGCAAGAACGACAGCTTCAGGCGGCTGGTCGCGACGGCGACGAGGCCGATATTCGGCGCCGAGCCGCGGGAGATCTCGTTCCTGTTCACGCTCTTCTACATCGCCGCATCGGGCGACGAGAAGCACCCGGGCACGTTCGAGCGGAACTTCAGTACCCGCAGCGGGGCGCAGATGTGGCGCTTCCACGGGGGCACCGAGCTCCTGGCGCAGAGGATGGCGCGGCGTCTCGGGAACCAGGCGGTGCTTCGCTCACCCGTCACCCGGATCGTCCAGGGCGACGGCCGCGTCACGGTCCACTCGGAGCGCCTCGATGTGCGGGCAAAGCGGGTCGTCGTCGCGGTGCCCCCGACACTCGCCGGCCGCATCCACTACCAGCCGCAGATGCCGCCGGCCCGCGACCAGCTCACCCAGCGCCTGCCTCAGGGGACGCTGATGAAGGTCGCTGCCGTCTACGACAAGCCGTTCTGGCGCGACGCCGGCCTCAACGGCACGGCCCTGTCGCTGAACGGCCCCATCAACGCGACCTTCGACGACTCGCCTCCCGACGAGAGGCCCGGCGTCGTCTTCGGGTTCATCGGCGGGGACGAGGCGCGCCATTTCATGCGTCTGACCAAAGCGCAGCGGCGCGCCGCGGCCCTGGGGAACTACACGCAGTTCTTCGGCCCGAAGGCGAAGCACGCGCGCGAGTACCTCGAGGCCAACTGGACCCGCGAGGAGTGGTCGCGCGGCTGCCCCGTGGCGGTCCCCGGTCCCGGGATCCTGGTCGCCTACGGCCACCTGCTCCGAAAGCCCGTCGGCCGCATCCACTGGGCCGGAACCGAGACGTCCACCTACTGGAACGGCTACATGGACGGCGCCGTCCGTTCAGGCGAGCGCGCCGCGAAAGAGATCCTGGACGAGCTGTGAGGCGCGCAGCGATGTGCGGCGTCCTGGCGGTCGCGCTCGCCTTCGCCGCGCTTCCGGCCCAGGCGGCCAAGGACCGGCTCGACACGCCTTCGAGCGTGATGTTCGAGGGCACGCGGCTGATCGTCGCCAACCAGTCGTTTTTCACGGGCGACGCCGCGAGCCGGGTCATCCTGGACGTCGAGGCAGGCGAGCAAAGAATGCCCGAGTTCATCCCGCGCCGGGCGGGCCTCCGTTCCCGCCGCGGGTAGCCCGGACAGCTAGCCTCAGTGCCCCATGGGACGGGGCGCAGCGTTCTTCGATCTCGATCGCACGCTGATGGCGGGCTCGAGCGGCATGCACTTCGCTCGCGCCGCCTACGGGAGCGGCCTGGTGCGCCGCCGCCAGCTGATGAGGTGGGGCGTCGAGCATGTGCACTTCCGGCTGCGGGGCTCCACCGACGAGCGCACCGCTCAGCTGCTCGCCCAGGTCAAGGAGCTTCTCGGCGGAGTCCCCGCACGTGACATCGAGCGTCTTGCTCCGGGGCTGCTGGCCGGCGTCCTGCCGCGCATCTACCCGCAGATGCTGGACGAGGTCCGCAGCCACCAGGACGCGGACCGGCCCACCTTCATCATCAGCGCCGCGGGCAACGACCTCGTGGTCGTCCTCGCCGGCGTGCTGGGGATGGAGGGCGGAATCGGCACCCAGTACGAGGTCGACGGGTCGGGGCTTCTCACCGGCCGGATCGTCGAGCCGTTCGTCTACGGCGAGGGCAAGGTCGTGAAGATGCGCGCCTTCGCGGAGCAGCACGACATCGACCTCGGTGCCTCGTGGGCCTACTCCGACTCCGTCTCGGACCTGCCGATGCTGCGCGAGGTCGGCCACCCGGTCGCCGTCAACCCGGACGCGGAGCTGGCCGAGATCGCGGCGGCGGAGGGCTGGCGCGTGATGCGCTTCGAGCGCCTGGGCCGCCAGCTGGCGATCGCCGGCGCGACCCTCGTGGCCGCCGCGGTCGGCGGCACGGGAACCGTCCTGGCGCGCCGCCGCCCGGAGCGCCGCGGTTACCGGCCGTCGCTCCGCCGCTGAGGCTCTAGCTCAGGCAGATCGCCGTGGCCTGGATCATGAGGTCGCCGCCCGCGCCCCAGTCGTCGGCCTCGATCTGCCAGCCGTCGTCGGGCACGAAATCGCCGTCGGCACCGTCGAACGGGCTGCTGATGGTCGGCCGCACGTCCACGTCGCGGTCGCCTGGCCCGAACTCGGGCACGCGCACACCCCCTCCGACGACGCGGGTAGCGGCGGGGCATCTTGCAGAGGCTTCGCCAAAGCTGTTCGGCGCAATCAGGCCGGAGGTGCTGCGATAGGTCACCGCTGCGGGAGCACAGATGGCCCAGTCGGTCACCTTCTGATTGACCGCGCTCGCCAGCCCGGCCACCGCGTGGCCGTCCCACGACGCTCCCGGCCCTGGGTCCGAGACGGTGATGTACGCGCTGCTGTACTTGGGGCTGATGTCGACACCGCCACCCACGGCAGAATCGCCGGCTGGGCAGCTGCTGCGGAGATGGGGCGCTGCGGGACCATGGAGGGTGACCGCAGTGCTTCTGTACGTGGGCTGCTTCGTGCTGCAGATCGCGTACTCGGTGACCGTGTTGTCGGCGCCGTTGAAGCTGTCCACCCGGCTACGCCAGCCGTCGTCGGGGATCTTGTCGGCGTCGCCGCCGTCGAAGGGTGCGGAAGCGTGGACGATCGCGTCCTTGTCGGCGGCCAGGATGTACTGCCCGCCCCCGAGCACGTGGGAGCCGGCCGGGCAACTGGCGGTAACAGCCCGCTCGAAGTTGACGGCCGCGTTCACCGGGCCGTGGACCTGGTAGCTGAGGGTCCCGAAGCTTGCCGCCGCGGTTCCGGGGGCCGTCGCCGCGAGAGCCAGCCCAGCCACAAAAGGAAGCCCGAATCGACGAAGTAGTCGGCTGTCCATGCCCTCCCTCCTTGGCTGTCTCCCCCCGATGGGCTAAGCGTACTCCCACGCACCTAGACTGCAAACACTGTGAACGACCCCAGCCAGTCGCGGAGCTAAAGCCCCCGCGCTAGAACACATGGCGATCGAGCCCGATGCCAAGCGGCGCGCCCACCAGTGGCGGGACGAGGTCTACTCGGCCCAACCCGAGCGCGACGCGTTGTTCGAGACCATCTCCGGGCAGCCGATCGAACCGCTCTACGACGCCGAGAGCCTCGCCGGCTGGGACGCCGATCGCGAGCTGGGATTCCCGGGTGAGTACCCGTACACCCGCGGCGTCTACCCCTCGATGTATCGGGGGCGGCTGTGGACGATGCGCCAGTTCGCAGGCTTCGGAACCGCCGACGAGACGAACAAGCGCTTCCGCTACCTGCTGGACCACGGCCAGACCGGCCTGTCGACCGCGTTCGACATGCCGACGCTGATGGGTCTCGACTCCAGCGACAATCGCAGCCTCGGAGAGGTGGGGGTCGAGGGCGTCGCCGTCGACACCCTCGACGACATGATCGACCTGTTCGCCGGGATCCCCCTGGACAAGGTGACGACGTCGATGACCATCAACGCGCCGGCGGCGATCCTGCTCGCGTTCTACGTCTGCGCGGCCGACGAGCAGGGCATCCCCCCTGAGGCGCTCGGCGGCACGATTCAGACGGACATCCTCAAGGAGTACATCGCACAGAAGGAGTGGTGCTTCCCGATCGAGCCGGCGATGCGGCTGGTCACCGACATGGTCGAGTGGTGCACGGAGCGGATGCCTCGCTGGCACCCGATCTCGATCTCCGGCTATCACATCCGCGAGGCCGGCTCGACCGCGCAGCAGGAGCTCGCGTTCACGCTCAAGGACGGCTTCACCTACGTGGAGGAGGCGGTCGCGCGCGGGCTCGATGTCGACGACTTCGCCCCCCGGCTGTCCTTCTTCTTCAACGCCCACATCGACTTCTTCGAGGAGATCGCCAAGTACCGCGCCGCGCGCCGCATCTGGGCCCGCGAGCTGAGCGAGACCTACGGCGCCAAGCGCCCCGAGTCGCTGCGGATGAGATTCCACACCCAGACCGCCGGCGTGTCGCTGACCGCGCAGCAGCCGCTCCTGAACATCGTGCGCACCGCGATCGAGGCGCTCGCCGGTGTGCTCGGCGGCACGCAGTCGCTCCACACGAACTCCTATGACGAGGCGCTGGCGCTGCCCACCGAGGAGGCCGTCCGGATTGCGCTCCGGACGCAGCAGGTGATCGCGCACGAGACCGGCGTGACCAACACGATCGACCCGCTCGGCGGCTCCTACTTCGTCGAGTCGCTCACCGACGACATGGAGCGCGCCGCCTATGAGTACTTCGCCCGCATCGACGAGCTCGGCGGGATGGTGGAGGCGATCAAGCGCGGCTTCCCGCAACGGGAGATCGCGGACGCCTCGTTCCGCTATCAGCAGGAGGTCGATTCCCGCCGCCGCATCGTGGTCGGCGTCAACGACTACCGGCTGGAGGACGAGGAGGGGATCGAGCTGCACCGGGCGGACCCGGCGGTGGAGCGCAAGCAGGGCGACCGGCTCGAGCGCACCCGCGGCGCAAGGGACTCGGCCGCGGTCGAGTCCGCTCTCGCGGAGCTCAAGTCCGCCGCCGCGACGGACGGCGAGAACCTGATGCCGCACTTCGTCGACGCGGCGCGCGCCCGGGCCTCGGAGGGCGAGATGATCGCCTCGCTCCAGGAGGTCTTCGGCCGCTACACGGAACAGCCAGTTTTCTGACCTCGGCGCGCGGGTACCCGGTTGGCATGTCCGACCTGGTTGTTGTCAGAGACGAGGTCGACGGCTGGGACGTGATCCGTGAGCACGATCCCCAGTCGCTAACCAATACCGCGACGAAGGAGAGCGCGATCGAGGCCGCCAAGGTGTTTCTCGCCGACGAGGGCGGGGAGGGCAGGGTCATCGTGCACGAGGACGAGGTCCACGAGCTCGACGACACCGGGCGCGGCGTGAAGCTCTACGTGTTCGCGCTCCTGGGATTGCTCGCGACGATCGTGGTCATCATCGTGATCACGTCGCTCCTCGCCTCCTGGACCGGCGCCTGACGCCGGATAACGCGCCCGGAACTCGCTCCGCGGCACTAAGCTCACAAACCATGAACGGCACCTGCTGCTGCCGGCACCGTACGGTGCCGGCTTAACACACCGGTGGAGTCCTCGCGCAAGATCCGCGTGGTCGTCGCCAAGCCGGGCCTCGACGGGCACGATCGCGGCGCGAAGATCATCGCCCG
>Ga0066903_100002760_pt1 | contig 13930 bp, 13 predicted proteins | sample PanSoiMetaGPlot1_FD_67491 | JGI IMG/M metagenome (GOLD analysis project Ga0066903, IMG submission 67491) | Tropical forest soil microbial communities from Panama analyzed to predict greenhouse gas emissions - Panama Soil - Plot 1 (version 2) | ecosystem: Environmental > Terrestrial > Soil >...
GTCATCCCACCGGACGGCGTCTTGGGGTCATTCCCGGTACCCTGAACGGCCTCGCCGCTGGCTCCTCCCGAGGGCTGCGACTTCTTTAAGTCGGCGAGCTCACGGTCTCCGGCTCGCCTCCAGGTCACGCTGTCGCGCCTGATCCACCGCGTGGTGACCCCGCCGCCCTGCTGAGAGCGACCGCCCTGGTTGCCTCCAACGATCTCGATCATGTCGCCCTTGGTGCGACCGGTCGCCATCATCACGTGATGGGGAAGCACGGCCACGTCGCCGGCCTGAATACCCTCCTTGGCGCCGACGCCCGTCCCCCACTTATAGAACGAGGCGGCAGCTAGGGAGCCCGTCCCCCTGATGCCGGCCTGCGAGAGGGATGAGTTGACGAACGCCGCGCACCACGGGGTGTACTTGGGGTCGAGCTTGAGGTTGTGCTGAGCGAACCACTGCTGCAGCTGGGTCTCGTTCACCGTCTCGTTCTGACCCATGTGAGACAGGGCGATCTGAGCCGCCGCCTGCGGACCGACCTCACCACCTTCCGGCACTCTACCGACTGGACCGTCGCCGCTTCCGGGAGGCTGACCACCCTGAGCCGTGGCGGCACCCTCGCCACCTGTTCCTCCGGTGCCGGTGGTTGGAGCGGCATAGTCTCCGGTGGCGCCTCCGCCGCCGCTGGTCCCACCTCCGCCGCCACCCGGCCCGGCTCCGGTCTCACCTGAGATTATGCCGACGGCTCCACCCAGTCCCTCGACCCCGCCGTCCTTCTTGCCCTCGATGGTGGCACGGAGCCACACCATGACGTCCCTGATCTCGCGGGCGAACTCGGTAGAGTCGCGCTCGTACTGAAGCGACTCCTGGAGCAGGATAGGGAGCTGCTCGGTGGCCTCGCGGGCGAACGGCTCTCGCTGGCCTGTAGACTCCTCACCGATAGAGAGCAGGTGGGTCGCCTCTCCGTGCTCGCCGTGCTCAGGCTTGGCGTGAGCCTCATGCTCCGGCTTCGCCGCTGGGGGAGACAGAGCCGGCGAGCCCTCAGGCTCGACGACCCGACTCTTCTGCCACTCCAGGAACTCCTCAGCCTTCTTGGCGATCCACGGCGCCACCCAGTTCAGGTACGAGTGCTCCTGGAGCCACTTCTGGGCGTCGACGACGGCGTCCATCACCTTCTGGATGAAGTCGAGCAGCTTGCCGAAGTTCCCCATCGCCGCGACCGCCGCCGCGGAGAGTGTGTCCAGGAACTCGAGGAAGCCGGACTTGACCAGGTCGTCCATGAACTTCTTCAGCTGCGGGACGACCATCGCCTCGAAGTTTCGACTGACTCTGGTCGCCGCGTTCTCGATCCGCTGGTCCCACTCGGTCACCAGGGCGATCAGCGAGGTGTACGCCTTCTCCAAGGCGTCGAGCTGCTCCTTCGGCAGCTCATAGACCGGCAGCGCGTGTTTGGCCTCCTCGGCGTAGTGCTGGATGTACTTGAGCTGGATGCCGATCTGGCGATTGGACAGCTCCATCTGGGCCGCCGGGTCCCACTTGCCAACCTCCTCGAAGAACTTCTTCATGATGGTGTCGACGTCGACACCCTTCTTCCTCATCTCCATCAGCTCGTTGGCCAGCGCCTCCCCGCCCTTGTGAGAGGCCAGGGCCTGATACAGCTTCGACTCCTCACCCGTCGAGAGGTCCTCGATCAGGCGACTGACCTTGGTCAGCTCCTGGCGAGCCTGCTCCGTGTTGTCCCCCAGCATCTGGCCGACCCGCTCGAACTGGCGAATCTGCTGGTTGGACATCCCGACCGAGTCCTGGAAGTTGCGCGCGGCCGTCTCTGCGTCGGCGTAGCTCCTCGCGATCCTCTGAAGGGCGTAGATGGCCGTGGCAGCGGAGGCTGCCACGCCAGCCACCCCGAGCGCGGCCCTGAAGCCCACGCCCTCAACCACCGTGGCGATCGATCCGAAGCCGCGCTCGATGCCCTGGAGGACCCCGGGCATCGAGGCCATGTGCTCGGCAAACTGCTTCGCCGTGGTCACCAGAGCGGAGGAGAACGAAGCGGTAGCCGCGTTCACGCCACCCATCGACATGTTGATGCGATCGAGGATGGCGCGAAGATTGTTGAAGCCCTTCTCCCCCTCGGCCTGGATGTTACCCAGCCTCAGGTGGAGACCGCTCTGGGCAGACGAGGCCTTGCCGAGGGCCTCGCTGACCTCGTCCTTCAGACTGACCGTTACGGTGTAGGTCTCGCTCTGATCAGCCACGGTTCTGCCACTCGCTCTCCGCGTTGATGGCGTCGATCAGCCTGGAGGTCCACTCCATGTGGCGGGCCACCTCGCTGAGCGGCTTGCTGAGGAACACCTCTGGATCGACCTTGTACTCCCTCGCCAGCCTGTAGCAGTCGAGGGTGATCCTGGATGTATACTCCCTCGACCCCTCGGTTAGGTATCTGCTGTTGCCTACAGGTCTGGCATAAAAAAATTGGCGAGGAGCCAGGCCCCGTTGTTCCAGTCCTTCGGATCAAGCATGCGAATAGTGGATGGCGGTACACCGGCCAGGTGAGCCATCATCGACGTCATGATCCTCGACTCGAAGTGGAGCTTGGGCCTGGACTCGAACAGCTCGACCAGGACCGGGTTACCGATCCGCTCGATGTCCCCGGCGGTGGGCTCGCGAAAGGTGATCTCGCGAACCTTCTCGCCGCTCCCGTTGGGGACCTCCTTCCGGAGCGGGAGCTTACCCACCCACGCCCCGGCACCGTTCGGCTTGGACACCTGCGGCTTCGCCTGCTCCTGACCTCCTCCATCAGTCGCAGTCGTCGAGGCGTCAACCTTCTCTTCGTCAGCCATGTGTCACTCTCCTCACGTCATCCTTGTCTTAGATCGGTACCAGCGGGAACGACTGGCCAGCCGCTCCCATGATCTCCTCGCAGAACGCGCCCTCGAACCTGACCCTCGTCTGGCCCTCCCTCGAGTTCATCTCCTGGGCGCTCTTGCACCAGGCCTCGTGGAGCACGTACACGTTGCCGTTGGCCAGCTCGGCCGTGACGGTGACGTTGGTGAGCGCCTCCAGGTTCTCCATCGAGAGGTCCGGCAGGAGCGAGACGTCGCCCTCGATGTAGGGCACGCGAGGCAGCTCGGAGTAGCCATGGACCATGTCCTGGCCGGCGATGCCCGCCCGCTCATAGGCGGACGGGGAGACGGTGAAGTTGCCGCGAAGCGGCAGCAGGCCGCTATTGACCTTCAAGAAAGCAATTCCGGCTATGCGTGGGGCCATATTCGTCCCTCCTTACAGGGTGAAGAAGTGGGTCTCGATCAGGGGGTCCGGCGGATGTCTGAGCCTCTGCTGCCTCGCAGCCGCCGAGACCAAGGGGCGATTACGCCGCCACTTGAGTGCTTCCATATGTCTGGCTCGCCTCTCTTCATAGTCGTGACCGAGATGAGACTGGCGTCGTCATGATCAGGCGACCTGGGTATCGACGCCCCTGTTGTACTGCAGTCTGAACTGGGCCAGAACGGCGAAGACCCTCAACTGGTTCACCAAATCGGGCGGGTAGAGCACGTTGAGCCTGTTCGGGTCGGACGAGTCCCGCTCCACGATCAGGTTCTGCTTGAACGCCGTGACGTTCTCCACCAGGCCGTTGTACTCGTCGAACCTGTACTGGGCGACCAGCTCGGCCTTGGCCATCTTCGGGGTCAGAATCGCCTGGCCGGGCCCGAAGCGAGTGTCGTCGTCGGCGAGCTTGTGCCTCGGGTACTTGTTGGTGATGGCCTGCCGCTGGTTGCGGATCAGCTTGGCCAGGGTGGCCAGCGTGGTCACCAGCTCGTACGCATCGTCCGACTGCCCATAGAGGTTCTTCTGGTACGTCGTCGACTCTCGCATGATCACCGGCATGTTATCGGCGAACGTGGCCTGGGTGGCGATCCCGTTCTGGGCCAGTCCCATCCGCTCGCTGAGCAGGAAGCGATCGTGCCCGGGGGCCGGGAGGATGCCCTCGAGGTGGAGGGACTGGAGCGGGCGAGCCGGGTCGTTCATCAGGCCGCGAGCGGCCTTGGCGGTATACGCCGCGGCCCACTCGAAGAACGGCATGGGAGCCGTCTCCTCGAACCCCAGGATCGAGACGAGGCCGCTGTTGCGGGTCTCCCCGAACAGGATGAGGTCGCTGTAGAGACCTCGCTTGGCCCCGAAGATGTGGCCGTAGAGCTGGCGAGCCCACCCCCACCGCCCGTCGTCCCCGAAGCCGAACTCGGTCTCCCAGGCCAGCAGCGAGTTGGAGTCTGAGTACGGCATCGAGACGTACTCGAACGGCTGCTCACCGAGGGCCGCGATCCCGTTGTCGAACACCGGGACCCCGGCGCCGCCGGAGAGCATGTTCGACGGCGGGTAGGTGATGGTCAGACCTGGGGGCAGCATCTCCCCGCCGATCGTGCCGTAGTACGAGTCGGAGACCCTGATGTCATCGCCGCTGGTCCCCTTCCACTTGCAGGTCAGGGTGATCACCCCGACGGCTGCGGCAGCGGTGACCGGCATGTAGCCGTCGGCGTTGATGGCGTCCATGACCGCCTGGGCCACCTGGGTCACGGTGTCAGTCATCCCCACATTCACCGAGACGTGGCGACCGCCGACGTAGAGGTGAATGGTCCCCGCCTCGGTCGGGGCGGTGGCGATGGTGACGGTACCGGTCGACGCCGTACCGGCCACCGGCTCGGCCACCGGAAGGGCCCATACCTCCGTGCCGAAGTTATTGGCGAAGAACGCCTTGAACGCCAGGGACAGCTCGCTGCCCATGCCGAACAGGTGGTCCGCGTCCATCTGGCGGCCGATCGGGATGGGTACGTCGGGCGTGCCGTTACCCTTGTTGGGTCCGGCGGTGGTGATCATGGTTCCGGCGATGAGGGCCCGAAGAGGCTGGATCGGGTTGCCGGCCATGCTCGGGTCGACTTCCACCCAGTACAACGGCTGTCTCATTACCGCCGGAATGTTCGAGAACGAAATCGGCATCTCGATCCTCCTTCAGGTCTGGTTTGAAACTCAGTTGCTCTGCTCGCCGGTCGTCTGCTCGCGACGGTACGACCGCCGCGTGCCCTCCTGGCGAGCAGCCTCTTGCCTGTCGGTGGCCTCGGCCTGAACCTCGACGACCTCGATATCGCCGTCGTTGATGCGACGGCGAGTGAAGGCGTCGTTCGGCCACTCCACGTCGCCTCCGGTGCTGGGGAAGCCACCGGCACGCGGGTGCCTCACCAGCCTCTGGACATGATCCTTCAATGCTCTCACGCGCATGACGCTCTCTCCTTTCTCACGTGATGGTCGCGTCGGGTATCGCTATGCCCAGCGGACCGAGGTAGTAGTCGCTCGCGGTGACAGCTGATACTGGGGCCTGCGGGATGTCCCACACGGCGGTGATCTGCTGAACCTGGGTCCAGTCCTCCGGTGGCAGCGGGTACTTAGTCTGGAAGTGGAGCAGCAGGAAGTCGTCGGTGGCGACAAACTCGTAGTACTCCCTGAACTTGCACGTCAGCTCGAGCCTCAGCTCGGCCGCCGGCAGCTCGTTGTTCAAACCTGCGCTACCATAGTGATGGCTCCTGGTATAGCGGGAGAAACCCTCTACCGGAGCCGTCTTGTTGTTGTACACCGTAGGGAAGCACAGCAGCCCGTTCATGATCGCCCGGAACGCACCGTCGAGCTGCATCTCGGTCTGGACCGGATCGTTGTTCATGATCCACACCGTGAAGCCGATCCTGGCGTCGATGGTGAACTTGGGAGGTCCAGCGTCCCAGTCTCCGTCCGGGCCAGCGCTCTCGCTGATCAGGTACACTCCGCAGTACGGGATGTTCTCCTTGATCAGCTGGAGCTGCTTGGTGGTGCCAAACTTGAAGTTGGCGAAGTAGTTCAGCTGTCTGACTACAGCTAGGATGTTGTCGCGAATGATTAGGGCGAGGCTGTTGGTGACCGGATTGACGACTCTCCGCAGACGGACGACGTTGTTAGGGGCCGAAGCCATCAGGCATCCTCCCGTTCAGGTAGGCGAGACTCGCCGGCTCGACCTTCCTGATGATCAGGGTCGTGCACCCCTCTCCGTCTCGGCTCGAGCTCATCACCTCCCAGTCTCCCTCGTCGGGGATGTCGTTGTCGGCCGGGATGGTGATGACGTCAAGCTGGTTCGGGACTACGGCGAACTCGATCTCCCTCACGTCGAGCTCGGTCCTCTGATCAGACAGGATCATCCCATCCAGGCCCATGACGTCGAGCGATACGGTGTTGAGGATGCCCCGAGTCGGAAGGCCCGGGTCGTCAGCCCTGTCTGAGTACGGTGGCTGACCAGGCTGGCTCCCCAGCGGGTTGATGACGATCGGCCTGGCATAGAGGTCGAAGTTTGGCAGCAGGACGAGAGTCGAGAAGTTGAGCGCCATGTCACCCACCTCCGCTCAGCTTGGTCTTCAGCAGCGCGCTGCTATAGTCAACCTGATCCTGGACCGGGCGATAGTTCGGATTCGCCGGCCTGCGAACGAACGCCACCTTGACGCCGACCTCTCGCTTGGGGTGAATCGGCCTGGTGTGAACGAGCCTAGTGAACGCCATCTCACCATCTGTCTCGTCTCCGCCGCCGGCCGTCACGCTCGAGGCGATCGGAGACCTCCACCCGGACTGAAACTCGGCCACTGACTCGTCGATGGTCTCCCGCATGACGCTTACCATCTTGTCGGCGAAGTCCTGGGCGCCCTGAGTGAAGTGCTTCGCCGCCTTGTCGAGGTCTGACGTTACGACGATCTCCATCTCACACCTCCCACCGCGTGTAGTGGACCAGCAGCCTATTCACCGCCGTGTTCATCACTGAGAGGCCTCCGCTGCCAGTGGTGCCACCACCGAGAATCTTGGTCGGGTCGAAGAACTGAACTCGCTTCTCCCGGTAGCCCAGCGAGCGAATGCCGGCGACGCCCTCGAGGCTGGACATGATCTTGGTGTCCCTCACCAGCATGGCCGTCGCCTGCTTGAGTGGAAGAGGAGCGTTGTCAGGGAGGAGGTAGCCGCCCCAGTACGTCACCACCACGTCCTCGGCCCAGCCCTGAAAGTTGGACAGCTTTCCGCTCTCCTCCTCAAGCTCGTAGTCGGCTGGGTCGACCAGCGCCCCACCGGCGTACACGCTCTCGACGTCTGCCTCCTTCACCGGCCAGTGGGAGAGGAACACTCGCCGGTTCCCGATGTCTCGCCAGGTCTCCTTGACCTCCTCGTACGCCATGATCCTGTTGCACAGCCGCATGATCGACGCCGAGTTGATGTCGATCATGAACTGGAGTGAGGCGTCACTCACCGTTGTCGTAGCGCCGAACAGCAGCCTGGCCTCGGCGATCGAGAGGAAACCGATCTCGGTTGCCGGCGTCAGTATCTTTATCGTCCTGTCAGCCATCGTTGCTCTCGCGATGATAGCGCTCGAACAGCACCCTCATGTCAAAGCCGACCTCCTCGCCGTCTGAGTTGAGAGCCTTGATCGCGTATCCGTCGTCGCTGATCTTGAAGCCTATCAGGCTCGCCCCAGCCTCGCCCCTCTCGCCTCGCTCGCCCTGAAGGCCGCGCTCGCCCTTCTCTCCCCTGTCGCCTCGCTTGCCGGGAAGGGTCAGCGCCTGCCATCCATCGCCTGGGCATGCACCTGGATCGTCCCTCTTGGCGATGAACGAGCAGCCGTTCAGCGCGACGATGTCCAGCTCCTTGTACTCGCCAACGTCGCGATACGTCCCTCGCGGGCGCGGCGTTATCCCGTTGACGCCAGCCTGAGCCAGGCACACCCAGTCTCGCGTCGTCCCAGGCTCCCTGCCGGTGTCCCTCGTAGCCTGCCAGGTAGCACCGGCGTGAGTGACGACGTCTCCTTCATACGAGACCTCGTCAGGGTCCCACTCGCGCGCGATGGGCAGCTTGCCCTGAGGTCCCTCGCGTCCTACCTCGCCAGGCTCTCCTCGATCGCCCTGAGTACCCACTTCACCCTTCTCACCTCTCTCGCCAGGAATGCCTTGCTCGCCTTGGAGGCCGCGATCACCATCTTCGCCCTTCTCACCGCGCTCGCCCTGAAGGCCGCGCTCACCCTGCTCACCCCTGACGCCTTGCTCACCTTGCTCGCCCTGGATGCCTTGATCGCCTTGGAGGCCGCGATCACCATCTTCGCCCTTCTCACCGCGCTCGCCCTGAAGGCCACGCTCGCCCTGCTCGCCCCTAACGCCTTGCTCACCTTGCTCGCCCGGGATGCCTTGCTCACCATGAATGCCGCGCTCGCCATCTTCGCCCTTCTCACCGCGCTCGCCCTTGAGGCCGCGCTCGCCCTTGAGGCCGCGCTCGCCCTGCTCACCCTGGACACCTTGCTCACCCTTCTCGCCACGCTCTCCCCCTACACCCTGCTCGCCGCGCTCACCGGCGTCACCCTTCTCTCCTCGCTCACCGGCGTCACCCTTCTCACCTCGCTCGCCATGAGGTCCAGTCTCGCCAGCCTCACCCCTCTCTCCGCGCTCTCCACGCTCGCCAGTCTCGCCGCGCTGTCCAGCTGGGCCTGCTTCGCCAGGATCACCCTTCTCACCTCGCTCTCCAGGATCGCCACGGTCGCCTCTCTCACCAGGTACACCGGGCTCTCCACTCTCGCCACTTCGTCCAATCGGCCCCGGTTCCCCACGCGGCCCCTGGTCTCCCGTCTCACCGGGAGGTCCCTCGCTGCCTGGGAGTCCTGGCTCACCGCGCTCACCTGGGTCACCCTTCTCACCTCTCTGTCCAACCTCGCCGCGCTCGCCGGGGTCACCCTTCGCGCCATACTCGCCGCGCTCGCCCTGCACCCCAGCGGTACCAGGCTCGCCGCGCTCGCCCTGAGGTCCAGGATCGCCAGCGTCACCCTTCTCGCCGCGCTCGCCCTGAGGACCTGCGTCACCGTCCCTCAGCTCAGCCAGGCGCTTGGCGACAACGGCATCAACCTCGGCCGCCATCTGGGTCATGAAGGCCTTGCGATCGGCGGTGAACTCCTCCCTCATCTCGACGATCTGCGCCCTCATCTCGGCGACCAGCAGCTTGGCCTGAGCCTCGATCAGCTCGCGCTCGCGCACCCAGTTCCGCCGCTCCTCGGCCAGCACGCCTGCGAGGACCTGACGCCATACGTCAGTGGTACCTTCGACTGATTCCAGAGGCGAGCTCGACGACTCGTCTGATCTCCCGTTTGACCTCATCGTCGTAGTCCTTCTTCGGAGCCGAGGGAGGAGTCGGTGTCGGCTTGACCGGCTCGGCTGGCGAGGCGCCGGGAGCCGGAGGAGATGGCGGAACGTGAGCGGCTGGCGGAGGATGCCCGCCAGGTGGCGGAGCCTGGATACTGGCGGCGGCGCTGAGCGGCACCACCTGCTGCTGGACCCTCGGCTCGTCACCGAACTTCACCTCGTCGAGGCCCTCCTGGGTCCGCGCCTCATTGGGGCTGTAGACGCCGCCCTGGACGCCGCGGACCAGGGCGTCGATCCTGTCCTTCAGCTGAGACCTGAGCAGCGCCTCGGTGCTGAACTCGACGTACTCGTCCGGCTGACCCTTGAGGTTGAACAGGAAGCCGATCGCCTCCTCCAGGTGATTTAGCGCGAAGCCCAGCCCGCTGGCCAGCCACATCTGCATGAGCACCTCGGTCGATCCGTACGGTGCGCTGCTCAGGCCGAGAATCTGAAGCGGGATGCGGAACGCCAGGGCAATGTGCTGCTCGGTGAGCTTGAACATCTCGGCAGCCTGAGACTCCCTCCCGCTGACGTTCCACGGCATGACCTTGAGGCCGGCGGTGAGGATCGGCGTTCCACCGGCGCCCATCCCCTTGACCTGCTCGTCCCATCGGTCGCGAAGGAACTGAACCTGGTCCTTGTCCAGGACCTGATCGGTCGAAAGCACAGCGGATGGTCTCGCCATGTTGTTGTAGAAGTTGATCTGCTGATCAGTGATGGCCTGGCCGGCGACGATGTCCGGGAGGGCGGCCAGGATCGGGGACTCTCCGACCAGCGGCCACGGGTACGTCCTGTTGGTCGAGTGAAGCCTGACGTGAAGCACGTCTCGCTGAGGCACGATCAGCGGCCCCGTGATCCTTCGCTCGATCACCTGGTTGCCACCCAGGCGATAGAACACGTCGCCAGTGACGGCCAGCTGAGGCAGGCTGAAGTTGGGGTCCATGAGGTGCAGCTCCGACACCTCGAACCTGTCGTTCCTCAGCGCCAGGGCGTACGCGTTGCCGGTGAGATACAGGCTCCTCACCAGGTTGAGCAGGAAGTCGCTGATGGTCTGATAGTCGTTCGGGTAGCGAAGGATGCGGGAGAGCGCCGACGTCGTGACGCGGTCCCTCCCGCCCTTGCTGTTCAGCCTCCAGTGATCGCCCGGGCACATGGCGATGGTCTGAGCGTACGCGCTGACGCACGCCTCGACCATGGCCGAGCGAGTGGAGGCACCGATCGGGTCATATCCCAGCTGCCACCAGTTCCAGTACTGGCCTGCCTGAGCGCTGAGCCAGCCACCGGTGAGCGGGAGGTGATACGGCCCCGGTCGATACGCTCCCTCAGTGGCCCTCACCAGGGGGCGAAAGATGCGGGCGACGAGGGAGCGAGCACTCATTCGCTGCGGTGCGTCGTACCATGCGTCGGCGAGTGGGCCGGCTGAGCCCTCGCCTGACGAGTCTGGTATGATCCGGCTGGCTTCGCCTCGGCAGCGCGGGTCGGTGCATTGGGATCAGGCCCGCTGCCGTCGTCCTCGTGCTCGGTCGGCGACGCGCCGTACATGGCCAGGTTGCACTCCTCCTGAGTCGGCGTCGGCTTGCCCTTCATCCTCTCCTCCCGCTCAGCGCGACTCTTGTCGAGCAGCTCCTGGTCCCTCGCAATCAGCTCCTTGGCGGCTTCCTTTGGATCGGCCATGATCAATGGTCTCCTGTTGAGGTTTTACGAAAACGCCGAGGGTGGGCTCAAGCCCACCCTCGCCTCTCTTGCCTCGCGTCTACCAGGTAACGCCCTGAGTCCAGGCCAGGATGCCAGAGCGACGAAGCGTCCAGTTCATCGGCAGGATCAGCCGAAGCGCCATGGAGTCGGTCTGCCACAGCGACACCGTCGGAGAGGCCGCCGTACCCGGAGAGCCGCTGACGATCTGCAGCGGGTTGGTGTCCTCCAGGTGAAGCGTAGCCTGATCCGAGACCTCGAAGCGCGGGCCCTCGGCTCCGACCGAGACGAAGTCGGCGGCATCGACCGCGATCACCGTACCCAGCGGCACGGTGCCCGAGTCGATCACCGGATAGCTCATCAGTCGACCGGCGCTGATCTCGTCCTTGAACGGGAAGATGCCGGTGTTGCCGGCGCTGGTGAGCCCGATGGAGAGGACCTGCTGCGGGTTCATCAGCCACGCCATGTTGCGGACGTGACCTAGCGTGCCGGTGAGGATGGCACCCGAGAGGGCCTTGATGTCGCCGACCAGGGCGTTGAGGCCGCCACCGGCCGTAGGCGTGAGGGCGGCCACACCGTTGAGCAGGCCGGCGGGGCGAACCGCCGTCGCGGCGTTGGAGTCGAGCAGGATCGCGTCCAGGCTGACAGCCGTATCCTCCTGGATCGCCTGCCTGAGCAGGCCCTCGATCGCCGGGATGGAGTGCTCGTCGATCTCCCTGGTCCAGGTGGTGATGACGGCCATCTTCTTGGGCGTCAAGACCTGAGCGGTGAAGAGGCCCTGACGGACCGGGATGGGCTGACCCTCACCAACGAACGAGCCGGCGATGGCAGGCGTGCGAGCTCGCGTCGGGATGCTGATCTTGCCCGCCCTGCCGAAGCTGAGCGAGAGGCCGAGGCCGGCCAGCCTCGGATACACGCTCTTGGGCAGCAGGGTCTCCATCAGGTCGGCCCACAGCTGCTGGACCAGCTCCGCCGCCCAGCCCGTCACCGTGGTCATGGCCGGAGCGGTAGCGGCACGGGCGCAATACTCGGAGAGCACCCGAGTAGTCTCGTCGGAGTACATCGGCATGCCGCCCTCGGCCGCGGCCTTCTGGATGGCCTGCTCGATGCTGATCTTGAACCGGTGAGCCAGAATCTGGACCACGCCGGCCCTCACCAGGAGGTCGACGCGCCCCTCCTTGGTCTTAGGGATGTTGAACGGCTGACGGCTTCCGCCGCCGTTCTGACCGCCGCGATGGACGGCCACTGCTCGGGTGCCTCCGCCACCGCCATCGTCGGCGGTGGTGGTCGCAAGGTGCTTCTCCGCCTCGGTGAGGGCCGCGAGACCCTTCTCCTCCTGGGCGATCTTCTCGTTCAGCTCGTGAGTGATGGTGAGCTGGGCGTCGCTGACGTTGGTGTCGTCGACGCTCTTGAGGTGCTCCTCCAGCTTCTCGCGCAGGGCGGTGATTCGCTCCTGCGCAGCCTGGATGCGCTGCGAAAGCGACATCGTATTGGTCCTTCCATTGGTGTTTCGCCTGGCGAGCTCGCCGGTTGAACCGCCACGACCTGACCTCGTGCCCCTGGTGCCGAGCTCGGCGAACACGATGCCCATGGTGGCGGGAGAGATTTTCAGTCCCTTCGCGACGGCGATCGCGTTGGGGTTGGCTGGAACGGAGACCAGGCTGGTCTCCACCAGCTCCGCCCTGACGTAGTGATCGCCGACGAAGCCCTTGTGGTCAGCCGGTCTCTGACGCGGCTGCTTCTCGATGCTGACGAAGCCGACCGACGTCGCCCTGAGGATGCCGGCCTCGATCAGCTTCCTGATCTCGTCGATGCGAGGGGAGGTCCCCTCGGGGGCGATCTTCAGCCGCCCCTTCAGCGCCTTGCCGTCCACCCTGAGGTTCTCCCATCGCCCGATGGGGAAGTCGCTCCGGTGATTGAACAGCGCGATCGGGTTCTTCTTGAAGTTGACGAGGTCCCACCCGGCCGAGGAGATGATGTCACCCATTCGATCAGGCGTCTCGTCGCTGAGCACGAACTCCATGCCGTGAACCTCGCCGGCGTGGGTCTTATGGACGATGGAGCGACCATCGCTGGTCCTGGTGCTCAGGCCTCGGTTGGCCTCCTCCCAGGCGTCGATGTCAGGGCCGAGGCCCTCAGACTGAGTGTCGCTCTCCTCCCACGCCATCTCGCACAGGCTCTCGACCTCGTCGTCACCCATGTCCTCATTGGCGTCACCGACCTCGTCCCTGCATCGCTCCATGAAGTCGATCTCGCCCTCGCCGGGCTCCGGCTCCGGGACGCCTGGCTCAGCCTTGGCCGCCAGCGCCAGCAGCGCCTTGGACGGCTCCTTGCCGAACCTCGCCTTCCACCGCGCGATGATCTCCTTTACGCCAGAGCGATCCTCGTCGGACAGTGCATCGTCCCACTCCCAGTACGTCGAGCAGGCGTCAGCCGCCTCGTTCTCGCTTACCGAGTCGTCGTCGGCCCTCACCTCCTCAACGCATCGCTCGACGTATTCGCTCTGGCTCTCGCCGTCCTCGACGTCCGGCATGTCACCCTCGGTCAGGCGAGTGAGGAGCGAGAGCGATGGGTCCCTGCTGAACTTCTTTCGCCACCGCGCGATGATCGCGGCGATCTCATCGACGCTCTTCTTCGGCGGAGCGCCGCCGTGCTCGGCCCGCCACGCCGAGAAGCAGATCGCCAGCATCTGGTCCTGCGGGCGCTTGGTGTCGCTCTGGGCGACCTCGTGCATGCATCGGCCCATGAAGTCGGACTGACTCTCACCCTTGTGAGGCTTCGGAACTGGCATGGCTCTTGCCTCCTCCATTCGCTATCGGCCTGAGCTGCTCGTCGTAGTACCCAGGCTTCAGCTTGGCGAGCGGGGTCCCGGTCGCGTCGACCTCGTACGCCGATCCATTGATGAGCGTGTAGACCGCCCCGTCGCTGTTGACGAACCACCCGTTCTGCAGCCTCACCTCTCACCTCCCGGGGAACAGGGCCGCCACCTCGGCATCGGTGAGACCGACGGACCGGGCCACCTTCCTGCCGACGGCGGTGGCGGCCTCCTG
>Ga0066903_100002761_pt1 | contig 13928 bp, 11 predicted proteins | sample PanSoiMetaGPlot1_FD_67491 | JGI IMG/M metagenome (GOLD analysis project Ga0066903, IMG submission 67491) | Tropical forest soil microbial communities from Panama analyzed to predict greenhouse gas emissions - Panama Soil - Plot 1 (version 2) | ecosystem: Environmental > Terrestrial > Soil >...
GATGCGGCTGATCCGCATTGTGCGCGGCAAACGAAAAACCGGCGCGGAAAAGCTTCCCGCGCTTCCTGGCGAGCTGGCGCCGGAGAAGGAATAGCGGCGCCTGCCACTCTTGGGGTCGTGGCCGGGCTTGTCCAAGCCACCTCGATTATTCCTGCTGCGCGCCTAAAACTCGGGATCGCCGGGACAGGCCGGCGTCGACGCCGGTAGCATGTGATTCAGAGCGATGGAAAACTGATCCAAGGATGACGTCGGAATCATTTCCCGCGCCCTTTCGCGAGTGTAACGCCGGATTTCCCCTTGGCTCGCCCCCCGAAACGATGTGATGATGCCCATCACATCCCGCGGAAGGAGCGCGACATGAAATTCGGGATCCTGTTCACATCCCATCCCAACACGGATACCGAGCCCTATCCGCATCGCGACGTGCATGCGCGCGTCACCCGCGAAATCCTGCGCGCGGACGAGCTCGGCTACGATTACGCCTGGCTTGCGGAGCATCACTTCAGCAACGAATACGGGATCATGCCGGACGTGTTCGTCTACGCGGGCTACCTCGCCGCCCTGACCAAGCGCATCAACATTGGCACTGCGGTGGTCACGCTGCCGCTTGCGAATCCGCTGCGGGTCGCCGAGAACGCCGCATTCGTGGACATCCTCAGCGGCGGCCGCTTCGCGCTCGGGCTTGGCTCAGGCTATCGCAAATACGAGTTCGACGGGTTCGGCGTCGATTTCGAGGCGCGGCGCGACATGCAGGAAGAGGCGCTGCCGCTCGTCATGGAGCTGCTTGCGGCGAAGCGAACTGCCCATCACGGCAAGCATTTCCAGTTCAAGATCGAGGGCGCCTATGAGCTGTTTCCTCACGCGCTCCAGAAGCCGCATCCGCCGGTTTTTCTCGCCGGCGCCACCGAGCGCTCGATTGCGGTCGCCGGCCGCATGGGCTTCGGGTTGATGCTCTCAAGCTGGACGCCGTTCGCCGAGCTTGCGCGCCAGACTGCCAGATACCGCGCCCATCTCGAAGAGACTCCGGCATCGCGGCGGGCCAATCCGGCGCGCGGCCACGTCGACATCGCGCGCCTCGTCTATGTGGCGGAGACCGACGCCGTCGCACGGCACGACAGTGAGCCGGGCATCCTGCGACATCTCAGCCACTTTGCGAGCGGCCACACCTCCGGCTATCTCGGCACCGTGCAGGAAAAGACGGTCGGCAGCCGCGCCGGCTACGAGGCGCTTGCGCACGACATTATTCTGCACGGCTCGCCTGCGACCGTCGCAGACAAGATCGCGCATCTGCGCGACACCACCGGCGCGACCTCCATCATGGTGCATTATCCGCCCTGGTACGGGCTCGAAAAGGCGCTCGCCTCGCTGGAGCTTTTCGCTTCGGAAGTGGCGCCGAAGCTGCGCGCAACTGCGGCCCCCATAGGGCGGATTAGCGCAGCGTAATCCGCCCATGGTGTGCGCCCGGGAGTACGATTTCTCGCCAGTGGCGAATCAGTGACGAGTCCCACACACGTCCGTTCAGGGTCGCCCTCGCCGTGACTTGCGCATTGACGCCAACAGCAGGTTTGCCTTCGAACGCGGGAAGGTCCGCTGAGTCCGCTCGGCTGCAGGCGCCCCATCGGCAACCCGAGCATGGACGACGGTTTCGGATTACCTTCGGGCGAGACGGGCCGTTTCTCGTCGCGAGCGGCCACCCTCGTTGCGCAGCCTAATCCAACCGCGGGCGCAATACGGTCGCTCAACTGCCCGGAAAGTGTGGTGCTGATTATTTTACCAGATAATATTCGTTGACGGATATTCAATCAACGTATATGTCTTCCTCCGTGAAGCGACTCTCAAATCCCCTGGCGCTCGCCGTGCTCGCGCTGCTGTTCGAACGCCCGATGCATCCTTACGAGATGGCGGCGACGCTCAAGCATCGGCACAAGCATGAGAGCATCAAGCTGCACTATGGCAGCCTCTATACCGTGATCGAGCTTCTCATGGGACGCGGCTTCATCGGCGCCAAAGAAACCTCGCGCGGCGGCAAGCGGCCGGAGCGCACGGTCTACACCCTCACGCCGGCCGGCCATGATGAGTTGCGGGACTGGATGCGCGAACTCGTGAGCGAGCCCACCAAGGAATTTCCGCAGTTCGGCGCCGCTTTGTGTCTGTTGCCGGTGTTGCCGCCGGATGAAGCGGTCAAGCTGTTGCGCTGTCGCACCGCTGATCTGTCGATCGGGGTCGCCAGGTTGGAGGCCCAGCTGTCGCACATGGCGACACAGGATTTGTCCGCGATGACCAGACCCGAAGAAACGCTGCCGGCGCAGCTTGCTGGAGAGAAATTTCCGCCGATTTTCGTGGTCGAGAGCGAGTACCGTCTGGCGCTGATCAAGGCCGAGCTCGACTTCGTGCGTGATCTCGTTCGCCGCATCACCGAGGAGGGATGGGGACCGGTCGGATTGTGGCGCGAGATTCAGGCGTCCCTGGAACGTCAACATCGACCCGCAGGGTCACGAAGCTGCTCAAGTTCGCCCGCAGAACCGGAAGAGATTTCGTGATGATGAACATGGCGAAGTCCGACGACAAGGCGACGCTGCTTCGCTCGCTCGCAATCGACAGGAGCGGGAGCGATGTGGCTCAGGCAGCGCCACGGCGCTGGTTCCTGCCCATAGCCGTTGGCGGCGGCGCGGCTTTGATCCTCGTGATCGCCGCGCTCCTGTTCCTCCAATCGCCGGCGGATCGGCTCGCCGATCGCGCCGCAGCCTCGCAGCCAGCAGCTGCGATCTCTCTGCAAGCCGCGACGCCTGCGGCGGATGCGCGCCGAACGGGCGGCCTTGCCGCGTCGGGCTACGTCGTGGCGCGGCGCAAGGCGACGGTTGCGGCCGAGATCACCGGCAAGGTGGTGGCCGTGATGGTCGAGGAAGGCATGGTCGTCAAGGAGGGGCAGGAGCTCGCGCGGCTCGACAGCGTGCTTGCGGAGAAAGACCTCGCGCTCGCCAAATCCCGCGTCGAATCGGCCGAAGCGGCGATTGCGGTGATCTCGGCCGACCTTGAGGACGCCGTGCGCATCGTGGCGCGAGCCAAAACCTTGTCGCAGAAGAACGTCATGAGCGAAGCCGATCTGACCAAGGCCGAGGCTCGCGCCGGCGTGCTCAATGCGCAACTGCGCCAATACCAGGCGCAATTCGAAACCGCCCGCCTCGACGCGCAGCGCAATGCGGCGGTGCTCGACAAGCACAGCATCCGTGCGCCGTTCGACGGCGTGGTGGTCGACAAGAGCGCACAGCCGGGCGAGATGATCTCGCCCCTCTCCGCCGGCGGCGGCTTCACCCGCACCGGCATCTGCACCGTCGTCGATATGGACTCGATCGAGATCGAGGTCGACGTCAACGAGGCGTTCATCGGCCGGGTCGCCGCCGGCAGCGCCGTCAGCGCAGTGCTCGACGCCTATCCGGACTGGACGATTCCAGCTTACGTGATCGCGATCGTTCCGACCGCCAATCGCGAGAAGGCGACAGTGCGGGTGCGCATTGGCTTTCGACAGAAGGACCCGCGCATCCTGCCGGACATGGCCGTCAAGGTGACGTTCCTTGAGGATACGACCGGGGTGAGCGGTCGCAGTGAAACCGCGGCGAATTGAGAATAGCGAGAGGCAGGCATGTTTCCGATGAGATTGCTGGTCGCGAGCATGCACGTCTTTCTTGCCGCTCGTCCGCAAGCAAGGCGTGGATGGCCGGGGCCCGCCCGGCCATGACTCCTGACAAATCGCTCGACCTCACCGACATGAGTTCCTAACCAGATTCAGGAGAATGACATTGGCCCCCGACACCCCGATGGTTCGCCTCTTCCATGTTAGCAAGCGCTTCACCAAGGGCCGCGAGACGATCTCGATCTTCGACCAACTTGATCTGTCAATTCCGCGCAACGATTTCGTCGCCGTGATGGGCCCGTCAGGCTCCGGCAAGACGACGCTGCTCAATCTCCTGGGCGGGATCGACAGCGCCGACGCCGGCGAGGTGAACGTTGCCGACCGCCGCATCGACGGGCTTTCCGAAGGCGAGCTCGCGCGCTGGCGCGCGGCCAATATCGGCTTCATCTTCCAGTTCTACAACCTGATGCCGATGCTCACGGCGGCGCAGAATGTCGAGCTGCCGCTGCTTCTCACCGGCCTGCGCAGCAAGGAGCGCGCCGCCCGGGTCGACACCGCCCTTTCGGTCGTCAACCTGGCGGACCGCCTCAAACACTATCCGCGGGAAATGTCGGGCGGCCAGCAGCAGCGGGTCGCGATCGCGCGGGCGATCGTGTCGGATCCCAACCTGCTCCTGTGCGACGAGCCGACCGGCGACCTCGACCGCGGCTCAGCCGACGAGATTCTGTCGATTCTCCAGCTCCTCAACAAAGATCTCGGCAAGACCATCGTGATGGTGACCCACGATCCCGCTGCGGCGCGCTATGCACGGCGCACGCTTCATCTCGATAAGGGCAGCTTCATCGAACGCGAGCTTGCCGCATGAATGACTTCACGCTCATTCGCAAGAACCTGTTCCGCCGCAAGCTGCGCGCCTTCCTGATGATCGCGTCGATCCTCATCGCGTTCCTGATCTTCGGCGTCCTTGCAGGCGTCTATGCGTCGTTCACGGCCGGCGAGGACCGCGCGGCGGCCGACCGCCTCGTCGTCGTCAACAAGGTCAATTTCACTCAACCGCTGCCGATTGCCTACTATAATCGCGTGCGGTCCGTGGCGGGGATCCGACAAGTGACGTACGCCAATTGGTTTGGCGGCTACTATCAGGACCCACGGAACTTCCTCGTCGTGATGGCGGTCGAGCCCGAAACCTACACCGATATCTACGCGCGCGACATCGATCTCACGCCCGAGGCGCGACAAGTCTTCATGCGCACCCGTACCGGCGCGCTCGTCGGCGAGGCCATGGCGCGCAAATGGGGATGGAAGGTCGGCGACCGGGTGCCGATCGCGAGCAACATCTTTTCTCAGCGCAACGGCTCCCATACCTGGGAGTTTGACATCGTCGGCATCTTCACGGCCAAGACGCAGCAGGTCGACACCAATTTCATGCTCTTCCAATACGACTACTTCGACGAGACGCGCTCGTTCGGCAAGGATACCATCGGTTGGCTGGTGTTGCAGACCGCGAATCCGACTGACAACGACCGCATCGCCAAGGCGATCGACGGCATGTTCGTCAATTCGACCGCCGAAACCGCGACCGACACCGAGAAGGCCTTCAACAAGGCGTTTGCGGCGCAGTTCGGCAACATTGCGCTGATCGTTGTTCTGGTGGTCGGCGCCGCCTTCGTCACCATTCTGATGATCGTTGGCAACACCATGGCGCTGACGGTTCGCGAGCGAACGCGCGAGATCGGCGTGCTCAAGATGCTGGGTTTCACCGGCGGCCGCATTCTGCGCCTTGTCCTCGGCGAGTCGATCCTGCTCGCGCTCCTCGGCGGGCTTCCAGGACTTGCGCTCGCCGCACTCGCCATGTCGGCGTTGCGCCCGAGCGTCTCCAACATGATGCCCGGCTTTGCGTTGATGGGCGACACCGTCGCGGAGGGCATCATTCTCATGCTCGCGCTCGGGCTCATCACCGGCATGATCCCGGCGCTCAATGCCATGCGGCTCAAGATCGCGACCGCGCTGGGGAGAGGGTGATACGATGCGTTCGCTCCTCCTCCAGATCGTCGCGGTCACCACCATCAACCTCAAGAGCATTCCGCGACGCATATTGCTGTCGCTGTCGACGATCGTTGCCGTCGCCCTCGTCGTCATGGTGCTGCTCGCGTTCCTCGCAATGGCGAACGGATTCCAGCGCACCATTGCGGGCTCCGGTTCCCAAGACATCGGCATCGTGCTGCGCGCCGGATCGCAGGCCGAAATCAACAGCACCGTCACGCGCGAACAGGTGCGCCTCGTCGAGGACGGCCCCGGCATCGCGCGGGGCGGCGACGGCAAGGCGCTGGTCTCGCCGGAGCTCTATCTCGTCGTCGACGGCATCAAGCACACCACCAAAACCAAGGCCAACCTGCCGCTGCGCGGCATTGGCGAGCAGGGCTTCACGCTGCGCAAGGGGATCGTCATCACGGCAGGCCGCATGTTCAATCGGGGCACGAACGAGATCGTGGTGGGCAAAGGGCTTACGCGGGAGTTCGACGGCTTCGATCTTGGCAGCACCGTCGCGTTCGGCACGACGCGGTGGACCGTGGTGGGCATTTTCGACGCGGACGGCAGCGTGTTCGAGTCGGAAATCTGGGCCGACCTGCCGGTTGTGCAAAGCCTGTTCAACCGCAACAATATCTTCCAGACCGTGCGGGTGCGGCTCGCTGGTCCGGCAACAATCGACGAACTGAAAGGCTACAACGACAACGATCCGCGCATGAAGCTCGATGTGAAGTCGGAAGCTGCTTATTTCGCCGATCAGTCGTCGCAGACCACCGATCTTATCCAGAAACTCGGGTGGCCGCTCGCCATCGCCATGGCGTTCGGCGCTCTCGCCGGCGCGCTTAACACCATGTATTCGTCGGTCGCGGCGCGGGCGACCGAGATCGCCACCCTGCGCGCCATCGGCTTTGGCGGCTTTTCGGCTTTCGTCGGCACCTTGATCGAGTCGCTGCTGCTTGCGGCGGTCGGCGGCGCCATCGGAGCGGCCTTGACCTACGCCTTCTTCGACGGGCTGAGCGCCGCGACGCTCGGCGGCAATTTCACGCAGGTCGTGTTCAGCTTCAAGCTGAGCCCGGCTCTCGTCGGCGAGGGCGTCCTGCTCGCCCTCATCGTCGGCCTCGTCGGCGGCCTGTTTCCGGCGCTGCGCGCGGCCCGGATGCCGATCGTCGCGGGGTTGTACGGGTAGCTTCGACTTTTTCGAGGCATTGAAATCAGCTCGCAGCGCGGGATAGGCGAAGCGTAATCCGCCAACCCCCGGTACCCGGCCGGCCCTCGGCACAATACGCTTCGCTATTGCCCCCCTACGAACCTCTGCGGCTATTTTGCCGAGCAAAGTGAGGCCTGAATCGCATGCGCACCACCTTGGTTCTTGACGATGACTTGGTAAGCGCTGGCGTGCAGCGGCATCAAAGAAAAGACCTTGCTGGTTCGATAAGCGCTCAAGGCGCTGATTGAACGAGAAAGTGCGAGGCGGCTTGCTCGTCTGGGTGGCAGCGAGTCTGCACTGAAACCCGTAGCCCGCAGAGCGGATTAGCGAAGGGTAATCCGCCGGTCCCGCGGCACTGCCATCCCTGGCGCATTCGCTATTGCGCCTTACGTCCCTCCCTCCCAGCGAAACGCTGGATGGCGCTTTGCTCCGGCTTGGGTGATAATTTTCAGGCAGTGTGCGACCATGCAGCCGTGTGACAGGCACGGGAAATGCTTGCAATTTGAGAGCGGGAAATCCAACAGAGGAAACCTCACAATGACCAGTGATTGGAATGACCCGGATGGGTCAAACACGTTTTTGTTTAGCCGCAAGGTGACCCGTCGCCGGCTGGTTGGGTGGGGCGGTGGCGTGCTGGGCGCGGCGATATTGCTGCCGGCGCCGTGGCGAGCCGCTTTCGGCCAGGCCAAGCCATACAAGATCGGCAGCATACAGCCGCTTTCGGGCGCGGGCGCTGCGGGCGGCAAGACGGCGCTGGTCGGCGTCGAGATGGCGGTCGATCGCATCAACAAATCCGGCGGCATCAACGGCCGGCCTGTTGAGCTGGTGGTCGCCGACGATGAGTCGAAGCCCGACGTGGCTCGCCGCAAGGCGCAAAAGCTCGTCGACGACGACAAGATCGACGTACAGGTCGGAGGCTTCCTCTCCAACATATGCCTCGCCTGCATGCCGGTCTGGGAGGAGGCGAAGATCGTCAACATGATCAGCGTGTGCCTCGACACCACGCTGACGACGAGCAAATGCAATCGCTACAGCTTCCGCCCGTTCGATTACGCTCCCGCGCAGGCGGTGGCGTTCGCGCCTTATCTGGTCAGGAAGATGGGCAAGAAGTGGCACATCGCCTACAGCGACTACGCATGGGGTCAATCAACGCGCGATGCCTACGCGGATCAGATCAAGAAGGCCGGCGGCGAAGTGGTCGGCGTCACCGGCATCCCGCTCGGCACCGCCGACATGGCCCCCTTCCTGTCCAAGATCAGTGGGAATTTCGACGGGCTGTTCGGCGTCTTCGTCGGCGTCGACGGCGTGGCCGTGGGCAACCAGGCATTCGATCTCGGCCTGACCAGAAAATACAAATGGGCCGGCGACGGTGCGATTGCTGAATCCACCAACCTGCCCGCGCTCGGCAACAAAATCGAGGGCTTCGTCGGCATCAATCGCTACCTTCCGGTTCTCGAAGGTCCGCTCGACACACCGGCGCACAAGAAGTTCCTGGAGGAGGCCCGGGTCCGGCTCAAGAAGATCGACCCCTCCGGTCCGCTGCCCGACCGCTACGTTCAGTCGAACTACGAAGCCGTAAATGCCCTGAAGCTAGCCATGGAGAAATCGGGCTTCCGCGGCCGCGAGGACACGATGAAGCTCGTCGAGGCCCTCGAAGGCCTGGCGATGAAGGAAGGCGATGACTTCCCGCAGGGCGACAAGGTGCTCCGCAAGGAGGACCACCAGGCGTTCGTACGCGAGTTCATCTTCGAGATCAGGGGCGGCAAGCATAAGATCGTGGAGACGGTCGAGAAGGAAAAGACGTTATTCCCGCCGGCCTGCAAGTTCGCCGCCGCATAGAGCATCTCCGAATGAAGTTAAGCGGCGCGTGGGCTTGACCCGCGGGTGGCGGCGGTAGGGCGGATTAGTTCGCGCAGCGTAATCCGCCAGTCCGCGGCGCAATACGCGGAGTTTTATCATCGGGCCGGCCAAAGGCGCGACCCGGCGGCTTTGTGCCTGCAGCGCCAGGAGTGTCATTGCTGGGCTTGACCTGACTCGACCGGGCAATCCAGTATCCAGGTCGGTGGTAACTGGATCGTCCGGCCAAGCCCGGATCAAGTCCGGGGGGCGATGCAGCAGAGTGAGCACGAATCTAATCGGACCCCCGAAGTGACTGCGGATGTATCCATCAACCCGCGCTCCGCGGCTACCGTGCGGGGAACGCCAGCTCCCCTTCTCCAGACAGAGCTTTTAACCGTCCGCTTCGGCGGCCTGGCGGCGCTCAATGCCGTCAACTTCGAAGTCGGGCGTGATGAAATCCGCGCCATCATCGGGCCGAACGGGGCAGGAAAAAGCACGTTTTTCAATTGCCTGACCGGCAGTCTGCGGCCCTCTTCGGGCCGCATCCTGTTCAACGGCGAGGACATCACGGGGCTCACCGCCGATCGCATCTCGCGCAACGGCATCGCTCGTTCGTACCAGATCACCAACATCCTGCCGAACGCCACGACCCTGGAGAACGTCCGCATTGCCGCCCAGTCGCGCCGGCACGGCTGGAGCATGCTCACGCATCACGGCGCCTATGGCGACATCATTGCAAAAGCCGAGGCGGTGCTGGAATCAGTTGGCCTGCGCCGCAAGGCAGATGAGCTTGCTGCAAATCTTTCTCATGGCGAGCAACGCAATCTTGAGATCGGGATTGCGCTCGCCACCGAGCCCGAGCTCCTGTGCCTCGACGAGCCGACGGCCGGGATGAGCGCAGCCGAGACACACGAGACCATGGAGCTGGTGCGTCGTATTGCGAAGAATCTCACGATCCTCATCGTCGAACACGATATGCAAGTGGTGATGGAATTGGCGCAGCGAATTACGGTGTTGCACTACGGCGAAGTGCTGGCTGAAGGAACGCCGGCGGAAATCCAGCGGAATCCACGGGTGCTGGAGGTCTACCTCAAGACATGAGCGCGGCGCTGACAGCAACCGAGGCGCTCGTCTCGGTAGACAATATCCACACCCACTACGGCAAGAGCCACATCTTGCACGGCGTGACGCTGCACGTCGGCGCAGGGGAGGTCGTCGGTCTCCTGGGGCGCAACGGCGTCGGCAAGAGCACGACGCTCAAGACGATCATGGGTCTTGCCCGCCCGAGCCAAGGCGAGGTGCTGCTTGCCGGCCGCCCCATCACCGGCCTGCCGGCCCACAAGCTGGCGCGGCTCGGCGTAGGCTATGTCCCTGAGGACCGGCGCATCTTTCGCTTCCTGACCGTCATGGAAAATCTGCGCACCGGTCTCGACCGGCACGGCGTATCCGCAGCGAGGAAACAAGAGCTCCTCGATAAGGTCTTTGCGTATTTTCCCGTGCTCGCGGAGCGGCGCCAGCAGCCCGGCGGCACGCTGTCAGGAGGCGAGCAGCAGATGCTCGCCATCGCGCGGGCGATGATGCTTGAGCCCAGAATCATCCTGCTGGACGAGCCGACGGAAGGCCTGATGCCGCGCATGGTCTCCCAGATCGGCGAGATCATCGGCGCGTTGCATCGGGATGGAGTGGCAATTCTGCTGGTGGAGCAGAATGTGCCGCTCACGCTCGAAGCAAGCAAGCGCATCTACATCATGGAGAAGGGCATGGTGCGGCACCACTGCGCGGCGTCCGACATCAAGGTGAACGACGCCGCCATTCATCAGTACCTTGGGGTGTGCGTCATTTAGGGCATGTTCCGATCAGATCGAATCACCTCTGCGCTGTCATGCCCGCGCTTGTCGCAGGCATCCACGTCTTTGTTGCGTCGCCTCAGTAAGCAAAACGTGGATGGCCGGGACAAGCCCAGCCATGACGCCGAATAACTGGTTCAACATGATTGGAGCGCTGTAAGGTGTGAATCATGAACGCCGCTCTCGATCTCCTTGCCGCCATTCCGTACGATCAGATTTTGATCCAGACCGTGAACGGCATCGTTACCGGCATGATCCTGGCGCTGGTTGCTTCCGGTTTGACACTGATCTTCGGCATTATGGACGTGGTGAATTTTGCCCATGGCGAGTTGTTCATGCTGGGCGCTTACATCGGCGTCGTCGTGCTGGCGGCGACGGGCAGCTTCTGGCTGGCGCTTGTCGTCGCGACGCTTGTCGTCGCTCTGCTTGGCGCAGCGCTTCAGATCGTCACTTTGCGACCGTTGCTTGGCCGCGATCCCTTGACGACGATCCTCGCGACCTTCGGCATCTCCCTGGTGTTGCAGAATTATGCGCTCTGGCAATTCGGCCCGGTGGCGCGCAAGATCCAGGAGCCCTTCACTGGCGGCTTCCAGCTCTTCTACCTCGAGTATCCATGGTACCGGCTGCTGATTGCCGGGCTATCGGCCGTCATCATCGGCGCTTTCTGGCTGTTTCTGAAATACGGCACCTGGGGAATCTGGATACGCGCCACCACGCAGGACCGTGCCATGGCGCAGGCCATGGGCATCCCGGTTCCATGGGTCCACACGGGCGTCTTCGCCATCGGCGCCGGCATGGCAGCGGCAAGCGGCGTGCTGTTCGGCCCGCTGGTCGGCGTCAATCACGCCATGGGACTCGATTGGGTCCTGAAAGCCTTCATCGTGGTCGTGGTCGGCGGCATGGGAAATCTCGGCGGCTCGATTGCCGCCGCCATCTTCATCAGCCTCCTCGAAGCCTACGCCTCGATCTGGGTCAGCCCGGCCCAGGCGGTGATTGTCTCGTTCGTCGTCCTGATCCTGACCCTGTTGGTCCGCCCGACCGGCCTCTTCGTTCCGACGCCAAAATGAAACAACGATCGCGCAAGACCTACTGGATCGGCTTTTGCGTGGTCGTGGCGCTGCTCGCCGTGGCGCCGCTCGTGTTGCCGGAATTCTGGCGCCGCTTCCTCACCGAGATCCTGATCTGGGGCCTGCTCGCGATGTCGTCCGACCTTCTGATCGGCTACACCGGCATGATTTCATTCGGCCACTCGGCGTTTTTCGGACTCGGCATGTACGGCGCGGCGGCTGCGCTGTTGACGGTGAGCCCGCCGAATCTCTGGCTCGCAATAGGCTACGGGCTCATCGCCGCAGCGGGCGTTGCCCTGTTCGTGGCTTATTTCTCGACGCGCCTGCGCGACATCTATTTCGCCATCACGACCTTGATCTTCTCGCAAATCTTCTACGTCATTATCTTCACCTGGACCGAAGTTACCGGAGGCGAAAACGGGCTGACGTTCAGGCGTCCGGCGCTGTCGATTCCATGGATTTACGCGAGCCCTTTCACGAACGAAACGCTGCACTGGTTCGTGCTCGCGGTGGTGACGGCATCCTATCTGATTTTGCGGCGCATCACGCAGTCGCCGTTCGGGATGGTGCTGCAGTCCATCCGCGAGAACGAAGGCCGCACGCGGGCGATCGGCTACCCGGTCGAGCGCTACAAGGTCGTCGCGGTGATGCTGTCGGGGGTCTTTGCCGGGCTCGCCGGCGTCCTCTACGCCCTTCAGAATCGTTTCGCCGCGCCGGACTTCGTCTACTTCCTGGTCTCCGGGGAGACCGTGATCTTCAACGTCATGGGCGGCATCGGCACCTTGGTCGGGCCCCTCGTCGGCGCTGGCTTTTTCCTGCTGCTGCGCGAGGCCTTTTCGCGGTTTTTCACCGAGTACTACCTCATTCCGGTGGGGATCATCTTTATTGCGATGGTTATCTTCATGCCGCGGGGACTGGTCGGCTTCGCGCGGAATTGGCTTAATCGTTGAGGACTACTCACCCTGAACCGCGTCGACCCGGTCTTCGGCAGCGCGCAATTCCGCGATCATCTCGATTGAAGGCGGCGGCCGACCTGCCTGGAGCTTGATCGGCAGCCGCACGGTAAAGCGCGACCCCTGGCCCTCCTGGCTTTCGACCGCGATGCTGCCGCCGTGCAGGTCGACGACCATCTTCACGAGATTGAGCCCGACGCCGGTGCCGACGATTCCGGATACGTTGCTGCCGCGGAAGTAGCGCTCGAACAGCCGGCCGATGTCCGCGGACGGAATGCCGATGCCGTGGTCCTCGACCGCCACGACGAGCCATCCGTCTTCGGCCCGCGCGGTGATCCGCGCGACGCCGCCGCCGGGCGAATATTTAATGGCGTTGGACAGGAGATTGTCGAACACCTGGGAGAGCAATTTCGGATCCCCGACCATGCGCAGGCTGCGGTCACCCAATTCCGCCATGATGGTCGAGCCGGGAGAGCTCTCGCGGTGGAGCTGGCAGACATCATGCACGAGCTCGCGCAGATCAATCTCCTGCGGATGGAAATAGAGCCCGGCGCCACTTTCGAGGAGGCGGGTCGAAGTCAAGAGATTGTCGATCAGATGGGTCATGCGCAGGGCGGCGGCGCGAATCTTGCCGGCGCGGGTGACGATCTCGTCGACGCCGATCCGTTCCCTGAGCTTGTTCAGGCGTTGCGCATGTCCGTCGATGATGGTCAACGGCGTACGGAATTCATGTGATGCCATCGAGACGAAGTTGCGCTGCAATTGAGTGAGGTGCCGCTCGGCGGCGAGCTTCTCTTCGAGCATCGAGGCCTGCTGGGCGAGCCCGCGTTGCGTGACCATGAGCTCGATCGCATTGTTGCGGAAAACCACGGCCGCGCGCGCCATTTCACCGATCTCGTCCTGGCGCTCGGTGCCGCGAATTTCGATTTCGGTGTCATTGGCGGCGAGGCGATGCATGTAGCCGGCAAGACGGAGCAGCGGGCTTGAGATCGACCGGCTGATATAGATGAGCGCGCCCACCACCAGCACGCCGGCAAACACCATCGCGATGCCGATCAGCCATTTCGCGTCCTGATAGGCCACGGCAACGCGTCCGGCAGCCTCTCGCGCATTTTTGACGGCGTGCTCGGTGAGCTGCCCCAGCGCGTCGCTGGCCGCGTTATAGGCCGCGCGCGAGATTGTCATGTAGGCCGAGACCGCCTCCGCCTTGCGCCCGCTCCGCGACAGCTCCAGCATCTGGTTGACAACGGCGCGATAGTCGTTCCAGCGCTCGCGGAAGTGGATATAAAGGGCATGCTCTTCGGCATCGTGGCGGATGCGCTCGTAGCTCCCCTGCGCCTGCGAAATGGCGCGATC